>ENA-OURZ01002493-OURZ01002493.1-human-gut-metagenome-genome-assembly--contig:-NODE-2493-length-17219-cov-6.411035_pt1 | contig 17219 bp, 14 predicted proteins | sample MGYA00242073_ERZ509195 | MGnify/ENA primary metagenome ERZ509195 (study PRJEB26280, sample SAMEA2338837) | human gut metagenome | biome: human gut; feature: human-associated habitat; material: faeces...
GACCACTTTTCTTCTTAACAAAGTGGAACACCGGCTCAATTTCTATCCACGCCCTCCGCGAGGAGGGCGACCTTGTGGCCCGTCTCCCTTGGATAACAGCATCTATTTCTATCCACGCCCTCCGCGAGGAGGGCGACCGAAAGACCCGGCTTTTCTTTATGTTCCATGTGATTTCTATCCACGCCCTCCGCGAGGAGGGCGACGCGCTTCAGCGCCCTGCCGTGTGGAGCTAAAGCGATTTCTATCCACGCCCTCCGCGAGGAGGGCGACGCTAAACGTAGCGGGAAACGTGGCAAACACAATCGATTTCTATCCACGCCCTCCGCGAGGAGGGCGACGACCGGCTTTTCGATTTTATGTCGTAGGATGTCCAATTTCTATCCACGCCCTCCGCGAGGAGGGCGACGTAGTACCGTACTAGGATATCAGGATTTAGCACATTTCTATCCACGCCCTCCGCGAGGAGGGCGACGTGTCCTGATAGGCCGTCCCGCGCATTTCTTTCTGATTTCTATCCACGCCCTCCGCGAGGAGGGCGACGCCAAAAGACATCATGACAATGCACGAAAAAGCAATTTCTATCCACGCCCTCCGCGAGGAGGGCGACGTCAACATGCTTAAGCCTTGCATGATGTATGGTAAATTTCTATCCACGCCCTCCGCGAGGAGGGCGACCAAGCGAGACGTGCAGTTATTTCTAAAACGGCTACATTTCTATCCACGCCCTCCGCGAGGAGGGCGACTTTTGCCAGTGTTCCCACAGCAGACGGCAGGGCACATTTCTATCCACGCCCTCCGCGAGGAGGGCGACGTCTAGGAGATCAATACTATCAAGAGCACAAAGCAATTTCTATCCACGCCCTCCGCGAGGAGGGCGACCGAAATAGACGGACAGAAAGCAAACGTATACTATATTTCTATCCACGCCCTCCGCGAGGAGGGCGACTCATCATCACAAGCGGATACCGTACACCAGAATGATTTCTATCCACGCCCTCCGCGAGGAGGGCGACGAGCACGGTCACGGCCACAACTATCAACGACTTACATTTCTATCCACGCCCTCCGCGAGGAGGGCGACAGAATGAAACCAAACCGGGTTTCTGGACTGATGAATTTCTATCCACGCCCTCCGCGAGGAGGGCGACGCGGTCAGCAGACCAACGCGGACACGCCAATCGGTATTTCTATCCACGCCCTCCGCGAGGAGGGCGACACTAAACGTAGCAGGAAACGTAGCAAATACAATCGATTTCTATCCACGCCCTCCGCGAGGAGGGCGACCAAGCAATCATGCAAGGCATATACAACCACATTGAATTTCTATCCACGCCCTCCGCGAGGAGGGCGACCTTTCCAGTTCTGGAAAAGACCTGTTTCATCCTCATTTCTATCCACGCCCTCCGCGAGGAGGGCGACGACTACCATCTTTGCAAGCAAATTCCTTTACTTTATTTCTATCCACGCCCTCCGCGAGGAGGGCGACCAGAAGCCTATGCGCGGTGGAATCCGACTGTAAAATTTCTATCCACGCCCTCCGCGAGGAGGGCGACCGGAAACATATAGATATGTTGCAGGATACGTAACATTTCTATCCACGCCCTCCGCGAGGAGGGCGACCGAAATCTATCATGCGCTACACGATAGCATCAACATTTCTATCCACGCCCTCCATGAGGAGGGCGACAGCAAAAACAGAGAGAAAACCCTCTGCTTTTGTCTCATTATACACCTCCCTGCACAAATTGCAAAGAGATGTCTGCAAACCAAACCGCAAAATCACACCGTTACTTGCGCAAACGGCTGGTATTCCGGTGCGAAGCGTCCCGGAAAACCATGTGTGCTGCCGGTTCGCACTGGCCGGACATCAAAAGATCAGCACGCTGTCTTGGGCAAATTCTGGGTGCAGTCCAACGTGCTCGACCTTCGTCTGGTAGTTGTTGCCCAGCTGGTAGAACCGCAGACTGTCCAAGGCGGGGTCGATCAGGGCGGTCAGCTCTGCTTTGAGAACTGCGTACTGCGAAGCGTTCAGCAGGCATTCGAACACGGAATTCTGCACCCGCTGCCCATGATCTACGCACTTCTTGGCAACCTTGCGCAGCCGTTTGCGTCCGGCAGAGGTCTCGGTGTTTACGTCGTAGGTGATCAGTACTAGCATGATTGCACCTCATTTCCAGAAAAACGGAGGGTAAACGTCTAAATCGCCCCGCAGGGTGCGCGCCAGCAGCAACGCCTGCACATAAGGCACAAGCCCCCAGCAGAGCTTTTCCTTCAAAAACGGGTGGGTGATGACTTCGCGCTTTTTCTGCTGCCATGCGTTCAGGAATGCACGGCGTCCCTCCTCGGTCAGCAGAACGGCACCGTTTTCCTGCTTTTCAAAGTGCTTTGCATTCAGCACTTTCTGGTTGATACAGGACAGCACGAACCGATCAGCCAGAACGGTGCGCAGCTCTTCCATCAGATCCAATGCAAGGCTGCGCCGCCCGGGACGGGCGCGGTGCAGAAAGCCCACATAAGGGTCCAGCCCGGCACCCTCCAGCGCAGCGGCACAATCGCTGGCCAGCAGGGAATAGGCAAAGGACAGCAGCGCATTCACGTTATCCAGCGGCGGTCTGCGGCTGCGGCAGGTAAACACAAAGGCATCGTTCTGCTGTAAGATCAGCGCGTTGAACCGGTCGAAGTACCGCTGTGCAGCTTCGCCCTCCAGCCCGCGCAGCTGCTCCAGATCCTCGCAGCCTTCCACCAGCGGTAGGGCAGCCGCCAGTTGTGCGCTGGTCTGTTTCAATTCGTCCACGGGCACCCGCTGCGGGTGGTCCCGGGTGGCGCGCTCCAGCACCCAGCGGGCATTGTACACCTTGCCCAGAATAAAGCTGCGGGCATAACTGCAACTGAGCGCCTCGCTGGCGGCAACGGCGTACTGGGTCTGCCGCAGCAATACGTTGCCGCGTTCCTCGCCCACAGTGCGCGCTAAAAAGCGGCCGCGTGGGGTATAAAAGCTCAGGTCGATGCCCATGCGCCCGCATTTGCCCATCAGCGCGGGGCTGGCACCGCTGTAACTGAAGCAGAGGATGCTTTCCAGCGTGTGCAGCGGCACCCGCCCGACCTCGGATTTCCCACGGCTGACCACAACATTTTCGCCGTCCAGCGTGAGGTAAGCATCCTCGCTGAGGACGAACAGGGTGTTCAGGAATTGCCGCATGGTGTCACCTCCGTGGCCGTCTCGTCCAGATAGCGCCGCAGATAAGCCTTGGCGTCTGCCTTCTGGCAGAGCATCGGCAGACAGAGCTCTTTCAGGGAACAGGCGTTGCAGTGCTTGCCAGGCTTTACCTTTGGAGTGTAGCCGCGGGCAAAATACTGGTTCATTTCGTCTGCCATCTGCCGGGTGGTGCTGCGCAGTTCGTCGGTAAAAGGTACGACCTCCCGCCGCTTCGTCTCGCAGTAATACAGCGCCCCTTCCGGGATATGGCACACCAGCATTTCCTCCAGCGCCATGGCCTGTGCGCATAATTGCAGCCGGTCGGCATCGGTTTCCTTTGCGTGACCGTGCTTGTACTCCACCGGGTAGGGCTGCCAGCGCCCGGGGGTGCTTTGCAGCGGGATGCCATCCGCACAAGCCCGGAACTCCACCACGTCACAGTTGCCGGACATCCGCAGCCGGTGGCTGGTCACCCGCATTCCCCGAGTGATCAGAAAATCGCCTCGGCGCTCGGTGCGGGTGTCATCGTGGCAGCGGGCATGGTTCAGCTGTCCTTCAGTGGTGCGCAGATTTTCTGCCCATTGCTGCTCCAGATGGATCAGTGCCCACTGGCGGCGGCAGAAGGCAAAATGCTGGATGCCGGACATTTGCAGATAGTCATCCGGCGCGTCCATCAGTGAAACCTCTCGCAGTGTACACCCTCCGGCAGGGTGTCGGCCACCGTAACGGTGTAGTCCTGATAGCTGCGGGGCGCGACCACCTCGGCCTTGTGCTCCACGGTAACGGCATCGAACAGCTTATAGGCGGGCGCATTGCCCAGCTCGGAATCGTGCTTGAACACGATGAGCTCCCGCACGGCCATCTTGCCGCGTGCAGCACTGTGGTCGTTTTCGAACATATTCAGGATAGCCTGCCACAGCAGCTGCAAGTCCTCTTCCGAGAAGCCGGTGGTCTTGCGGGCAAGATTGGCAGAAACGTAACCCTCGGCACGGTACAGGCCGTAGGGCACGATATGCTTGTTGCCCATTTCACTGTTCTTCTTTTCAGCGTCTGCCTCGGTGGTGATGGCTACGCGGGTAATGGTCACCTCCTGCGGCACGATAGGGTCAACAGAGCGGGCAAAGCTCAGCTGCACCGGCCCGCGCACCTGACCGCAGTTCAGCGCACCCTTGACAAAGGTGGTCATCACGGCACCGAAGGTGCGGATATCATAGAAATGCTCGCACATATAATCCCGCAGCTTGCGGTCGATATCCGGGTCGCTTTTCTTGGCCTTTTTCAGGTCGTCCTTGGGGGTCAGACCGTTGTGCTCCAGCGCCTCGGCATCGCTGCGGTTCAGTGGTACGCCCTCCTTGACATAGATGCGGTAATTGTCGGCATCAGGAGCGTCCTCCTTCAGCGTCTCCACATAGTTGCGGATCTTGCGCTTCAGGCAGACATCGGTCACCAGACCGTAGCCGGTCTCGGGGTCGATGCGGGGCATATTACCGGCATCGGGGTCGCCGTTGGGATTGCCGTTCTCTACATCGAACAGAATGACGAAATCGTAGCGGTTCTTGATAGGTGCAGACATTTTTTATTCCTCCTCGTTCTTTTTGACGTAACGTTTCTGGGTCTGGTGGTAGTAGCCGATGGTGAATTTACCCTGATCCGGCAGACTGAGCCGGGCAGGGAAACCGCTCGCCGGCAGCTGTGCCATCAGTTCGGTGATCTGCTTATCGTAGTGGGTGGCAAGACCGTCATTCAGCTTGCGCAGATGCTTCTGGCTCAGCCGCAGCAGGGTGGGAAAGGACATACCCGGCGTGGCGCAGGCGGCGTTGAAATACCGGTCCTTGATGGTAGTGTTGATGCCGGGGTTGGCAGCTTTTTGCACAGCCTCCAGCACAGAGAACAGCCGTCCCAGAAGATAGGGGACATTGGTGGTTTCGTTCAGGCTCACAGTATAGACCTCCTTGTTCAGTTCGGTAGGGTAATTACGCAGGTAATACGCTTTGATCACAGCAGCCCGGCCGCGGGTCACATTCTGCTCGGCACGGATACGCAGGGTCACACCGTTCAATAGGGTGGCGGGGTAGCGCCCGCCGGTCAGCACGGCGCGCAGCAGGTCACCTGCCAGCTGCGGGGACGGCTTTGCGGGCTGCCCGGGCACGGTGCGGGTGGTCTCATTCACCACAGCCCAGATGGGCAGGGTGCGGAATTTTTCTTTTTCTGAGCAGTCGATCTCCATTTCCTCGGCGTGCTTTTGCAGGTTTTGCGCAAAGCTGCCGAAGGTGTCCCGCAAAAAGAACCGCACCGAAAGACGCGCTGCATTGGGTGCCAGACCCAATAGATAAAAGTGCTGGTCGGGCGAAAGCTCTTTTTCCAGAAAAGGCACTGTCTGCCCGGCAGACAGCCGTTTGAGCGCGGCCTGTACATCGCTTTCCTGAATGCCAGTTGCTTCATCTGCCCCAAACAGGAACATGCTCATGGCGTCCTGATAGACCGGCTCTGCGTTTTCTGCCCAGCACAAAATGGTGGTATCGCCAACATGTTTGCAGTGGCTGCGGTCAGCCAAGAGATAATTCAGTGCAGTGGTATAGGCAAAGGCGGCGTACTTGCTGACAGGGGCGTTATCGCCCTGCTCGTGGCCGTAGGAGCAGAAGGCCGGTGCATTGAAGGATACCAGTGCTGCGCCGGAGCTTTGCGCCCCGGGCACACCGCTGATATTGGGATGGGTGCGCTCGATGGGGGCATATTTCCCGGTAATCAGGCATTGTCCCATGTCCGAATCAGCAGAGCGGTCGTTGTAGTGCGCCTGCCAAGCGTTCTGAATGGCAGGGTCGTCGTTGACAAAGCTGTGACTGTGGTCAGTAGCTTCGTAGCCAAAGATCAGGTTGGCGTTGCCGGTGATCTCCTTCCACTGCTCAGCCAATAGGGGATGCGCGGCAGCCTGCGCCGGATCCCAGCTGTCAAAATAAGCAAGGAGCGCCCGGGCTGCGGGGCTGTCTACGCCGTCCAGAATGGTGTGATGCAATTTGGCACAGGCCTTGAAGCAATCCGCAGAGCGCTCCGGCTTGCCTTTTTCGTCTGCGCCCAGCAAATAGGTAGAGTTGTCGCACAAAAAGTTGGCGGCAATGCCGGAGGAACGCTTTTCATGCGCCGGTACGCGCATTGCACGCGGGGCAAGGACTGTCTTTTTGCCCACGGTCTTTTCGGTGAGAAGGGGAACGACCCTGAGCAGCTGCCCGGCGTCATTCAACCGCAGCTCATAGCTCACCTTAAAGCTGTCATCCCAGCCGGGGGCAGAAAGCTTGCCCTGCCGGACAAGCTGCTCGTAATAGGCAGTAAGTGCCTGTAAGATCATGCAAACACCTCCACATCCCGGCAGTCCAGCACGCCGTTTTCCAGCTTTGCCCGGAAGAACTGGGAGCGGATATTTTCCGGGTCGGAGTAGTCCAGATCATACAGCATAAAGCCCAGATCCTGCGTGAGCGGAAGTGCGGGGATCTCTTCAGCCTTGCCGTGCCATTCCCGGAAGTTTGCCGGAAACTCCCGGCAGCCAAAGCAGGGCTGGTGATAGCACTGCCCCTTGGCAAGCCGCCGCCGCAAGATATCCTGAAATTTGCCCGGGTTATCGCCGGGTGCGGCTTTTTCGGTCATGGTAAAATGGCATTCGATCACGTAGTGCACATCTTGCAGCACCAGCGCTGCCCGCTGCTGGATATTCTCTGCCGTGCACAGCATGGGCACCTCACCGCCCTTGGCTGCACTGAGCGCTGCCGAGGATCGCAGGGTATCCTTGACCTCATTGCGCCGGATGCTGGCAAACTGCACCGGCTTGAGCAGGTAGATGCGGTCGATATGGTACTTCATGCCCGGGTGCCAGTAGATGGCCTCCACCAGCCCGCGTGCCGCCGAGGGCGTCATGATGTCATAGGATACACGCTCGGTTTTCATCTCGGGTCTTGAAAAACAGGCGTAGTCGCCCCAGACCTCAATCAGCATGGACATGGATACCACCTCCTTTCATTGTTTATTTGAATTTTCAGACAAAGAGAAAACCTGCCCACATAAACCACCTCTTTCTATAATTCAATTATTAGATAATGGATGTATAAGCGTTTCTGAGCCTAGAATAACACAATTTAATGCTTTTTTCGTATCCTGTTGCTGTCATCCGGTGTGCGCACTGGGATGTGGATAGAAATAATTAGTAGATCATGGATGTATGACGGGGAAACGGCAGAGCGACAGATGCTTTGCCGTTTCTTCATTTACTTGGTATTATATTACAATAAATAAAATACAATAAAAAGGACTTTTGCTTTTTTTCTTTGCCTTATTTTTAGCTTTTTGTCAGAAAAACAGACCTTTTCCGGTCTCCACGTCCATGGAAAGCCCGGTCTTGGCATCGTACAGGGTGCTGTCAGTCAGGATAGCGCTGCCGTTGGGCAGTGGTTCCAACGCTCCGGCAGATTCCAGTGCCTGAAACTGCTGGGCATAACAGGCTACGCTGTAAGCGCCCAGTTTACGGTAAAGTGTGCGGCTCACAGTCCCGCTGCGCAGCTGGTCGCAAAGGGCTTTTCCTTCGCCAATGGGCAGGTAAACGGTGCGGGTGGGGGCTTCGATCAGATGGAACTGTTCAGCCACCTGTGCAAACGGGAAAATGCAGCCCGAGATCCCCTTGCGAAGGGCGTCCAGAATGCTGCTTGTGTCCAGTGCGGCCTCACCCCGCGCAAAATACAGCTCCTTAAAATAAGCTCTGACCGCCTCCGGGCTGTCCAGCGCTGCGGTGCAGCCTGCTGCGTACTGCATGGCGTGTACGTTCTGGCGCAGCATCTGCGGTACGCCGCAGCCTTCCAGCGTAAAACGGTACACTAGGCTCTCTTCCACGCTGCGGTGTCCCTCCCGGTTGCAGCGTCCGGCGGTCTGCAAAAGAGAGTCCAGCCCGCACTGCTCCCGGTATGCGGCGGGGAAATCCACGTCCACACCCGCTTCGATCAGCGAGGTGGAAACTACCCGGCAGGGCAGGCTTTCCCGTAACCGCTGCCGGATCTCTGCCAGCTGGCGGCGGCGGTCTGCGGCGCACAATAGCGTGGTCAGGCAGTAACTGCCCTCGGCAGGCAAGGCAGCGTACACTTCCTGCGCCGTTTTGCGCCGGTTCACTACGCACAGCACCTGCGGCAGTGCGCAGAGCTGCGAAGTCAGCGCTTCCAGCGTCAGCTCTCCGGCATCGCAAAGGGTGGTGCGGCGCAGGGTGGTGTATAAGGTGGCAGTGTCCGGCACGATCTCCTGCAAGGGCAGCTCCGGCGCAAACTGCCGGAAATAGGGCTCTAATGCGGGCTGGGTGGCGGTGCATAACACGGCGGTGGCGTGGTAATGCCGCACCAGCTGCGCAATAGCACTGACGCAGGGCAGCAGATAACTGGTGGGCAGGGTCTGCGCTTCGTCAAAGATGATTACGCTGTTCGCAATGTTGTGCAGCTTGCGGCAGCGGCTACTGCGGTTGGCGTACAGCGATTCAAAAAACTGCACCGCAGTGGTCACCACAACAGGTGCATCCCAGTTTTCGCTGGCCAGCAGCTGGCGGTACTGCGCGGGGGTCAACTTTTCCTGTTCGAGGCTTTTATAGTCTGCGCAGGAGTAATCGGCCAGTACGTTTTCTGCGCCCAGAAGGTCTGCAAAAACAGCGGCAGTCTGGTCGATGATGGACATATACGGAATCACATAGATCACCCGCTTCATGCCCTGCGCAGCGGCCTGTTCCAGCGCAAAGGCAAGGGAGGCAAAGGTCTTGCCGCCGCCGGTGGGCACGGTGAGGGTATACAGCCCCGGTGCGCCGTGGGCACCTTTCTCCATGCAAGCCCGCAGCACGGCATTGCGTTGGCTGCTTACCGGCAAGGTGCTCTGTGCCGCAAGATAGCCAGCCGCCTTAGTACGCACCTTTTCCAGAAGAGAAGAAAGCGCGGTGCTGTTGCCCCGGGGCGCGGCCTGCCCGTTCATAAAAGTTTCGGTGTCGATAAAATCCGCATCCACAAGACAGGAGTAGAGCATCCGGGTAAAGAATGCAAAATCCAGCGGGTCGCGGTTTGCCCAGTCCGGCGGGGCGCTCTGGGGCAGGGTGACCTCCCGCCAGCCATCGTAAGGCTCCACCGGTTTTTTCAGCCGCCCGAACAGGGTAGCGTCAGCGGCATCGGCTGTCCTTCGATTGCCGCCATCCGGCAGACCGGTGTGGTGCCCGGCTTACGGCAAAGGCGGCCTGAACGTGGGGCACACAGCCCTTCATGGCTTCCTGTGCACCGGCGGTCGAGTGGTCGGTTGCAGCACCGCCCGCCAGCCGCTGCTGAAAGGCGGCGCTGTATTTGCCGATATCATGCAGCCACGCGGCGTATTCGGCCTCCTCTTTTGCACCAAAGGGTGCGGCAAAAGCTCCGGCAAGGCGCGCTGTGCCGGAAAGATGTTCGTAGACGGTCTGGGTGCGGGTTCCGTCCTCGGAAATATGTGCAAGTGCTTTTTCCATGTTGAAGCCTCCGTTTCTGGGTCAACGATACAACGGCAGGAAATGCCTGTCAAGAATTGGCAGAAAGTTCGGCGGCCTGCACAGCCCAGGCGGCGTTTATCCGGCAGAACGCCCATAAAAAAGCCGCCGCACCCTGCCCGGAAACTCCGGCAGCAGAATGCGGCGGCGTATTGATCCAAAAAACTTACTTGGAGATCTTCTGGCCGACCCAGATGCAGATGCAGGCACCGATCACCGAAATGGCAAAGGAAGAAAAGCTGCCGGAGGCGTGGATGCCCAGCAGGCCGAACAAAAACTCGCCCACAAAGCTGCCCAGCACGCCCATCAGGATGTTGCGGCCAAGGGAAGTTTCCGTGCCCATAAAGCGCCCGGCCAGATATCCGGCCAGCGCACCCACCAGCACGCCCACAAAAAGGGAAGCCAGCACACCTACCAGCGTCAGCAGGCCGGTCAGGCAGCCCACCAGCACACATAGCAGGGCAATGATGAGCAAAATCGTTAAAGTGATCATAGTTTATACCTCCTTAAAAATTATGGCTCTGCCTGCTGCCCGGCGGCTTCGCGGGCGGTGCGGCAGATGTCTTTCAAACAGCATTTTTCGCATTCCGGCTTGCGGGCGTTGCACACCGCACGGCCATGCATCACAAAGCGGTGGCAAAGGTCGCTGCCTTCCGCCGGCGGGATGATCTTCCATAGCGCCATCTCCACCTTTTGCGGCTCCTTAATGCCGTCCACAAGGCCAATCTTATTGCACAGCCGGATGCAGTGGGTGTCGGTAACGATGGCGGGCTTGCCGAACACATCCCCCATGATGAGGTTTGCGCTCTTGCGCCCTACGCCGGGCAAAGCGAGCAACTCCTCAAAGGTATTGGGCACACGGCAGTTGTATTGATCCCGCAGCATCCGCATACAGGCCGAGATATCCCGCGCCTTGGAGTGTCCCAGCCCGCAGGGCTTGACGATGGCTTCAATGTCCTCCGGCTCGGCGGCAGCCAACGCCGCCACGCTGGGGTATTTGGCAAACAACTCCTCCACCACAATGTTCACCCGGGCATCCGTGCACTGGGCGGCCAGCCGCACGCTGACCAGCAGCTGCCATGCGTGGTCGTAGTCCAAGGTGCAACCAGCATCCGGGTATTCGGCCTTGAGACGCCGGATGACCTCCAGCGCCAGCGCTTTTTTTGCGGTAAGATCCTCCGGGGCTTTTTTTCGTACCGGCATGGGACAAACCTCCTTTAAAAGGGAATACCTGAATCATACCATGTTTGACAGGATTTGTAAATGTTTGCAGGGCATTATCTGAGAATGATTTTCAGAAAAGCCCTTGTCCTCCTTTTCTAAATGCGCTATACTATATAAAAAGTGCCTTGCGGGCAGGAAAGGAGAAACCACCATGAATGAACCACTTGCGCAGCGCCTGCGTCCCAAAACGCTGGCGGATGTGTGCGGGCAGCAGCATCTGCTGGCTCCGGGGCGGGTGTTCCGCCGCACCATCGAGAGCGGGCGCATCCCCAACATGATCTTTTACGGCCCCTCCGGCACTGGAAAGACCACGGTGGCACGCATTATTGCCGAGAACAGCGGCATGACCCTGCACAAGCTCAACGGCACCTCCTGCGGCACCGGGGATATCAAGGCAGTGCTCAAGGATATCGGCACGCTGGCAGCGGCGGGCGGCATTCTGCTGTATCTGGACGAGATCCAGTATCTGAATAAAAAGCAGCAGCAGAGCCTTTTGGAATGTATCGAGGACGGCAGCGTCACCCTGATCGCCTCCACCACCGAGAACCCCTATTTCTACATCTATAACGCGCTGCTTTCCCGCTGCACGGTGTTTGAGTTCAAGCCCCTTGCCGCAGCGGACGTGGAGCGCGGGGTACGCAACGCCGTGCAGCGCCTTTCCGAAGGGGAACAGGTGCCGGTATGCATGGACGAGGACGCCTGCGCCTATCTGGCCGAAAGCGCCGGGGGCGATCTGCGCAAGGCACTGGGCTGTCTGGACTTTGCGGTCACGGCAGCGCCGGTGGAAAACGGAGAAAAACGCATTACCTTAGATATGATCCGGCAGGTCACCCGCCGCACCGCCATGCGCTACGACCGGGAGGGCGACGACCACTACGACATCGTGTCTGCCTACCAGAAGTCCATGCGCGGGTCAGACCCGGACGCGGCGCTGCACTATCTGGCACGCCTGCTGGAAGCGGGAGACCTGCCCTCTGCCTGCCGCCGCCTGATGGTGTGCGCCTGCGAGGATGTGGGGCTTGCCTATCCGCAGATCATCCCCATCGTCAAGGCGGCGGTGGATGCCGCCAACATGGTGGGTCTGCCGGAGGCGCGTCTGCCCCTTGCGGATGCAGTCATTCTGGTGGCCACCAGCCCCAAATCCAACAGCGCCCACGATGCCATCAACGCAGCCATTGCGGATGTACAGGCCGGGCGCACCGGGCCCATCCCGCGCCAGCTGCAAAACAAGCACTTTGACGGCGAGGATGCGCTGGTAAAGGGGCAGAACTACAAATACGCCCACAGCTACGCCAACCACTGGGTACAGCAGCAGTATCTGCCGGATGTGCTGAAGGATACCAAGTACTACACCTTTGGCGACAACAAGACCGAACAGGCCGCCCGGGCGTACTGGGCAAAGATCAAAGGGGAAGAAAACGTCTGAACCGTGTGAAAAAGGAGGATGGATATGCGTTACTCAAAACAGCGGGAGCTTGTCATGCAGACGGTGCAGCAGCTGTGCGACCACCCGACTGCGGAAGAAATCTACGATAAAGCCGCGCAGGAGTGCCCGAATCTGAGCCTTGGCACCGTATACCGTAACCTGAACAGTCTGGTGGAAGCCGGGCGGGTGCGCCGGGTGTCCATTCCCGGCAAGGCGGACCGCTTTGACCACACCCTGCCGTGGCACAGCCATTTGTACTGCACCGTCTGCGGCGGCGTCACCGATGCAGAGGTGGACGGAAAACAGGTGATGGAGCTGGTCAAAAACCAGAAGGGCAGGGTGCAGGATTGTGCCGTGGTGCTGCTGGGCGTGTGCGAAGAGTGCTGCCGCAGGCAGGATGCAGAGGCCGCAGCGGCTAAACAGGCATAAAATTTGCGAGTTTCCTCTTGCCCGCAGCGGCCAAACAGGGTATACTAAAGAGTGTCTTTTATAGAATGGCAGAAAATAGAGTTTCGCCGCACGGGGCTACCCTGCCCGGCGGAGAAGGATGGTTTGCTTGGAATACATTAACTTTGAACATAATACCGTTGCCGCCGAGCTGGTGCGGCAGACCTACGACACCCCGCCGCTGGCCTTTGTGCACAGCTACGGCTGTCAGCAGAACGTCAACGACGGCGAGCGCATCAAGGGCGTGCTGGTGGATATCGGCTACGGCCTGTGCGATAAGCCCGAGGATGCCGACCTGATCTTGTTCAACACCTGCGCCGTGCGTGAGCACGCCGAGCAGCGGGTGTTCGGCAACGTGGGCGCGCTGAAGGGCCTTAAGGAAAAAAAGCCCGGCCTCATCATCGGACTGTGCGGCTGCATGGCCAACCAGAAACACGTTGTGGAAAAGCTGCGCAAGAGCTACCCCTATGTGGATCTGGTGTTCGGCGTGGACGGCATCGACACCCTGCCGCAGCTGATCGCCCAGAAACTGCAAAAGCATAAGAGGGTGCTGCTGGACCCCGCACAGCGTCCGGTCATCGTGGAGAACATCCCCATCCGGCGCGAGAGCGAGTTCCGCGCATGGCTGCCCATCATGTACGGCTGCGATAACTTCTGCACCTACTGCATCGTGCCCTACGTCCGCGGCCGCGAGAAGAGCCGCAAGCCCGGCGATATCCTTGCCGAGTTCCGCAGCCTTGTGGAAGCGGGCTATAAGGAGATCACCCTGCTGGGGCAGAACGTGAACAGCTACGGTAAGGGGCTGGAGGAGCAGATCGATTTCTCCGACCTGCTCAACCTGCTGTGCACCGTGCCCGGCGATTACCACATCCGCTTTATGACCAGCCACCCCAAGGACGCCAGCCATAAGCTCATTGATACCATTGCCGCCCAGCCGAAGCTGTGCAAGCACCTGCATCTGCCGGTGCAGTGTGGTTCCGACCGGCTTTTGCAGCAGATGAACCGCCACTACACGGTGGAACAGTATCTGGAGCTCATCGACTACGCCCGCAAGACCGTGCCCGGCATCACCTTCTCCAGCGATATCATCGTGGGTTTCCCCGGCGAGACCGAGGAGGACTTTGTAAAAACGCTGGAGCTGGTGCGCAAGGTGGGCTATATGCAGCTGTTCACCTTTATCTATTCCAAGCGCACCGGCACTAAGGCTGCCGAAATGCCGGACCCCACCCCCCGCAAGGAAAAGACCGACCGCATGACCCGCCTGCTGGCAACGCAGGACGAGATCGCCATGGCGCTGGTCAAGGCGCAGGTGGGGCAGACCGTCCGGGTATTGGTGGAAGGCTTCGGGCGTAATGAAGGCACCCTTTCCGGCCGGTTGGACAATAACCTGACCGTGGAGTTTGCCGCCGACCCGGCACTGCTGGGCAGCTACGCGACTGTACATCTTACCGGTGCCCGCGCCACCGTGCTGCTGGGCGAGCTGGAAGCATAAAAAAGTGATTCCGGGGCAAACTGCCCCAGAAAGAATAAAAACAACAAGGAGAACCCAATCATGGATTGCATTGATCTTTTCAAGCGTGCCGCTATGGCACTGCAGACCGACCCCCGCTACGTCATTCTGGATCAGGCCCGCAAGGCAAACGACAAGGATGAGGAACTGCAGAACCTGATCGGCGAGTTCAATCTGGCCCGCATGGACCTGAACAACGAGATCGGCAAGAACGAGCGCGATGACGCCCGCATCGCTGAACTGAACGAGAAGGTGAACAGCCTCTACGGCCAGATCATGGGCAACGAGGGCATGGTGGCATACAACGAGGCCAAGCGCGAGTGCGAGAACCTGGTCAACTATATCGACGCCATCATCAACACCGCCATGAACGGCGGCGACCCCATGACCGTGCAGGAGCCTTCTGCCTCCTGCACCGGCAGCTGTTCCACCTGCGGCGGCTGCCACTGAGCAAACTTTTTTGACCGGAACGCGGCTGTGCAACACAGACCGCGTTTTGTTTGCACCGGCGGTTACAGCCCGCAAACCGGCTGACGGAACCATACAAGGGAAAGAGGAAAAACCATGGCAGAGCTTTCGCCCATGATGCAGCAGTATCTTGAGATCAAAAATCAACACAAGGACGAAATTCTTTTTTACCGCATCGGCGATTTTTACGAGATGTTCTTCGACGATGCCGTCACGGCGTCCCGGGAGCTGGATCTTACCCTTACCGGCAAGCAGTGCGGCCTTGCGGAGCGCGCCCCTATGTGCGGCGTGCCCTTCCACAGCTACGAGGGCTATGTGGCGCGCCTGATCGCTAAGGGCTATAAGGTGGCCATCTGTGAGCAGGTAGAGGACCCCGCCAAGGCGAAAGGCCTTGTCAAGCGGGACATCATCCGGGTGGTCACCCCCGGTACGGTCATTGAAAGCAGCATGCTGCAGGACGACCGCAACAACTACATTGCCAGCCTGTACCTCAAGGGCAAAAAGGCGGGCCTGTGCTTTGCGGACGTTTCCACCGGTACGGCGCATATCACCGAACTGACGGCGGATAAGATCGCCCCGGCGGTCATTACCGAGCTGTGCCGCTACCACCCCAGCGAGGTGCTGCTGAACCCCGGCCTGCTGGACTGCCGCGAGGTGACCGCCTACATCAAAAAGAACATGAGCTGCTCGGTGGAACTGGTCGAGGACGAGCGCTATGCGCCGGGGCTGGTGGCTTCTGCACTGGAAGAACAGTTTGGCCGCGACTGGCCGCAGACCACCGGCATGGTCGCCGAGGGCCTTGTGCGCTTTGCCATGGCTGCGCTGCTGGAATACCTGCACGATACCCAGATCAAGGGTGTGGAGCGGTTAAAGACCGTCATTACTTACAACGAAGCCCAGTTCATGCGGCTTTCGCCTGTCACCCGGGCAAACCTTGAGCTGACCGAGACCCTGCGCGGGCGCGAAAAGCGCGGCACCCTGCTGTGGGTGCTGGATAAGACCAGCACCGCCATGGGTAAGCGGATGCTGCGCAGCTGGATCGAGCAGCCGCTTATTTCCAGCCAGCTCATCAACCACCGCCTGAACGCTGTGGAGGCGCTGGTGCGTCAGACTATGGTGCGCGGCGACCTGACCGAAGAATTGCACTACATCGCGGACATGGAGCGCCTGATGACCCGCACGGTGTACGGCTCTGCAACCCCCAAGGAGATCTACACCCTTGCCCAGACCTGCGATCGTCTGCCCGGCCTGCGCAAGCAGGCTGAGGGCTGCAGCTGCCCGGAGCTTGCCGAGCTGGCCGCAAGTATCGATCCGCTGGAGGATATCAAGGCGCGCATTTATGCCGCAGTAGACCCGGAGGCACCCTCCACCCTCAAGGATGGCGGCGTCATCGCCAAGGGTTACCATGCCGAGGTGGACGAGCTACGCTCCATCCGCGATAACACCAAGGGCGTGCTGGCGCAGCTGGAAGCCCGTCTGCGGCAGGAGACCGGCATCCCCAAGCTGAAAATAGGCTATAATCATGTGTTCGGCTACTTCATCGAGGTGAGCAACTCCTACAAAAACCTTGTGCCGGAGACTTACATCCGCAAGCAGACCCTCACCTCCGGCGAGCGTTACATCACGCAGGAGCTGAAGGAGCTGGAAAGCAAGATCCTTGGCGCGCACGAGCGGCTCATCTCGCTGGAGCGCCGCCTGTTTGATGAGTTGCTGGAGAGCATCGGTGCCCAACTGGACCGCATCCAGCGCACCGCCAACGCTATTGCACAGCTGGATGTGCTGGCTGCGCTGGCGCAGGTGGCTGCGGAAAACAACTACTGCCGCCCCGTGGTGGACGACAGCGATGTGCTGACCATCACCGAGGGACGTCACCCCGTTGTGGAGCAGGTGCTCAAGGGCAGTATGTTCGTGCCCAACGATACCACCCTCAACTGCACCACCGACCGCTGCCTGATCATCACCGGCCCCAACATGGCGGGTAAATCTACCTATATGCGTCAGAATGCGCTGATTGCCCTGATGGCGCAGATCGGTTCCTTTGTACCGGCAGCCAGCTGTCATGTGGGCGTGGTGGACGCCATCTTCACCCGCATCGGTGCCTCGGACGACCTTGCCGCAGGTCAGTCCACCTTTATGGTGGAGATGACCGAGGTGGCCGAAATTCTGAAAAACGCCACCGCCAAAAGCCTTGTGGTGTTGGACGAGATCGGCCGCGGCACCTCCACCTTTGACGGCATGAGCATCGCCCGCGCCGTGGTGGAGCATATCGCAGACCCCGCCAAGGGGCTGGGCTGCAAGACCCTGTTCGCCACCCATTACCACGAGCTGACCGAGCTGGAAGGCACCGTGGAGGGCGTAAAAAATTACAACATCGCGGTCAAAAAGCGCGGCGAGGACATCACCTTTCTGCGGCGCATCGTGCGCGGCCCCG
>ENA-OURZ01002494-OURZ01002494.1-human-gut-metagenome-genome-assembly--contig:-NODE-2494-length-17219-cov-2.423270_pt1 | contig 17219 bp, 9 predicted proteins | sample MGYA00242073_ERZ509195 | MGnify/ENA primary metagenome ERZ509195 (study PRJEB26280, sample SAMEA2338837) | human gut metagenome | biome: human gut; feature: human-associated habitat; material: faeces...
AGTCAGACAAGACCTTTGCCGATTGGGATTGGGCAACTAAAGGCAACACTAATAAATGTGCCAGTAATAGTAAAACAGCTAATTTTCTCATATTTCAATCGTATTAGTGTTCGTCTTCTTTCTGACTGCTTCCGGTGTTTGTATTAGATTCTTGTAGTCAGCTTGCTTTATAGACTATTGTCAGTTGACGCTTTTCCGGGAAAAGTATCAACTGACAATAGCTGAAATTTAATTAATGAGTAGAAGAAGTGCTGTCGATATCCCAATGGACGAAGTAGTCGCCACTTTCAATCTTTGCACGTACTTTTGCGGCTATTGCTGCATTTTCTTCACTGTATTTGGAACAAACTAAATCTGAGATGATAGTGGGGTCGTTGTAACGTTTTGCCATACGTATCATTACCGGAAGGGTTTTGCCTTCACAAGGCATCTCCAGACAGATTTCTTTCAGGAGTTCGATATCATTATGACGCTCGTTGCCCGGTTCCTTTTTCATGTCACGGCATAGTAGACCTTTGCTTGTACTGGATGCTCCCCATGTGCCGCGGATACCGGTATCTGCATAAGCATGTGTAACGGCACCGCCTACACGTGTCCAGTCATTGGTGAATCCGGGATAAGTGACTCCTCCGTCCGGATAATAGCTGCTCCCTCCTTCGTTCATCAATACATATCTCTCTTCCGAACGTTCGGGAAGATGGTTGAATGCTTCGATCAGCATGAAATAAAGTTCCACATTACGATAAATGTAAATAAAGTTATCGGCAGCATAGCTCCATTTCTGCATTCTCCAGTTTCCATATGAGTCTTGGCTGAAATGAGAATTGAACCGTCCGTCACGAGAATCTTCCGAAGTAAAAGCATTCGGGTTAAAGTCTTTGTCAGAATACCGGGCTATACCCAATTCTGATGGTCTCAGAATAGGAGCGGAGTAAAGATTCTGCTTGGTTGCATTCGTCTGGTTTTTCTTGTACTCATAAGTGATTACCGAAACAGTTGCCGATCCGTAAGGATTATCTCCTCTGAATATTTTCGAATATGCGTTGTGGTAGTTAGATTGGCACATCCATTTGGTATAAGTAGAAGAGGAGGCGAATGCTTCATTCATTTTAGGCAGAACCAGGTCCACCACATCTTGCCATCTTCCCTGCCACAAAGCGAGTTCGGCAGACAGTGCAAAATACTCCGGAGTCATAAGATCCCAAAATGTGTAGTCACCTGCTGAAAGTGAACTGTCTGAGGCGATCCATTCTGTCCATGGCATAGTATGATTTCCGTCGATTCCGTCAAAACCTGTCTTCAGATATTCCACACATTTGGCTATTGTCTGGTCTAAATTCAGTTTGGGGTATTGGGAATAATCTTTCATTTCGTACATGGGATCATCAAACCAGACTACTTCATTATAGATTTTCGCCATTGTGAAATAGACCCATGCTTTTACTCTTACAGTGCTGGCAACCAATCCTTTGTAGTGCTCCATGTCGATGCTGTACAAATGTGCCTGCTTGAATTCGTAGATTTTCTGCAGGTAATCGTTGCATGAGATGATCAAATCATAGTATTTGGCCGGATCGGCATATGTGTTGCCTGTCAGATCCGATTCATAATTGGACAGTGCATACATGTCGACATCTCTGTCGGTAGGGATCAGCATTTCAGCCCGGGAATCAGTCAGATAAATGGCTTTGTCGCCAATAGCCTGCATCTTCGTTGCGACTCCCAGAAAGCCTGCATACATTTCGCTGGCTTCTTTTATATAGTCATCTCCTTTCAGCATTGTGTTGTTCTCCGGTTCAAAGAAATCGGAGCAGGCACTAAGACCCATCATGGCTATACCACACAACATGCTTTTTAATAGTATATTCTTTTTCATTGTCGTTAGAATTTCAAATTAACACCAAATTTTACAGATTTCGGTTGTACCATCTTTGCATAATCCAGTCCTTGAGATGTTTCGCCGTACGAGTAAGAAAATTCCGGGTCCAGTCCCAAGTATTTCGTTGCTGTCAAAAGGTTCTCGCCTGATACATACAATGTGCCTGAGCGGAAGAAATTGAGTACGGTCTTGTTAAAACTATAGCTCAAAGTCACGTTTTTCATGCGGAGATAAGAAGCATCTTCCAACCATCTTTCAGAGAATGAAGTACTGCGATAAGGGTCGTTGTGCTGTACACGTGGCATATCGGTCACTTGTCCGTCCAAAGACCAGCGATTCAATACGGCGATACTTTGGTTGCCTAATGTATTCATGCCTTCCAGTTGATTGCGTACGGCATTGTAGGCCATGTTGCCTTTGGAGTAGCTGAACTCAGCACCGAGTGCGAATCCTTTGTATTTGAGCTGAGTATAGAAGCCTCCGAAGAAATCGGGAGCTGCACTTCCCAAAGCTACACGGTCTTTGCTGTCAATTCTATGGTCTCCGTTCTGGTCTACATAATGCATATCCCCGCCCCGGAAATAGTTACCGTTGTCTGCCATCAGACTGGCCGCATCTGCTTCTGCCTGAGTGGAGAACACGCCTGCTACCTGATAGCCGTAGAACTGATAAGGCGACTTTCCGACTTCTGTGATCCAGTTGCCATTGATGATTCTTTCTTCACCACCCAAAGAAGTGATTTTATCATCGTAATGGGCGATATTACCGCCTATAATCCATTCGAAATCACGGGTACGAACCAATGAGGCTTGTACGGAGAGTTCAACTCCCTTGTTATCCATCTTACCGACATTCGCATAATAAGGTGCGGAACCGTATATAGATGATGTCGGTTGCATACAGATCATATCACTGATCTTGTTATTGTAATAATCGAAACTCACATTTAAGCGGTTGCGGAACAATGACAGATCCAGTCCCAAATTGAGAGAAACATTCTTTTCCGGCTTTAAATGAGTGTTCGGTACATTGACACGTGCAATGGCGGAAATATCCTGATAAGCGGCTGATGAATAGTAGAACGTACCCATATTGCTTGCAAAGCGGGTGTTACCGGTCAGACCATATTCAGCGCGTACATTTAGCTTGTTGATCCATTCTGAATTTTGCAGAGGTTTCCAGCCCTTGCCCAGCCAGACTAATCCTACCGACGGATATACATAGAACCGGTTGGCGCTTGTACCTGTAGATGAGGCTCCGTCTACTGATACATTGACAGAAGCCTGTACCAGATTATTGTAGGTATAATCAGCATGTCCGTAATAGCTCATCCAGTTCCATTTGTTAACATAACCGTAGAAACGGCGTCCGTCAGCCTGTGTGTTACCCAGTGTCTGATAAAAGTCATTGTCTGTGTTACGTCCTTCACCCACATCGAATTCGTTCTTGGTTGTCAGAATCTGTGCACCGGCGATTGCATTCAACTGGTGAATGCGATTGAACATTTTTGAATAACGTGCATTCAGATTCAGATACAGGTTGCTGGTTTCGCCCACACCGGAACGAACCATGTTGTTGGCTGTACCATAAGTGTCGGATATCGGGACGATGGTTTTGTCTGTCAATCCGGGGATAAACATAGCTTCATTGTCATAGTTGTAGTACATTCCTACCATTCCTGTGAATACCAGTCCCGGTAGCGGGGTATAGTTTACACCTGCTCTCAGATTTAAATCGTATTGACGATTATGTGCGTCTAAGGTATTGACGATAGCTAATGGATTGCTTATCGCAAAATCCATGGTGGTACATTTACCGAAATAGTAAGGTGAATAAGTACTCAATATATTCCCGTCTTTATCCTTGTTGTATGGACTGAGTACCGGTGATTGCGCATAAGCTGCCAGAATCGGATTGGTCTTGATGTTCATGCCTTGTTCCTGGAAATGGCCGTTCATATAAGCAAATCCGATGGTAGCAAAGATATCCACTTTCTTGCTTACAAGGATATTACCATTCAACTGAGTATGGAAACGTTCTGTACTGGTGCTTTCATATAAACCGTTTTCCTTGGAATAACCTAACGAAAGGTCATATTTTGCGATTTCATCACCACCTTCCACGCGGAAAAGGTGATCTGTCGCATAACCGGTATTGTACATCAAATCCTGCCAGTCAGTTTGATTATTATAGGTGTTGAGGTATAATGGGTTATTAGGGTCCTTCAGGAAAGGAAAGTTGCTATAGAATTTATCCATATCACTATAATATGTCATACCTGCATCCGTCAGATAGTTCAAATAATCTTTTCCGGCCAACAAAGGAATGCGTTTGTCACTCCAGGTAACGCCATACTGTCCGTAGTAGCTTACCTTCGTTTCCATATCGTTGGAGCTGGCACCATCTGTCTGAATCAGAATAACTCCGTTTGATCCCATTGAACCATACATAGCAGCTTCCGCACCTTTCAGCACTGTAATGTTCTGAATATCATTAATATTGTATGCCTGAAAAATATCGCGGGTCAGACCTCCGATTATCGGTGATTCGTTTTTGTCCGGCAAGTAAGGTACACCATTGACTACGATCAATGGCGCATTGTCACCTGTCAGTGAACGGATACCCCGGAGGTTATAATAACTGCCTTCACCCGGCATACCACTGCCGCGTTTTACTTGTAAGCCTGCTACTTGTCCTGCCAAAGCCCGGTCAATCTTAGAGCTTCCCAAAAGAAAATCTTTCTTGGTAATATTCGTTGCAGTAGTATAATCGGAAATTTCCGTATTATCTCCCCGGAAGGGCAATACAACTTGCTCGTTGTGCTTATACTGGTTGTCTGAAATCGTCATGATCACCACTTCCGTTCTTCCGTTCAGCAACTGCCGAACGGGAAGGTAACCGGGTGCCCAAACCGATATCACTCCGGATTTGTCTCTTAATTTAAAAATGAACTCTCCATCGGCTTTGGTAGTCGCATTCAAGGTATCTTGTACAGACACTACAGCATCTGCTATAGGTTTATTAGTGGCAGAGATGATCTTACCTGTCAGTTTGTAGTTTTTCTGTCCGTACATGCAAGTTGCAAACAACAATGGCAATGCAACCGCAAGTATTCTTTTTATATTTTTCATATCGTTAGTTTTAGAAGTTAATGCTTGCACCTATGATAAAACTCTTTAATGTGGCTTGTTCTCCGAAATCTGCTCCGTAGCTGTTGCCTGTCGGATTACTTTCGTATGAGAATTCCGGATCATATCCGGAATATTTGGTCAGTGTAAAAAAGTTGTCGAGAGAAACAAAGATGCGAGCTCCCGTTACATGTATTTTTGACAACAGAGAATGAGGAAGGCTATATCCCAATGTGATGGTTTTGAATTTGAAATAAGAAGCATCTTCCAGATAACGGGTAGAAACAAGATTGTTTCCGAAACCGCCGGTGAACGTGCCTGCCAAAGTAGGGCGTGGAACAGTGTTGCTAGTTCCTTCTCCCCTCCAGTAATGGTTGGCGGCATATTTTGATATGTTATAGAATTGTTCCGAATCGACCAGTGTGCCATTTTTGTAACCTTTGATACTGCTGGACGCCAAGCCGAGATGTTCCGTACCTTCTGTTCCCCCGCAGCCTTTCCATGCTGACAGGATTTTACCTCCGGCTGCAAATTGGCAGAAAATGGATAAGTCGAAGTTTTTCCAGTTCATAGTCGAAGTGATACCACCATAAATGTCAGGTGTAACCTTTCCTACATACATGCGGTCATCGTCTGTGATGTCTCCGTCATTGTTGTAGTCAAAGTACTTACAATCACCAGCACGTACTCCTTTTGCGTAGAGTTTGCTTGGTACTTCCTGGTCGGTTTGATAAATACCATCCTGACGCAACATATAGAAAGCACTAACCGGTTTACCTACCATTAAAGCATGCATTACTTTACCGGTATTGGCACCACCACCGTTGATTTTCATATCAAGTACTCCATCCAATGACAACAGTTTGTTTTTTGTATAGGAGAGGTTAGTAGCAAGCTCCCATTTAAAAGGACCATCGAATATTTTACCGCTCACCATCACTTCCAATCCTTTGTTCTCCAGCGAGCCGATATTGGCTGTCCGGGTAGTATATCCTGTTGTAGCAAGAGTACTGATATTATAAAGTAATCCGCTTGTCTTTTGATAGTATCCGTCTACAGATAGCGCCAGTCGTCCGTTGAATAGCTCTGCGTTGATTCCGACATTCACCTGATTAGCTTTCTCCCAGATAAGATCCGCAGCATCTGCTCCGATTTTAAAACCGGATGAACCATTATAGGAATTTCCTCCCGAAGTTACTAATGACATAGCTGCCCAGTTACTGATACCATCCATACTGCCAGTCTTACCCCAACTGGCTCGTAGCTTTAAGTCATTCAGTGGCGTGCCTTTAGGGAAAAAAGGTTCGTTGATAATCCGCCACGCGAAAGAAGCAGAAGGAAATGTTCCATAACGTTTATCTTTTGAGAAACGTGAAGAACCGTCACGACGCATCGTTACATTTAAGATATAGCGATTATCCCAATTCAGGGCGGCACGTCCGAAATAAGATTCGAGTGCATATGCATTATATCCGATACTACCTGCGTAGATGTTAGAACCGGAATTTATCAGACCGAAGCTGGAAGAAGGATAAGCACCGTTTGCGTAATTATCACTGTAAGCTCCAAAAGTTTCATAGTTATACTCTTCGTATGAGTGACCAAGCATGGCTGAATAAGTCAGTTTATCCCAACTATTTTCATACGAAATTACGTTGTCTATAACATATCGGTAACTTACATTTTTCTGTTCGCTAAGTGCACCCCATCCTGCATTTTTGGAACGTGCGTCATGTTTCTCTGAAATTGTTTTCTTTTCTTCATCAAGAATACCGTATATGCTGAATGAGGGAGTGTATTTGAGTCCTTTGATAGGAGTAATATCAAAACTAAGGGCAGCTACTCCTTGTTTCTTATGTACAGTCCAGTCTTCTTCATTAATCAGCATAACGGGATTATGACGACATAATTCTGTTGACATCACTGTATAGCCTCCATCTTCCCGATAAGCTCCAATCCATGGTTGTTCTTCACGGGCAGTACGAATCACTTTCAAACTGGTAGATGACTCTTCCACTTTATCGAAACGGCTGTAAGATCCTGTGAGATTCAGATTCAGTTTAAACCATTTGTTCAGCTGATGAGTAAATTTTGCCCTTAGGTTGGTTTGCTGGAATCCGCTGGTACGGATGATACCTTGTTGGTCGTTAAATCCCACAGAGGTGAAAAAGGTAGTTTTCTCATTACCTCCCGAGAGATTGATAGATGCCATAGTAGAGTGTGCTATATCACGTTGAATGAGTCCGAGCCAGTCTGTTTCGGTAATCCGGTCGGGGATAAAGAATGATTTTGTGTCCTTCTTCTGCACATTCCAATTATCTACGGCTGCTTGCATAGTACGAGTATATTCTGCTACATTTGCCATTGGTATATCGTTGGCAATCCATCCAAGGCTGTGGCGTACACTGGCATTTACGCGTGTTTTACTGTTGGTGTTTCCCGATTTTGTGGTGATGATGACAACACCGTTGTTAGCTCGCGAACCATAGATGGCAGCAGCTGAAGCATCTTTCAATACGTCCATGCGTTCGATGTCGTTGGGGTTTAGCATAGGCATTGATTCACTGGGAACTCCATCGACCACATACAATGGGGTGCTGTTACCTGTGATGGATGCAATACCGCGTACCCGTACACTCGGTTGTTCACCGGGGGTACCGCTGGCAGAGGCTACATTTACACCAGGAGTACGACCTTGCAGCATTTTAGCTACATTGTAGTCACTGCCTTGGTCCAGATCATCCACTTTCAGGCTACTGATAGAAGTAGTTACTAGTTTTTCGGACTGGGAGCCATAGCCGACTACAACTATCTCATTTAATGCAATGCTACTTTCTTTCAAATATATTTTCAGATTGTTTTTATTGCCGGCTTTCACTTGTTGTGAGTCAAATCCAATATAAGATACTGTTAGTGGTTGGTTAGGATCTGCTACAATGGTAAAGTTTCCGTTAATATCTGTAATGACTCCGGTTCCTTTTCCTTGCATGACATTGGCGCCAATAATAGGAATTCCACTTTCATCTAGTACGGTTCCTTTAATCGCTCTCTTTTCATTACTTCTTTGTTCTGTCTCCTGCTTTACCAATACGATGGTGTTGTTGGTAAATGAATAAGATATATTCAAAGGAGTAAATACCTGTGAGAGCGCTTCGCTGATAGGTTTCTTTGTGCAGCTAATTGTCACTTTAGTCTGATCGTTAAGAACATGATTCCGGTATACAAAAGTATATCTCGTTTGCTGTTCTACTTGTTTCATGAAAGTTTTTACCGTGCCATTTTTGATATGAATGGACACATTTCCTTCTTGGGCAAACACTCCCGAAGGGAATAAAATTATAGCAGCGGATAAAATGGTAAAGTTTCTAAAAATAAGGCTGTTCCGCAGTTTCCTTCTCAATAAAAATGTTAACTTTGTGATATTCATAGTTGATAATGTTTTGATGTATAAAATTTTATCGACTTCCATACAACCAAAGGATTGGGCGATTCTTTGGTTGTTCTTTTTTGATTTTAACTACTATGTGTTTTCCATAAGCTCCTTTCTTTTAAATTAGTAAATAGTTATTATATCTTTATGTATCTCGTACTTAAATCCGTATTGTATGCTTAAGGATCTTATGACATTCTGTATACTTTCGTTTCGGAAAGATCCCGATAGTAAATCTTGTGCGATTTGCTTATGATGCAATCTGATTTCCACCCCATACCATCGTTCTATCTGGGCTATTACATCAATTAATGGTGTGGATTCAAAGATGAGGTAATTATCTCTCCATCCGGCTTCAACATGGGCATCCGCTTTGCTTATTCGTAGTGTTCTGTCCATAGCGGAATAGGTCGCCTTTTGTCCAGGTGAAAGCGTATATTCATGGGGAAGTGAACCACCTGATATTCTGATTCGTCCGCTAAGTAAAGACGTTTCTACAATGTCTTTTTTATAGGTCTTTACATTGAATGAAGTTCCTACTACTTCAATTTGCAGATCGTTGATTATTACCTTGAATGGGCAATCGGGATTCTTGGCAACATCGAAAAAGGCTTCTCCTGATAGTTTGACGAGGCGTTGCTTGGAGTTGTTTACATCATATTCCAGGTTTGTAGCCGCATTTAGATGTACAAATGTACCATCAGGGAGAGCCATTTCTGCTTTACTGCCAGCTCTAACTGTTACAGCAACCATTTGACTTTCCGGGTTATTCATCCATGTATAAAGTCCAAAAGAGGATGATAGGATGATAGCGATAATGGCAGCATATTTCATATATTGCAGCCAACGGCGTCTCCAAATGATTTGTTGTAGTTCCTTTCGAATTTGCTTTTTCATCATAGGAGGCATCTTTATCTCTACTGTGTTGTCTTCCATATCTATCATGGTATTCCATAACTCTTCGTCAGGTATGTTGTTGAGTTCATTTCTGAACTTTCCAATATCGAAAGAGGTGATTCCTTTTTCGATGTACTGGCAATATAACTTTTTAAATTGTGGACTCATATTATTGGTGTTTCTATAGGTTATACGTAAATACATAAAGGGAGTACTAGACTTTTTTTATGTTGTAGAGCATAGAAAAAGTTAGGAATAGTAGGTGTTTGTAGAGTTTTGTGGAGTTTTAATTATTCCTACTGAAAGTGTTATTCTTGTTACAGGAAGAAAATAAAGAGAATATTATATTTCATCATTTCGCTGCGAAGAATCTTCAGGGCGGAAGTCAGATAGTTTTTCACCGTTTGTTCGGAGAGATCCAGTTGTTCGGCTATTTGCTTGATGGGGATATGTTTCTCCCTGCTTAATTCATAAATCTCGTGTTCCCGTTGTGACAGAACTTTCTTCGATTGTTGAAGTTGTTGCAGGAATTCGTCGTACAATAAGATATCTTCCGGCGATACGTCAGTTGCCTGGTTCTCGCAGTACTCCATAAAATCCTCGAATTGCAGTTCGTTGACCTGTTTGCGGAAATAATCAATGACCTGATGTTTGGCGATGGTGAAGATGAAAGCCTGCAGATTGCCCAAGCTATTCAACTGGCTACGGTTGTCCCACAGGCGTAAAAAGGTATCCTGAACAATATCCTGTGTCAGGGAACGATTTTTTAGTTGTTTAAGAACAAAGCTGTAAAGTCGGTCGGCATAGGCTTCATAAATCTGTGTAAAAGCCTGGTAGGAGCCGTTGCGTAGTTCTTTTATGCACTGTATTTCGTCTATTTTCATCCTTTCTGCAATAGAAGTAGGTCGGGCAAATGTACTGAAATAATTTAGAAATCAACAAATCTATGTGAATAAATAAAGAGAAACCGATGTCCGGTAGTTGGCAGATGAATTTTATTTTGCAATCATATATTGAGCTTTATTGTGCCGTCTCTTGCTTTCCGCTAATTAATTTTGTATCTTTACTGTTTTTTACCCTTGTAAAGACAGGTGGTCACCTTATGCAGTGATAAATATCACCTTATAAGGTGACATTAGGCTGTTTACAAAGTGACTATTGTCCCGTTACAACCGGACAACTACCCGAGTGCATAAACAATGATAAATCTCTGCACTGAAAATCTTTATTTTCTGCACTGAAAAGTCTTAAATATAACAATAAGATTATGGCCTTTTACAATTTAAAGAAGAAGCCTGCCTTGACTACTAAGGAAGGAGAAACGGAAACAATGTATGCCGACATTGTTTACAGTGGAACGATTCCGGCAGAACGATTGATCCGTGGTGTTGCTAAAAGAACTGGATTTAAGGAAGGAGTGATAGAAGGTATCCTGATGGAACTGAAAGACGATGTATTGCAATATCTGGGTGAAGGATACCGCGTCGAATTGGGAGAGTTCGGTTTCTTTTCAGCCAAAGTGAAAGCTTCCCGATTGGTAGCAAATAAGAATGATATTCGTTCTGAATCCGTAGCTTTCAACGGGGTGAATTTCCGTGCTTCCAAGAGTATGCGTGTAGGTATTCGCGGAGATTTGGAGCGTAGAAAGTGTGTCGATTTCAACACTTCGCGTAAGTGGGACAGAGACAATCTGAAGAAACTCGTCCTGCAATATATCGGAGAGCATGGCTTCATCACAAGAGCCACTTATACGCAACTTACAGGACGCCTGAAGAATACTGCATTGGACGATCTTAAATCTTTTGCAGCCGAAGGCATTATCAAGCGAGAGGGACGGGGTAATCAGATGCATTTCATTGCACCGCCACGAAAGGAACCGGATGGCGAGTAGTGAAATCTAACGGAATATCGATGGAAACCTTTGTCGTACAAGATTGGAGATTGGGAACAGAACAGAGAAATGAAGAGGTAGTATCTACCCGAATGGATTGAATCAGTGCAAAATGTGGTATAAGTATGATGTATGGCTAAAAAAATACAGTACCTTTGGCTGTGAATACAGGTAAAACGGTGATGAGGTGTATATGAAACAGCCTTACAGTGGATTTCTCGTCCGAATGTTGTTTGACCGATAACACAAACTATAATATGTTGGATATCATATACTACTTCAATATCTTCGGTTGTCTGACGATGGGGATGGCTCTACTGTTGATTCAAACAGCCCCACAGCTGATAAACCCGCACTACCGCAATGCCAAACGATTCCTGGGTATTGCATCGATTATCGTGGCTCTGTGCAATGCGCTTATCCTTTACAACAGGGTGCAGGAGAGTGTTGCCGAGATATTTGCAATGCCTGTGCTCGTTGCGGCACAGTTGCAGGCGGCGCTTTTTACTTTTATCGTACTGATACTTTTTCATTCACCATACGTTTGCCGGCGAAATATTTTGCGACACCTCTGCCCGACATTGTTTTTTGTGGGACTCTATCTATTAACGATACTTCTATTTCCTGATGTGAGGATCTATTCGGTGGATGAGTATATAGCGAATATCACGAATCCGGTTCTTTTGTTAAGAACTGTATTTGCGGCTACTTATCTGACGCAGATCGTGATTTACGTCCGTTTATTCCGGCGTGAGCAACGGAATTATATGGCCAAGATTGAGAACTATTTCTCCGACACCGGCAAATATGAATTCCGGTGGGCTTCGAGACTGTTCTACGAGGCTGCCTGTATCGGCATTGCCGTTCTGGTGTTCAGTATATTCCCTGCCCCGTTATTCGACGGAATAATTACGGTGGTGGTTACAGTGTACTACTTTAACTTTGGAGTGAGGTATATCAACTACCAATACAAACTTTACTATGAGGCTTTGCCCGCGATAGAGGAGAAGGAAGAATCGCAGCCGACAAAGGAGAGTGAAGGAGACAGGGAACTGGAAGATGAAATGGCAAAACTATTATTGTATCTCCAGCAGGGTGTTGTGCTGGGCGACTATGCCGAGGCTCTGCATATCCCGGAACGGAAACTATCTGTATTCATCAATTCGACTTACGGGGTGAGTTTCAAACGTTGGGTGAACAATAAACGGGTAGAATACGCCACAGAGCAAATGGCGAAACATCCGGATTATACAATGGAGAGGATTGCCGAGCTTTCGGGTTTTGCCCACAAAAGCCATTTCTGTAAAATCTTCCGGGAGATAACAGGGGGATCTTTTACCGAGTACAAAAATAGATAACACCTCCAAGCTGTTGTATATTGGGTGATACAGCTTGTTTAAACATATAATAAACCCACAAAAAAACACTTGTGTTGCACGTTTCGACGTCAGATATGCGTAAACATGCACCAATCATCCAAAATTTTCATTATATTTTTGCTGCGTAGGGCATAAACCGCTCTGCGCTTTTTTGTTTTCCCATGAATATTAATCAAATATAAAACAACATGAAAAAGATTTTTTCTTTGTTAGTGCTATGTGCAACAGTAGTCTTTGCTTCGTGCAGCAAGGACGATCCGGTAACGGATCCCGTGCCGGAAGGTATCGTCGTCACCACCTACGACGCCCTGCTCAACGCCCTGCAGACGGGCGGCACCTCGGCCGATGCACTTGAATATCGCCAAAAGAAGACTAGCCAGAGATAACCTTTCGTTTTCTGAAGATTAGTTTTCGGATTTAGATTGAATAATATTCCAGTAATTCCGCACTTTTGCCAAGTAAACATCAAATATCTTGATATTATGAAACGAATCTTTCTAGCAACCGGACTATTATTTTTTATATTCCAACTATTATCAGCTCAAAAAACAATACGTATCTATCCAACCGATGATACTTACATACATGGTGGAAACAATAAAGCGAAGTATGACCGTGTGCAGGGATTAGATGATCCCTTACAACTGAAAAGTTATTATAATAAGGCAAAAGTATATCAATACACGACTTATCTCAAATTCGACCTAAGCAAAATGTCTGCAAATCCGGAATGGATACAAAGTATCAAATTGCATATATACGGAAAAAGTCATAGTAAACGAGAACATATCTTGAACGTTTCTTTAACGAATAGTACTTCATGGGCAGAAGACGACCTTTGTTACAACACACATAAGGAAACGGGGAAAAACAAATTTATTACAAATACAAGAGAAGTGCCGGCTGACGGGAAATGGATAACTTGGGATTTAACCGGAAAACTCCAAAGAGACAGTCATCTCAAAGGCAATCTTATCACATTGGAGATCTGTGACAGCACTAATATAAAAGATGAATCGGGAAAAGGTGATATTGTTGTTTTCAAATCGAAAGAAAACAACAAGACATATAGACCTTATCTTGAAATCACTCAACTAAACAAAGATCACATTTTATTATCCGATATAAACATTAATGGTTCTACGATTGAAAACTTCTCTCCTTATCAATTGAATTATACAGTAAAATTGAAAGCAGATGCGAAAGCAATACCTTCCGTAGAAGCCTGCCCGTTCGTAAAAAGCGCAAAAGTAAATATAGAAAGTTCCAATCAACAATCACCAAACGATAGAGAACAGACAACGATTATTTCCGTAAAAAATAAGGGAGAAAGCTTAAATTACAGTATTCATTTCATAAAAGCCCCTATTACTTCAACAACTACAATAAAACAGATTTCAATAGACGGAGAAAAAATAGAATTTTTCAAACCGGGGAAAAAAGAATACCGTTACTACTTACCTTATAATTACAAGCAACAAACGCCTCTAATTTCCATTACAAAAGAAAATCCTAATCAACAAGTTAAAATTACTCCTCCTCAATCCTTGACCGGCAAAAAGGAAGAAAGAACAAGCTATATACAAATAATAAGCGGAGATAGAAAAAACAGCAACACTTATAGAATAATCTATGAAATCCTCCCGCCACTGGATATTTTCATCTGTATAGGACAATCCAATATGTGTGGAAGAGGATATATGGATGAATCAAAAGGTGATTTAAAACCTGTGGACAATACCTTCCTGCTCACTCCCGCACTCAAATGGGAAATTGCATCAAACCCTTTCAACAAATATTCTTCTGTACGTAATGATATCAGCGTACAACAAATAAGCCCTTCGTATGGATTTGCTCATTATCTAAGTCGGCACATTCATTCCAAAATCGGCATGATCGTGAACGGAAGAGGGGGGACATCTATATCCGAATGGACAAAAGGTAGCGGCATCGGACTTTATGAGGCCGCTATCGAGCGTGCGAAAGAAGCACAAAAATGGGGAAGAATAAAGGCAATATTATGGCATCAGGGAGAAGGAGACGACAGGTCAATCTCTCCTGATGAAGACTGGAGTAATCCTTCCAAATATCCATGCAGACTTCGAGAAATGATTACTAATTTCCGAAAAGATCTCAACGAGCCTAATCTTTGGTTCATTGCAGGAGAACTCGGGCACTGGAGAATAGATTCCAAGACTCAACATTCCCGTTCACAAAACTTCAACAATATGATTCGTCAGATCAATAAACATATACCATACACAGATTACGTCAAGGCTGATGAACTTGTATCCAGAGGAGATCTTTCCGATTCCCACTTCAGCAGAGAAAGCTGTATTACATTAGGAGAACGATATGCACAAAAAGTACTCCAATACATATACAATAAAGAAAAGATTGCAATATATGGTAACAAGTTCAATACTCTTACCTTTAAAAATGAATTAGCCGCTAATAACATTGAGCCTTCATTTCTGACAAGAGCCGAACTAAATACACTTTCCATAGATAAGGGGGCTTTGCTGTTATTATCCGGAGAAACTCCACTCCCACCTGAAAGCCGAATAGCCATTAATCGCTATTTATCAAACGGCGGCAATATTATCTTAGTTGGCGACAAAGGATTCGATTATACCCCACAAGCTACCGATGAAGTCCCTTTAATTAAGTTCTCCGATCGATCTTCTTATCAAATAAGTCGTGAAAAGAAGGATTTTAAGGCCGGTTCTTTGGAGAAAGCAATCATCAACATCATCACATTACCTAATGGAAAAGAAGCTTTAGAATTATCTACGACAAGAAAAGCCATGCATAGTACAATGATAAAGATACCCGTTCAAGATAAAGCCAAGCCGGAACTCTCACTTTTAACATTCAATGCGAAAGGTTCTCCATATATGGATTTACTAGCGATAGAAATAGTTGACAATGCAGAAAAAAGATGGTACAACTTTATCAAACTAACCAATACATGGGATAAATATACTATTTCATTCGCAGATTTTGTACCTGAAGATTATAACAACCCCAATGAGGCTTATAGATTATTGCGGCCTGAAAATATCAGAACAATATCCCTCGGTGTGAATTTATTAACTGTATGGCGCGAGAAAGAAATGCATTGGGCAGTCAGCAGCTTATCCTTAGCCAAAAACAAAAAAGATATTTATGCTCCTACCTCCGCCTTGAAACCCATGGAAATTCCGTTTAAAGAAAATAACATTTGTTTCCCTACCTGGCTATTCGATCCATTTTGGGGAGAACGAAATAATTTTCAACCTTATCCCGGCAGTAAGATGGGAACTGACGTCAGTTCCAAATATGATACAAAAAAGAAACGCGAAAGTCGTATTATTCCAATTCATTCCCATTTTTCCTCTCCCAAAGCTGAGCAACCGATTGCTAATCTTGAGTTATATGCCGGAGGAGAATATAAAGGTTCGGCGGTGGCAACATTCAATCTTCCGCCAGCAACAGTCCTCAAGAACCAAGAAAGCCGGAAGGCCCTTTCCAACATGGCAAACTATCTCCTGAAGAAACCTAGAATCATCGCAACCAAACTAAATACCTGTACAACAACCCAAGGTACATTTCCACAATTACGTGTTACCATCAAGAACCCCTTACACCAAACAATGACCGGTACACTACATATTGAGATTGCCGGAAAATTATTATGCAAAGAGAGTAATATCATAATTACTCCCCTGAGAACCAAAGAATACGACATCGTTCTTCCTGAAATACCGGAAGATTTTCCTTTTCAGCATTTCAATTGGCAAATAACGCTAACAACTGATGAGGGAGGAATAACAGATACTTTCTGTGATTCGGTTGACGTAGAAAAAGCAATGCTTTATGCGTTCAAACATCTGATACGCAACCAACAATTTTACCCGGACGGGCGTATCAGTCATCATTATTTCGGAGATGCTTACGGAGTAAGAGCCATGTCTGCCTATCTGCATTTCTTACAAAAAGAGAAACATTGTGGCGCACAAAGCAATAATACTTTACCAATCGTAACTTCTGAAGAAATAGAAAATTGCGTCTTTCGGTTTTATGACATGTTAGCTGACAGACAATCCGAAGACGGCAAACTCCCCATGGGATATTTGGAACATTCAGGCGGATATAATGTTGCAGATGGTGGACAAATAGCCCTTGCTATCGCACAATCCTTACGCTACATAACAGATCCTGTACGAAAAGGAAGATATCAGAGGTTGTGTTCACGCTTCTTTAATTGGGCGGAAACTTTTTATATAGACAGTATACGTTCTGCTTCATTGAGAGAAAGTCACCCCCAGGAGTTTGCAAAAGGGCATGCTAACGAAGGAATGTACGGATTGGGCAAATATGGGAAAAAGAAAATACAAACAGGACCATCCTGGGTAGGAGCAGATATTCTAGCTTTTCAACTCTGCATGGGAATCTTACAGAAAGACTCTACTCAAATGCAATACCAAGCAATTGCAAAACGCAATGCCAATTATTATGTCAAAGCAACATACCCTGCCTCGGGCTACTACCAAGCAGAAGCCTTGTTCTGGGTACGCCTTGCACTACACGATGATAACCTGAATAAAATTATAGATGACAACCTGAGGCGGAC
>ENA-OURZ01002520-OURZ01002520.1-human-gut-metagenome-genome-assembly--contig:-NODE-2520-length-17055-cov-2.699412_pt1 | contig 17055 bp, 15 predicted proteins | sample MGYA00242073_ERZ509195 | MGnify/ENA primary metagenome ERZ509195 (study PRJEB26280, sample SAMEA2338837) | human gut metagenome | biome: human gut; feature: human-associated habitat; material: faeces...
GCTTTAAGAGTAAAGACAGGACTTGATGAAGCGGTTGTTACAGGAAAAGCAACAATCTGTGGATATCCGGTTGTGATCGGGGTCTGTGACGGAAGATTTATGATGGCCAGTATGGGACATGCGGTAGGAGAAAAGATTACCCGTGCAGTCGAGCGTGCAACAGAGGAGAGGCTTCCTGTTGTTCTTTTTACCTGTTCCGGAGGCGCACGTATGCAGGAGGGAATCATTTCCCTGATGCAGATGGCAAAGACTTCAGCAGCACTGAAACGCCACAGTGATGCAGGCCTTCTTTATATTCCGGTATTGACTGATCCAACTACGGGAGGTGTCACAGCAAGCTTTGCTATGCTTGGAGATATCATTCTTGCAGAACCGGGAGCACTGATCGGATTCGCCGGTCCGCGTGTGATCGAGCAGACGATCGGACAGAAATTGCCGGAAGGATTCCAGAGAGCTGAATTCCTTCTTGAGCATGGATTTGTTGATCAGATCGTAACCAGGGATGAGATGAAGGAAGTACTGGGGCAGATTCTGAAAATGCATACGTTTACAGATGAAAAGAAAGAAGAATGTCCGGAAAAGAAAAAAGAGAATAGAAAAAACATATCTGCAGTAAAAGAAAATGTGTCAGCCTGGGAGCGTGTTCTGAAATCCAGGGAAAAAGAACGCCCGGTCGGTAAGGATTATATTGACAGATTGTTTACAGATTTTGTAGAATTACATGGAGACAGATATTATAAGGATGATCCGGCAGTAGTAGGAGGAATTGCGTATTTTCATGGAAAAGCAGTTACTGTGATCGCCCAGTGCAAAGGAAAGACAACGAAAGAGAATCTGGAACGGAATTTTGCAATGCCGTCTCCGGAAGGTTACAGAAAAGCACTGCGTCTGATGAAACAGGCAGAGAAGTTCCAGCGTCCGGTCATCTGTTTTGTAGATACTCCGGGGGCTTTCTGCGGAATGGAGGCAGAAGAGCGTGGACAGGGTGAGGCAATTGCCCGGAATCTGTATGAGATGTCAGCTTTGAAAGTGCCGGTTCTTTCAATTGTAATCGGAGAAGGTGGAAGCGGCGGTGCGCTTGCACTTGCAGTTGCAGATGAAGTGTGGATGATGGAGAATGCAGTGTATTCAGTACTTTCACCGGAAGGGTTTGCAAGCATTTTGTGGAAAGACAGCAAGAGAGCGTCAGAGGCGGCAGGAGTGATGCGTCTGACAGCAGCAGATCTTAAGGAACTTAAGGTGATCGAAGAAATAATTTGCGAGCCTGAAGTGTACCGGGAAGATACGATGGTTCCTGTGCTCTGTGAACTGGAAGAGAAGATGGAACATTTCCTTGAACAATATGGAAGCCTTTCAGAAAAACAACTGACAGATAGAAGATACGACAGATTTCGTCGAATGTAAGAGATAGAAAACATGGTATTGTCTGAATTAAGATAGCAGACCAGAATGAAAGTGATCCCGGAAGATTCAATAGAGAAGAGCTGTTTGAAGAGATCAGAGAACAGTAGAAGACGAGGAGGAAAAAAGATGGATGCGTATAATACCATCAATGACATTCTGGTACATTTATTTAATGAAATCTGGGAGCTGGAGAAAAAGGCAATCATTACAGAGGAGTTTAAAGACATCACAAACAACGATATGCATATAATAGAAGCAATCGGTGTTTCAGGAAAGACAACGATGTCTGTAGTGGCAAAGAAGATGAAGATTACGGCAGGGTCTCTGACCACAGCGGTGAATGGGCTGGTAAACAAGAAGTATGTAATGCGTGCCCGCGGTGAAGAGGATCGAAGAGTGGTGTATATCTGGCTGACAGAAAAAGGGGAGAAGGCTTACTATCATCACGAGGAGTTTCACAGGGAGATGACAAATGCTGTGCTGAACAGACTGGATGAAAAAGAGATTCCGGTTCTTATGAAGACATTGGACGGACTTTCAGAATTTTTCAGGGGATATTCTTCAGAGGAATAAAATGATAATTATCAAGGAAAATTTGACGTTTTGTCAAAAATGAGTTACAATAATCTGTATCGTGAATAATTTATCATTACGGACAAAAGTTCTTGTTATTATTTCGCGTTAAGAATAACATTGTAATGAGGTAGTGCCAATATACTTGGGTGTATATTTTAGGAGGGAAACAAGTATGGTAACAAAGAAGACATCTTCAACAACAAAAGCTGAAACAGCAACAGTAAAGGCAGAGAAGAAAGAGACAGCAGCTGCGAAAGCAATCGAGACAAAGAAAGACACAACAAAGAAACTTGAAACAAAGGCAGCAGTGCTGGTAGATACACCAGAAGTTCAGGCAGAAGAAGTGAAAGAGACAGTGAAGAAGGCAGCTAAGAAGGTTGCAGCAAAAGCAGAAGATACAGCTGAAAAGGCTGTAAAGACTGTAAAGAAAGCAGCAGCTAAGAAGACAGCAACTAAGACTACAAAGAAAGCTGAGCTGAAGACAGAATTCTTCCTTCAGTTCTCTGGTAAAGAGTATACAGAGAAAGAGATTCTTAAGAAAGTCAAAGATGTATGGACAAAGGATTTGAAGAATAAAGTCGGAGACATGAAAGATGTTAAGATTTATCTGAAACCGGAAGAGTCAGCAGCATATTATGTTGTTAATGGAGATACAACAGGAAAAATCGATCTGTAAGATATAAATAAAAGATATAAGATCGCTTTCCGGACGTACCGGGAACAGGTTTACTTAAGAAAAGACAGGTAGTCAGACACAGCTGAATGCAGGTGAAGGACGGACCTGTCTTTTTAATATATTAGGAAAGTCCTTGTAAACATTTCGCCGGTGCAGAAGGCAGTGTGCCTTAAGGTGACAGGAATCTGGCAAGTACGGTTTGAGAAAGGAGTATGCAAGATGTACGAGAAAGAGATTGAGCAGCTGCAGGCAATGATTGATGAGAGTAACCGGATCGTGTTTTTCGGAGGAGCCGGTGTATCAACAGAAAGTAATATTCCGGATTTTCGAAGTGCAACAGGAATTTATCATCAGAAATATAAGTATTCACCGGAACAGGTGGTCAGTCATAGCTTTTTTATGAAATATCCGGAAGCATTCTATGAGTTTTATAAAGAGAAGATGATGATTTTGGATGCGAAGCCAAATGCTGCCCATCTGAAACTGGCAGAATTGGAGCAGGCCGGAAAATTGCAGGCTGTTGTGACACAGAATATTGATGGACTGCATCAGGCGGCAGGAAGCAGAAAAGTTTATGAACTTCATGGAAGCATCCACAGAAATTACTGTATGAAATGTGGGAAGTTCTATGATGCGGAATATGTGAAGAATTCAGAAGGAATTCCGAGATGCAGCTGCGGCGGGATGATTAAGCCGGACGTAGTACTTTATGAAGAGGGACTTGACCAGAAGACGATCCAAGGGGCAGTCGAAGCAATTTCATCAGCCGACATGCTGATCATCGGAGGTACTTCCCTTGTTGTTTATCCGGCAGCCGGTTTTATTGATTATTTTCACGGAAAACACCTTGTTGTGATTAATAAATCAGAAACAGCCAGAACTGTTCGGGCAGAGCTTGCAATATCGGCTCCGATCGGAGAGGTTCTTGGTGCAATTCATGTAAGTGGCGAATAAAATTTCTTTTCCTGTAAATACTTCTGAAAAGGAGGATGCTGTATGCAGCAATAAGAAGTATGGGAAGAAAAAAGGAAAAGACGATCAATCTTACAGAACTTGAACCAAAAGAAAAGCTGAAGTATGAGATAGCAGAGGAATTAGGCCTTTTAGATCGCGTGATGCAGGATGGGTGGAAGTCATTAACATCAAAAGAGACAGGACGGATTGGCGGAATGGTCACCGGAAGAAGACGAGAGATAAAAAAACAGACAAAAATTGCGGATAAAAATGATGAAAGATAAACAAAAGCAAAATTTTGAATGACACAGCTTTTGACAAATAAGGATAAATTTGGTAAAATAGACAGAATGGGGAGAAATTATTTTGCGTTAGAATTCGCAGAGTTTTTTGGAAAGTGATAACTTTGGTGGCATAAATGACAGAAAAAATTTCAATATTTGATGTGGAGATTTCCTGCATCAAGGCAAAAGAAGCAATGATGCAGGCAATCGGATTCATGAAAGGCGATTCCGTCAATACCATTGAACTTGTATCGATGGAATCTCTGATGAAAGAACATGAAAATCCGGAGTGGAAAAAAAAGGTTTCAATGCAGGATCTTGTCCTTCCGGGAAGTGTAGAGATTCTTGAGGCAGCGAAAACGGATGATGCAAGATTGCTGCGTGAGACGGATAATAAATTATTCTTAAGAATGTTTTTGAAATATTTGCAGAAGAACCATCATAAGATCTATCTTCTGGCAGCCAGTCAGGAGGAACTGGTAAAAGCAGAGGAAGCTCTTGCAAGGTATAATCAGGGAATCCGTGTGGTAGGAGATGCCGTGATCCATCCGGAAGACGGAGAACTGACAGATGCAGACCGGATCCATGGAATTGTGAATGCAGTCAACGGCTCAGAGGCAGATTGTATTTTATCAGTCCTTCCATCGCCGGCGCAGGAAGATTTTATTGAACAGAACCGGGCATTGATCGACACAAGAGTCTGGATTGGCTGTGGATCAGTTCTGATGCGCAGCTTTGACGACAGAAAGATGACAAGCCGGATAAAGAGAATGTTAGTAAAGAAAGTATTTCGCTATAAAGTAGAGAAGCAGAATTAGCCTTTGTGAAGAATGCTAAAAGATAAAAATGTGAATATTTCATAGATTCGACTAAGAAATGCATAAAAAAGATGGATTTCCTCTTTCTTTTTTTGCTGTTTTGCCTTAATATAATATAAGGGTATGTGTACGGATAAATAATGCATACAAAAAAATTGTGGAATATGCACATGCGTGTTACTACTTACAGTTTGCTGTAATCAGCAATACATCGTACAGAGTGGAGGAAAAAAGGATGATTTCGAATCAGATACTTCAAAACACTATTGAAGGATTAAAGGGAATATCAAGGGTTGATTTCTGTGTACTCGACACAGAAGGCAAGGAACTTGCAGCAACATTTGATATGGCAAAAGATTGTGGGGAAGCGGTTCTTTCTTTTGTTGAATCCCCGGCAGACAGCCAGGTGATCCAGGGATGCCAGTTCTTTAAGATCTTTGACGAACAGCGTTTGGAATATGTTTTGCTTGCAGATGGCGAGACAGAAGATGTGTATATGCTCGGTAAGATTGCGGCATTTCAGATCCAGAGTCTGCTTGTAGCTTATAAGGAGCGTTTTGACAAAGATAACTTTATCAAAAATCTTCTTTTAGACAACCTTCTTTTGGTTGATATTTACAATCGTGCAAAGAAATTACATATTGACACAGAAGTAAAACGTGTTATCTTTATTATTGAAACATCGCACGAGAAAGACAGTGCTGCACTTGATAATGTGAGAAATCTTCTGGGAGGAAAGTCAAGAGACTTTATCACAGCTGTTGATGAGAAGAATATTATTGTTGTGAAAGAACTCTCAGATAAGGACGGCAATAAGGAACTTGAGAAGATGGCGAAAGAGATGCTGGATACGCTCCAGGCAGAGGGAGGCGACGAGCAGATCCATATTGCATATGGAACCATCGTAAGTGATATCAAGGAAGTATCCAAGTCATACAAAGAGGCGAAACTTGCACTTGATGTAGGTAAGATTTTCTTTGACGAGAAGGATATCGTTGCTTATACAACACTTGGAATCGGTCGTCTGATCTATCAGCTGCCACTGCCACTTTGTAAGATGTTTATCAAAGAGATTTTCGAAGCAAAATCTCCGGATGACTTTGATGAAGAGACATTGACAACGATCAATAAGTTCTTTGAGAACAGTCTGAATGTATCAGAGACATCCAGACAGCTCTATATCCACAGAAATACACTGGTATACAGACTGGATAAGCTTCAGAAGAGTACCGGTCTGGATCTGCGTGTGTTTGAGGATGCCATTACTTTCAAGATTGCCTTAATGGTAGTAAAGTATATGAAGTATATGGAGACATTAGAGTACTAGAACCGTAGGAGTATAGATAAGTTTTAGGAGGAACATATGATTGAATTAAGGAATGTGACGAAGGAGTATTCCAAAGGTCACGCAGCCTTGAATGGTGTTTCCGTGAAGATTGAACGCGGAGAGTTCGTATTCATCGTTGGTGACAGTGGATCAGGTAAGTCTACATTGATCAAATTGATCATGAAAGAGTTGAATCCGACCGAGGGTACAATTATCGTCAACGGCCAGAATTTGAACCGTATGAAACACAGAAACATTGCTAAATACAGAAGAGGACTTGGAGTTGTATTCCAGGATTTCCGTCTTCTGAAGGATCGTAATATTTATGAGAATATTGCATTCGCTTTGCGTGTGACTGAGACACCGACCCGTGTGATCAAGAAGAAGGTACCGGCAGCTCTGTCACTGGTAGGACTTGCACAGAAGTATAAGTCATTCCCAAAGGAACTCTCAGGTGGAGAGCAGCAGCGAGTAGCGATTGCAAGAGCAATTGTAAATGAACCTGCCATTCTGCTGGCGGACGAGCCGACAGGAAACCTTGACCCGACAAACTCATGGGAGATCATGAGTCTGTTAAAAGAGGCGAATGAGCGTGGAACAACAGTACTTGTTGTTACACATAACCAGGAGATCGTAAACGAGATGAACGAACGCGTCATTACTATGAAGCAGGGCGTAATCGTCAGTGATGAGAAAAAAGGTGGGTATATAAATGAGGATTAGTACATTTGGATACGTTGGAAAGCAGGGCGTTAAGAATATCTGGAGAAACAAGATGTTTTCACTCGCATCCATAGCGACGATGTCAGCATGTATTTTCCTGTTTGGATTGTTTTTCTCGATACTTGTTAACTTCCAGTATATTATTAAAAGTGCAGAAGAAGGTGTTGCAATCACCGTATTCTTTAATGATGACGCAACAGAGGAACAGAAGAAAGAGATCGGTGAGCAGCTTGAATCCCGTGATGATGTTTCGGAAGTGAAGTATGTGTCAGCAGATGATGCATGGGCAGAATTCCAGAAAGATTATTTTGGAGACAACCCGGAACTTGCAGAAGGTTTTAAGGATGATAACCCGCTGGCACATTCTGATAACTATGAAGTCTACATGAAGACGGTAAAAGGTAATAATAAGGATCTGATTGCGAAGAGTAAGTCTCTTTCAGCTACGCAGCAGGATCTGGTTAAATTTGCACAGAGTCTGGACGGAGTTAGACAGGTCAATAAGTCAGATGTTGTAGCGAACACACTTTCCAGTGTGAATATGCTTGTTGCATATGTTTCAATTGCGATTATCGCAATTCTTCTCGGAGTATCGATCTTCCTGATCAGTAATACGGTAACAACAGGTATTACAGTCAGAAAAGAAGAGATTGCAATCATGAAATATATCGGAGCGAAGGACTTTGTAGTAAGATCACCATTCGGGATCGAAGGTCTGATCATCGGATTATTCGGTGCAGTTATTCCGCTTGCTCTGTTATATTTCCTTTATGACAAGGCTGTAGTATATATTATGGAGAAGTTTAGTATTCTGAAGAATATCATCACATTCCTTCCGGTTGGAAATGTATATATCTATCTGTTGCCAATCGGGCTTGCAATGGGAATTGGAATTGGATTCCTCGGAAGTTACTTCACTGTTCGTAAGCACTTAAGAGTGTAATAGGAGATACCTATGAAAAGACGGATGAGAAAGGTGACAGCACTGGTTCTGTCAGTCGGAATGATGCTGTCAATGACAATTACTTCCGGTGCTGTGACAATTGATGAAGCGCAGAAAAAAGCAGATGAGCTGCAATCACAGAAGAGTGCAGCTCAGGCTGAAAAAGATACACTTGCTGCAAAGCTTAATTCCATCATTGCTCAGATGAACAAGACACAGGAAGAATTAAGCGCTAAGGAAACTGAAATTTCAACAGCTGAGGAAGAGCTTGTACAGGCGAAGGTTGATGAGGATGATCAGTATAACAGCATGAAGAAGAGAATCAAATTCATGTATGAGGGTGGTAATACCAAGTTCCTTGAGATACTGATGTCCAGCAGCAATATTGGTGATCTGCTCAATAAAGCGGAGTATGTATCAAAGCTTTCTTCCTATGACAGAGATATGCTTGTTGCTTTTCAGGAAACGGTGAAAGCTGTAGAAGAAAAGGAAGCAAAGCTTAAAGATGAGTATGAGAAGCTGAATACATTACAGACAAGCTTGGTAAGTCAGCAGACGGAAGCACAGAATCTGATCAGCAGTAAGGAAGCACAGATTGCGGAGATTCAGAATCAGATTACAGATAATGCGAACATTCTTGCAGACCTCAAGGCGAAAGCAGAAGCAGCAAAACGTCTTCAGGAAGAGCAGGCAGCGGCGGCTGCTGCAGCTGCTGCGGCGGCAAAGAAGAACAATAGCGGAAGCAGCAGTAGTAATGGAAGCAGTAGTTCCAGACCGGCTTCCAGCGGAAACGTGGTGAGCGGAAGTGGATATTTTACACATCCATGTCCGGGAATGACGTACCAGTCCAGTTATTTTGGAGAGGTTCGATCTTTCGATTCAAGACCACATAAAGGAAATGATTATGCCGCACCGACAGGAACACCTACATATGCAGCAGCAGCCGGAACAGTCATTACGGCAGGCTGGAGCAACAGTGCAGGAAACTGGGTTGTTATAAGCCATGGAAATGGATTGGTGACAAAGTATATGCATCACAGCTCAATTTGTGTGAGTGCCGGTCAGAGAGTAGCAAAAGGACAACAGATTGGATATGTTGGTTCTACAGGATATTCAACCGGAGCACATCTACATTTCCAGGTGGAGCTTAACGGAACACCAGTGAATCCAAATAATTATATGTAAGACAAAGGGATTCAAAATCTTCCTTTCATGTTTACATGAAAGTGATTCAAAGAATAAAGGGGGACAAAGTGGAAGATTCTGCTTTGTCCTTTTCTTTAAATAACAGCGAAAGGGACAGACAATGGAACAGAAAAAGAAAAAGGGATATGGAGCCGGGATTGTTACCGGAATTCTTGCAACAGTTCTTGTCAGCCTGCTTCTCCTTGGGGGATTCAGGGTCATTACGAACACAGCCGGCAGTTATGCATCTGGTAAAGTGACAGAAAAAGAGGTATCAAAAAAACTGAATAAGCTGAATGCTTTGATTGATAAATATTATCTGTATGAAGATGAAATTGATACAGATAAGCTGGCAGAAGGAATTTATTCCGGATATACGAGTGCACTGGGAGATAAGTACACTGTTTATTATGATGAAGATGAGACGAAAGCTCTGATGGAATCAACAAGCGGAACATTTTCAGGTGTGGGTGCAACGCTGACAAAAGATGCGGATACGGGCTATGCCACAATTGTAAATGTCTATGAAGACTCTCCGGCAGAGAAAGCAGGACTGAAAGCAGGAGATATCCTGGAGAAAATCGATGACCACGAGGTTGGTGATGAGCAGCTTGACACGGTGGTGTCCTGGATTAAAGGAGAAAAGGGAACAGAGGTAAAGATTACAGTTCTCAGAGACGGAGAAGAGCTGGAACTGACTGCTACACGAGATACGATCGAAGTGAAGACAGTTTCGTATGAGATGAAGGAGAACCAGATTGGCTATATCAGAGTGTCTGAGTTTGATACAGTAACTTATGACCAGTTTAAAGAAGCGTTGGACGATCTTGAAAAGCAGGGAATGCAGGGTCTTATTGTTGACCTGAGAAACAACCCGGGCGGAAGTCTTGATACAGTTACAAATATGCTGCGTCTGCTTCTTCCGGAAGGTACAATTGTATCAACAAAGGACAAGAATGGAAAGACAGACGAAATCACTTGTGACGGAACTCATGAATTTAAGAAACCAATGGCAGTTCTTGTAAACCAGTACAGTGCCAGCGCATCTGAAATCTTCAGCGGTGCAGTACAGGATTATGGAACAGCGAAGATTGTCGGAGTTACAACGTATGGAAAAGGTGTTGTGCAGCAATTGATGGATCTGGGAGATGGAACCTGTCTGAAAGTGACGATTGCAGAGTATTATACTCCAAATGGAAGAAGCATCAATGGGAAAGGTGTTGAGCCGGATGTCGAGGTGGAGTATCAGTATGACGAAGAGAATCCCAAAGCGGATAACCAGCTGGATCAGGCATTAAGCACAGTACAGGAAGAAATTGTTGAAAGTACACAAAACCGATAGGTTGAAAAAGCCTCATTCTGATAAAATGTTAAAATGTGTGACAATTCAGATAAAAACTCTTGAAAATCAAAAAATGATGTGCTAATATTGGAAACAAGTTTTAGCAGACTAAAGTGCTGAACCAGAAAAAGGCTAAGAACAAGACTCTGATTCACAGAAACTGACAGGAAGTTGGCGTCACCGACTGAGAGCGCCGGACAGCGGAGCGGATTAAGGGAACACTTGGGAGCTGGCTGTCTGAACAGATGAAGTAGGGCAGCACGTGGAGCATACGTTACATGCAAAGAGTGGAATCTGGCTTACACAGGGATAAGATTTGAAATGTGAAGACTGAGATTCAATGCGGGTGGTACCGCGGATATTATGATTGTAATTTCCGTCCCGGGATACTGATGTATCCCGGGGCTTTTTTATTTAGAAAGCTTCTTCCCGGGATGCTGGAATCTGAAAGGAGAAGAATTATGGAATTTGTAACAGGTGTAAAAAAGAAGGAAACATTGGAACTGAGTGAACTTCTCGAAGAGGGAAGAATTGGAACCGAAGTGAAAGTAAATGGTGCGATCCATACGATCCGTGATATGGGAAATGTGGCATTTGTGATCCTGCGTAAGCGTGACGGTCTGGTGCAGTGCGTGTTTGAAGAAGGTGTGACAGCCTTTGACTTAAAAGAACTCAAAGAGGCATCTGCGGTGGAAGTACTCGGTACGATCCGCAAAGAAGAACGTGCCGCACACGGCATTGAGATTCGATTGAAAGAGATCAAAGTGCTCAGCGAGCCGGATGAACCGCTGCCGCTGCCGATTTCCAAATGGAAGCTGAATACTTCACTGGAAGCGAAACTGAACATGCGTCCGATCTCTCTTCGAAATGTCAGAGAACGTGCGAAATTCAAAATCCAGGAAGGTCTGGTCCGCGGTTTCCGCGATTTCCTCTATGAGCAGGGATTTACGGAGATCCACACACCGAAGCTTGGGGCCAAAAGTGCAGAGGGCGGTGCAAACCTCTTCAAACTGGAGTATTTTCACAGACCGGCGATCCTGCAGCAGAGCCCACAGCTTTATAAACAGATGATGGTTGGTGTGTTTGACCGGGTATTTGAGACAGGACCGGTGTTCCGAGCAGAGAAACACAACACAAAACGTCACCTGAACGAGTATACATCTCTTGATTTTGAGATGGGATACATCGACGGATTTGAAGATATCATGGCGATGGAGACCGGATTTTTACAGTACACGATGAAACTTCTGGCAAAGGATTATCAGAAAGAGCTGGATATGCTTGGCATCACACTTCCGGATGTATCGAAAATTCCGGCGGTCCGTTTTGACAAAGCAAAAGAGATGGTTGCAGAGAAATACAACCGTACGATCCGCAATCCATACGACCTGGAGCCGGAAGAAGAGCATCTGATCGGGGAGCTGTTCAAAGAAGATTATGGTGCAGATTTTGTGTTTATCACACATTATCCGAGCAAAAAGCGTCCGTTCTATGCGATGGATGATCCGCAGGATGCAAGATTTACCTTAAGTTTTGACCTTCTGTTTCGCGGACTGGAGATTACAACCGGAGGACAGCGTATCCACAGTTATCAGCAGCTGCTTGACAAGATCGAAGCGAAGAAAATGACAACGGAAGGACTGGAGCAGTATCTTGATACGTTCCGTCATGGCATGCCGCCTCACGGAGGACTTGGTATCGGGCTGGAGCGACTGACCATGCAGCTGATCAGCGAGGACAACGTAAGAGAGACAACCCTCTTCCCGAGAGACTTGAGCAGACTGGAGCCATAGAAAAACAAAAATAAGACAGATAATAGAATAAGAATTGCAAAGAAAAGATATTTTATATGGCGGCAAAGAGAGGAGAAAGAACATGGCAAATGTGATCTCAGATGAGACAATGGAGTATGTGGGCATTCTGGCAAAGCTGGAACTTTCAAAAGAAGAGCAGAAAGCAGCCAGGAAAGATATGGAACGCATGCTGGATTATATTGATAAATTAAATGAACTGGATACAGCAGGTGTAGAGCCGATGTCCCATATTTTCCCGGTGTACAATGTATTTCGTGAGGATGTGGTCACAAACGGCGATGACAGAAACAATATGCTGAAAAATGCACCGGCAGAAAAAGACGGAACATATAAAGTACCGCGAACGGTAGAATAGGAGGCACACAGTGAAGATAACAGAATTGACAGCAGTGACGCTTGGCAAAAAGATCAAAGCGAAAGAGATTACAGTTGCAGAAGCTGTAAGTGCCGTACTCGAACAGATTGAGGCAGTGGAAGGAGACATTCACGCCTATGTGACACTGAAAGACAAAGAAAAAGTCCTGAAAAAAGCGGAAGAGATCCAGGCAAAGATCGATGCAGGAGAGCTTGACGGTCCGCTGGCGGGTGTTCCGGTAGCTGTCAAAGACAATATGTGTACAGAGGGAGTTTTAACTACCTGCAGTTCGAAAATCCTTTCAAACTTCAAACCGACTTACACAGCGGAGGCAGTCAAAAATCTGGAAAAAGCCGGAGCGGTAATCATCGGAAAGACCAACATGGATGAATTTGCGATGGGAAGTACGACTGAGACATCAGCCTATGGTGTGACCAGAAATCCATGGAATCTGGAACACGTACCGGGCGGCTCTTCCGGCGGTTCCTGTGCAGCTGTGGCAGCAGGTGAATGTCTCTTTGCACTTGGAAGCGATACCGGAGGATCGATCCGTCAGCCGAGTTCTTTCTGCGGTGTGACAGGATTAAAACCGACTTACGGAACCGTTTCCCGTTACGGATTGATCGCTTATGGTTCTTCCTTAGATCAGATCGGACCGGTGGCAAAAGATGTGACAGACTGTGCGACAATCCTGGAGGTGATCGCATCTTACGATAAAAAGGACAGCACTTCCGTAAAACGGGAAGATTATGATTTCACTTCTGCTCTTGTGGATGATGTGAAGGGCATGCGGATCGGCATTCCGAGAGATTATTTCGGAGAAGGACTGGATCCGGAAGTCAAAGAGGCAATTCTGGCTGCGGCAAAAGTGCTGGAAGAAAAGGGAGCTATTGTGGAAGAGTTTGATTTAAGCCTTGTAGAATATGCAATCCCGGCTTACTATGTCATCGCCTGTGCGGAGGCCAGCTCCAACCTGGCAAGATTTGACGGCGTGAAATATGGCTATCGTGCAAAAGATTACGAAGGACTGCACAACATGTACAAAAAGACACGTTCTGAGGGCTTCGGAGCGGAAGTAAAACGTCGTATCATGCTTGGCTCCTTTGTACTGAGTTCCGGATATTACGATGCATATTATCTGAAGGCACTTCGCACAAAAGCTTTGATCAAAAAAGCATTTGACAAAGCATTTGAAAAATATGATGTGATCTTAGGACCGGCGGCTCCGAATACCGCACTGAAGATCGGAGATTCTTTAAGTGATCCGCTGAAAATGTATCTCGGTGATATTTATACGATTTCTGTTAATCTGGCAGGACTTCCAGGCATGAGCGTTCCGTGCGGAAGAGATGCAAAAGGGCTGCCGATCGGTCTGCAGCTGATCGGGGACTGCTTCAAAGAAAAGAATATCATCCGTGCGGCGTATGCTTATGAACAGACGAGGAAATACGAAGCACCAAAGCTTGCAAAAACAGCAGAAGGGGAGGCAAAATAAGATGAGTAAACAGTATGAAACCGTGATCGGTCTGGAAGTCCATGTAGAGCTTGCGACCAAAACAAAAATATTCTGTGCCTGCTCCACTGCTTTCGGAGGAGCACCAAATACCCATACCTGCCCGGTCTGCACCGGTATGCCGGGTTCCCTTCCGGTACTGAACAAACAGGTGGTTGAGTATGCCCTTGCGGTGGGACTTGCAACAAACTGCCAGATCCATCAGTACTGTAAGTTCGACCGTAAAAATTATTTCTATCCGGATAACCCGCAGAACTATCAGATCTCACAGCTGTATCTGCCGATCTGTCATGACGGCGGTGTGGAGATCGAGACAGCCGGCGGCAAAAAGATCATCGGGATTCACGAAATCCATATGGAAGAGGATGCCGGAAAACTGGTGCACGATGAGTGGGAAGACTGCTCCCTGGTAGACTACAACCGAAGCGGTGTTCCACTGATCGAGATCGTATCCGAACCGGATATGAGAAGCTCCGAGGAAGTTATCGCTTATCTGGAAAAGCTCCGCTGCATGATGCAGTATCTCGGTGTATCCGATTGTAAACTTCAGGAAGGTTCCATGCGTGCAGACGTTAACCTTTCTGTCCGTGAGGTAGGTGCAGAACAATTCGGTACCAGAACAGAGATGAAGAACCTGAACTCTTTCAAAGCCATTGCCAGAGCAATCGAAGGCGAAAGAGAGCGTCAGATTGAACTGATCGAAGAAGGCAAGGCAGTTACACAGGAGACACGCCGCTGGGATGACAACAAAGAATATTCCTATGCAATGCGTTCCAAAGAGGATGCCAAAGACTACAGGTATTTCCCAGATCCTGACCTGCCTCCAATCCATATCTCTGATGCATGGATTGAAAAGATCAAAGCAGAACAGCCGGAGCTTCGCGAAGTGAAACAGGCCCGTTATCAGGAAGAGTACGGACTTCCGGCATACGATGCGGGAATCCTTACAGAATCCCGCCATCTTGCAGGTCTTTTTGAAGAAACAGCAGCAATCTACGGAAATGCAAAGAAGACAGCAAACTGGTTTATGGGTGAGGTACTCCGTCTGACGAAAGATAAAGCTATGGATCCGGAACAGGTATCTTTCTCACCGAAGCATCTTGCAGATCTTCTGGTAATGGTAGAAAAATCCGAAGTCAGCCCTCAGAATGCCAAAAAAGTCTTTGAGAAAGTCTTTGAGGAAGACATTGATCCTGTAGCCTACATTGAGGAACATGGTCTGAAGATTGTAGAAGACACAGGACTTCTGGAAGAAACCATCAACAGGATCCTGGATGCTAACCCAGGACCACTTTCAGAACTTCTGGGAGGTAAAGATAAAGTCATGGGCTTCTTTGTAGGTCAGATCATGAAAGAGATGAAAGGCAAGGCAAATCCTGCAAGCGTCCGCGAGACACTAATGAAAGAAGTAGAGAAGCGCAAATAAAATAAATCACCCCGGACATTATGCCCGGGGTAAAAAATGTTAATATATTACCAGTGAACAGTAATGTTAATATTAAAAATTATTCTCAGAAAACACTTTGAGACTTTACATTGTTAAATAATTAAGTATAATATAACTCGAACAAAATATATTTGCAAAGAAGACACAAATAGAAATGGAAAGGCAAAGCAGCAGCCTGCTGTAGACAGGTATATAAAAACTGCGAAACATGCCAGGGAGGAAATCAAACATGGTAACAGTAAACCACAACTATCTGAAATTACCGGGAAGCTATCTGTTTTCCACAATTGCAAAAAAAGTAAAAGCATATAAAGAAGCCAACCCACAGGCAAACGTGATCTCACTGGGAATCGGTGATGTAACCCAGCCTCTGGCTCCGGCGATCATTGAGGCACTTCATAAATCTGTAGATGAAATGGGTGATGCAGCTACATTTCATGGTTATGCACCTGATCTTGGTTATGAATTCTTAAGATCTGCCATTGCAAAGAATGACTACAAAGACAGAGGCTGTGACATTGAAGCAGACGAAATCTTTGTATCTGACGGTGCAAAGAGCGATTCCGGAAATATCCAGGAAATATTCGGACTGGATAACAAGATTGCAGTGTGCGACCCTGTATACCCAGTATATGTAGATACAAACGTAATGGCAGGCCGTACAGGAGAATACAACAAAGAACGTGGCAACTTTGATAACGTAATCTATATGCCATGTACAGCATCCAACGGCTTCCTTCCGGAATTCCCGGAAGAAGTACCGGATCTTATCTACCTTTGCTTCCCGAATAACCCAACCGGTGGTGCGATCACCAAACCGCAGCTTCAGGAATGGGTAGACTATGCAAATAAAAACGGTTCTGTAATTATCTATGATGCAGCATATGAAGCATACATTTCTGAAGAAAATGTACCGCACAGCATCTATGAGTGCGAAGGAGCAAGAACCTGCGCCATCGAACTGCGCAGCTTCTCCAAAAATGCAGGTTTCACAGGTGTCCGTCTCGGCTTTACAGTTGTACCAAAGGATCTGGTTCGTGACGGTGTAGATCTCCACAGTCTCTGGGCAAGACGTCATGGCACTAAATTCAACGGTGCTCCATACATCGTACAGCGTGCAGGAGAGGCTGTATACTCTCCAGAAGGAAAAGCACAGCTGAAAGAACAGGTAGGCTACTATATGAGCAACGCCAAAGCCATCTACGAAGGTCTGGCATCAGCAGGCTATTCCGTATCCGGTGGCGTAAACGCTCCATATATCTGGCTGAAAACACCTGATAAGATGACTTCCTGGGAGTTCTTTGACTATCTCCTTGAAAAAGCCAACATCGTAGGAACTCCGGGCTCAGGATTCGGTGCTCATGGTGAGGGATTCTTCCGTCTCACTGCGTTTGGAACACATGAGAATACACTGGAAGCAATTGAACGAATTAAGAATCTGTAAGCAGCTTCCTGATAGGGACGAGTGGGATTATAATTTCGCAAAATTTAACCGAATCAAGTAAGTTCCCTGTGGAGCAGTTATTCGGTGTAGAGCTGCGTAGCGAAGCGGATGATTTTATCCACTTGACTATGAAAATGAAAAACGGCAGGACGAAAATCCTTGAAAATCAAGGGTTTCGGACCTGTCGTTTCTATTTTATAAAAATATATATGGGAAATGGTAGTCAAGCTGGCTGCCATTTCTGATTGTA
>ENA-OURZ01002527-OURZ01002527.1-human-gut-metagenome-genome-assembly--contig:-NODE-2527-length-16986-cov-10.390054_pt1 | contig 16986 bp, 14 predicted proteins | sample MGYA00242073_ERZ509195 | MGnify/ENA primary metagenome ERZ509195 (study PRJEB26280, sample SAMEA2338837) | human gut metagenome | biome: human gut; feature: human-associated habitat; material: faeces...
ATGCCACCGGAATCAGTTATGTAAATCATGGAAAGGTTGTGACATTCAAGAAAGCGAAGCCAGCTCATAAAGTGAAGTTGTATTTTCCGAAAAATACAAGAGCAGTCATCGGGCACACCAGAATGACAACACAGGGCAGCGAAAAATACAATTACAACAACCATCCATTTGATGGAAGATGTGGCACGGAAACATTTGCCCTTGCACATAATGGCGTGCTGTACAATGATGCTGAATTGAAAACAAAGTATCATCTGCCGAAAACGCAGATTGAAACGGACAGCTATGTTGCCGTGCAATTATTGGAGCAAGAAAAGCAGTTACATGCAGAAAGCATCAAGAAAGTGGCAGAATTAGTAAATGGTAGTTTTGTCTTTACGATTTTGAGAAATGACAATACGTTGTTTCTTGTAAAAGGCAATAATCCGTTGACTTTATACCATTTTCCTGCATCGTAGAAATTGCAGCAAATGGAAAACACAGTAAAACTACTTTTGCAATAAAAGATTACACGCATTCAGTATTCAATCCGTGTAACTGGTATAAAATAGAAGAACAGGAAGAAAAAAGACAAAACTCAGCATTGATGGCGTACCATGCTATGGATACCGATTTGATCTTGACAAAGTCAATGCGGCATTTGGTCAGATTGACGATGCAGTGTATTCCAACATAAAGAAATACAAAAACTCTAATCCGTTCAGTGATGCGGTTCTGGATATTGTGAACGATGAGGAGGCTGTAATCCATGCGGGAAATTACAGAGTTGCAGATAGCAAGAAAGCAATTAGCGGAACAGCAGTATTATTACCATGATTGCAAAACAGCAGAAACAAAACATGCGGACACTGCGGAACAACCCTTATTAGACCTTGCAGCGGACGTGCTGATTCAAATTCTGAGAAAGGAAAGCGAAGAATAGATGCGTATATTTGTTATTCGACCGCCATAGCACAGGGCGGAAAAGAGAATGATGATGCCATTGTAAGCAAAGAAAAATCAGAAAGGAAATTAGGATGGAGAAAATTATCGGATATATTCGCTACAGTTCCCATGCACAAGATGATGGAAACAGCGTAGCAGCACAAACAACTTGCATAGAACAGTATGCAACTGCACACGATATGGAGATTGAAAAATTCTACATGGATACGGCGAAAAGCGGACGATTCACAGAAAATCGTCCGGAATACAACTGCATGAAAGAAGAGATTCAGAATGGAACTGTTCAGGCAAAAACCATTGTGATCAGAGCGTTGGATCGGCTGCACAGAAATGCGGCACATCAGTTGGAAGACCTTACCTTCTTTGAAAAACAGAACATTCGTCTGATTGCAGTCACAGACGGTACAGATACTGCCAGCAAATCGTATAACAAGCTGATTACAACGGTCAAGGCAGCAGTCGCAGAAGAATATTCAGAAACGCTTTCTAAAAATACCCGGGCAGCACAACTGGAATCAGCGAAACAATGCCGGCATTTAGGCGGACTTCCGCCGCTGGGTTATCGGGTTAATGAGGTCGGACTTTATGAAATTGATGAAAACACCGCTCCCATTATTCGGGATATTTTTCAGCTGTATCTAAGGGAAATGGGTTATGACTATATTCAAAAATCGCTGAAGCAAAAGGGATATCAAACTGCTAATGGAAATGACTTTTCCAAATCGGCAATCAACAGCATTTTGAAAAATCAGAAGTACATGGGCACTTACGTGTACGACCGCACAGAATCAAAAGATTCTGAGGGCAGGAGAAATTCTCACAAGGAGAAAGCACAATACATTCAGATTTCCAACGGGATGCCGGCAATCATTTCGGAAAAAGATTTTCAAAAAGCACAAGAGAACATGCGGAAGAATGCAACCAAACAGACCTATAGAACCGGAAAGAACTACTATGCTTTGAATGGGTATCTGCATTGTTCCAGTTGCGGAAAGGCATATTCCGGAAATGTGAACTACAGCAATGGACACAAGTATTTGCAGTACAGAAAAAGCTGCGGTTGTGATGGAAAAAGCGTCAGAGCAGACCATTTGAATGATTTTGTATTCCATGCTTTGCAGCAATGTATTTTCAGTCCAGAGAACAAAGAAAAACTGCTGCAGAAGATCCATGAAAAACTGGCAATCCAAAGACACATCCAATCGGATGAAGAAAATCGTCTGATGAATCAGATCCATGGATTGGAAACGGCACAAGAAAATTTGACAGCCTATCTGGAAACCGGGAAAGGCTCGGACACAATTCTGAACAAGCTCCAGCAAAACGAAACAACCTTGAAAACGCTACAGCAACAACTGGCGTACAAGAAAACAGAAATTCCGACTGTAGATGAAGATACTTACCGCAAATTGGTCAAACAGTTCAAACATTATATGAGCCATGTCAAATCACCGGAGGCATCTGCCTTGAAAGCTGCTGCAATTCAAGACATCAAAATTCAGAAAGAGGATATTACTGTGAAATTCTGTGAGGGTGTACCCATTAACAAGGAAACAGAAGCATACTTTCACTTGCAATAACGGAGGAACCAATGGAATTTTTATTTGCAGATTACACACAGAAAACAGAAGCACTAGTGACCGGCATACGGCTACAAAATGAAGCGTTTGACATTTATGAACTGCAGCTGCTGGGACTGGACAAGAATAATTCTTGCAGCTATACCAACAGCGGAACAGCGACAATATCGGATACAGAATTGCAAGAACTGTTGCACACAAATTGACTACCATTTCCAAATGGGATTGTCGGGCAGCGGATAAAGATTCTTTCAAATTTGGAGATGCAGAAAGAACAAGTCCAGGCGGATATTTTGCAGAAATTGAGCAGCAGCGGAGAAGAATTGAATATAGATGGATGAAAGGAACGAATGCGATGTTTTATTTAACGTATAACTACACGAATGCAAGACGATCTCGGATGGCGATTGCATGCGTAATCAAATGCAAAAACACATATGGAAAGCAGCTTCGGGTGCGGGACATCATTGAAATGCATCGTCCTGGACTGTACCAGCTATTATCTCGTGGAGATCAATGCAGAGTTGGCAGGGCGATCAGCAGGTTGTACAACCAGGGGATGCTGCCACATCTGAATAGAGGAAAAAAGAAAGGTTCAACGAATACGTACTACTGCTAAGTAGTTAAAAGGAGAAAGCTCCGGATTGTCCAAGAGATGGGAAATCCGAAGCTTTTTTGTGCATGAAAAGTTGCTTTTTCCGCCTTGCTGTGATATAATAAGAAAAAAGAATTGAAACTACAGCAAGGAGGGAAGTACAATGGGCATTTACTTGAATCCAGAAAATGTTGATTTTCAGAAAAGCTTAAATTCAGAAATCTATATTGATAAAACAGAACTGATTGCATATACAAATAAGAAACTGAATACAGAGCAAGGATACATCTGCGTTAGCCGTCCACGACGATTCGGAAAGTCCATGGCAGCCAATATGCTAACAGCTTATTACAGCCGAGGTTGTGATTCCAGGGAACTGTTTCAAGGACTGAAAATTGCAACGCATCCAGATTTTGAAAAGCATCTGAACCAGTACAATGTTATTCATTTAAATATGCAGAATTTTTTGAGCAAGACACAAACCATTGAACAGATGATTGCACTGGTCACAAAAGCGGTAGGGCGAGATTTACTGCGAGCATATCCTGACGTAGATTATCTGGATAAGACCATTTTAACATTCATGTTGGATGACATTTATCAAGATTGCCAAGTTCCTTTCATCTTTATCATCGATGAGTGGGATTGTATTTTCCGTTCTCGGAAAAATCAGTTGGAAGAGCAAACAAAATACCTGGACTTTTTGAGGGATTTGTTAAAAGACAAAAGCTATATTGCTCTTGCCTACATGACTGGCATTCTGCCCATCAAAAAATATGGGGAACACTCTGCTATCAATGTATTCTATGAGTATTCCATGACCGATGCTTCCCCGATTGAAGAGTTTACAGGCTTTACAGAACAGGAAGTTCGGCAGCTTTGCGAACAATACAACATGCCATTCTCTGAAACAAAGAAATGGTATGATGGATATTGTGTCGATGGTGTTTCGATTTACAATCCGAAATCAGTTGTAGAAGCCATGCTGCGTGGAAAATTTAGCAACTACTGGACGCAAACAGAAACCTATGAGGCTTTGAAAATTTATATTCAATCCAATGAATTTGGGGTACAAGATGTCATTTTGAAGCTGCTTGCAGGAGAAAAAGAAAAAATTGATACGACTACCTTTAGCAATGATATGGTTACGTTTGCAACAAAAGATGATGTTTTGACGTTGTTGGTGCATTTGGGTTATTTAACTTATAATGCAGAGACAAAAGAGATTTGGATTCCAAACGATGAAGTAATGGAACAGTTTATCAGTACCGTAAAAGTGATGGGGTGGGGAAAGATTGTAACAGCTTTGGAAACTTCTGAAAAGTTGCTGCAAGCCACACTTTCTGGTGACGAACAAACAGTTGCAGAGCTGATTGAACAGGCACATCAAGCAAACGCATCTATTTTGAAATATAATGATGAAAACGCATTGTCCTGTGTGATTTCGCTTGCATATTATTCCGCTCAGAAAAACTACACCCTGCACCGAGAAATGCCTGCTGGAAAGGGATTCGCAGATATTGTATTTGAGCCAAATCGAAACTGCAACCTGCCAGCCATGATTGTCGAATTGAAGTGGGGACATTCCGCAGAAGAGGCAGTGGAGCAGATCAAGCGAAAAGATTATCTGGATTGCTTGCAGAATTACCACGGTGAGATTCTTTTGGTTGGCATAAATTATGATAAAGAGAAGCGGCACACTTGCAAGATTGAACGGGTGAAGAGATAGCATTTTTATCGTAACTACCTTTAACCCATTAACGCATCAACTTCGTAACCAAGTTAAATCGATGATAGATTTACAATATAAGTGCAACACAAAAAAAGAATGACACATAAAGCCACTCGTGTTATAATATGGGAGTCACCACACAACCATAAAACAGGAGGAAGCAATATGTGTCATTACACCCATTTTACCACAGAAGAGAGAGAAAAGTCAAGAGTTTTGAAAGCACAGGGACTGAGCATTCGGGCAATTGCCAGAGAACTTGGAAGAGCCCCCTCATCTGTAAGCCGTGAATTCCGGAGAAACTGCTATGCCAACGGTGACTACGCAGCATATCATGCAGATAGATTATACCGGAAACGGCGAAAAAACTGCGGTAGAAAGGCAAAACTGCTGGATGATGAAATACGCAATTATGTCATGGAAAAGATGAATCTACGCTGGTCTCCAGAGCAGATTGCAGGACGTGCCAAACGTGATAAGGAACCGTTTTGTATTTCATTTCCGACAATTTATCGTGCGATTGATTCAGAAATCTTACCGTCGCAGCTGAAAAAGATCATGCGTTTCAAATGGAAGCATAAAAAATGCAAAGGAACAGACAATCGTGGAAAAATCCCAGATACTACGCCTATTAGCGATCGTCCTGCCGGTGCTGAAAATCGTTCGAGATATGGTCACTGGGAAAGCGATACGGTTCTCGGTATGCGGAAAACAGGCTGTTTTGGCACACATGTGGAGCGTAAATCAGGATACCTTGTTGCATTCAGAATAGATGACAGACAGGACAATGCTTTCAATTACGCCACGATAAAAGCGTTTTCTTCCATTCCGGAGAAACTGAAAAAGAGTTTTACTGTCGATAATGGAAAAGAATTTGCTGCACATAAAACTTTGGCTGAGGCTACAGGAATGAAAGTATTTTTCTGTGATCCTTACTCTCCATGGCAGCGTGGCACAAACGAAAATACCAACGGCTTGCTTCGTCAATTCTTTCCGAAAGGAACTTCATTCGCCAACGTTTCTGATGATGATTTACAGCGTGTTGTTGATCTCATCAACAATCGCCCCCGCAAACGTCTTAATTTCCTGACTCCCTTCGAGGTGCTTCAAAAATTTTTTCTCTGATTTTGTTGCACTTGACTTGACAATCTATCATTCAAAATTGCAAATCCTGCCGGTTCTCCATCTACTTCCATCAGATACCCAAACAAATAGGTATCTGATTGTAAAAGTTCCTGAAATGTTGCAACATGGTGTGCCATTGGAATCGGATGACACACGGCGGAAGAATGAAAAAATTCCTCGCACATTTCATAAAATATAGGTTCATCTGCTGCTGTCAATTTCCGAATTGTCATGATAAATTCTGTCTTTCTCCTTTATGCTGTCTTGTGATTGGGTCTTAAATTTGTACTGGAATCGGGCTGCTGATTGCACCGTACTGCTCCGGTCGGCGGTCACGGAACAAGCCCCATTCCAAACGGTCTTTCTGAATCGCATCCAAGTCAAATATGTGCAGCAAAACAGTATCTTCGGTTCGTCCTGCCTGCTTTAAAACTGCTCCTGTCTGGTCGGTAATGAAAGATGTTCCGTAAAAAGTCAGTTCAGACTGCTGATTCTGATTTGCTTCACACGGTTCTACGGTTTCTGTTCCAATCCGATTCGCTGCAATTACAGGCATCAGATTTGCTGCTGCATGCCCCTGCATACACCGCTGCCAATGTCCAGAACTGTCCATACCCAACAGCGGTTCTGAACCAATTGCAGTCGGATAGAATAACAATTCTGCTCCCTGCAATGCCATGCAGCGAGCCGTTTCCGGAAACCACTGATCCCAGCAGATTCCAACGCCAATGCAGCCATATCGTGTATTCCAAACCCGAAAACCAGTATCGCCCGGCGTAAAATAAAACTTCTCCTGATAAAAATGGTCATCTGGAATGTGCGTCTTTCGATAGCAGCCCAGTACCGAACCATCTGCATCCAAAACTGCAACACTGTTAAAGGTATTATTTCCGGCACGTTCGTAAAAACTAATCGGCAAAACCACTTGCAATTCTGCTGCAACTTTCTGAAACCGCTGTACCGCCGGATTTTCTAACAGCGGCGTTGCATACTGATAATAGTCATACTGCCGCTCCTGACAGAAATACTGCCGCTCAAACAGCTCCGGCAATAAAATCACATTTGCCCCCTGTGCAGCTGCCTGCCGCACCAGCTGTTCTGCTCGTTCTAAGTTATCTGTGACATCTCGACTGCAATGCATCTGCACAGCCGCTACTGTTACCATTCTCATGAAAAAACTCCTTTCGTTCAAAAAAAGCTGCCCACTTTTTCAAAAAGCAGGCAGCTGTTCCGGTTGTTCAATTCTTACAAGGCTTCCCGTAAGGTGGAAACCGGTGTGGAAACTTTTTGAATATCTGCTCCCACCTGCCGCAGCTTTTCATCTAAACAAGAATACCCACGTTCAATGTGATAAATATCTTCAATCTCTGTAATGCCCTTTGCTGCCAGACCGGCAATGATCAACGCTGCACCTGCTCGCAAATCGCATGCCTTTACCGGTGCACCTGTCAGCTTTCCAGTCCCTTCGACAACGGCAACTTTCCCATCTACAGAAATATCTGCACCCATCCGGCGGAGCTCATCCACATAGCGGAATCGCTGTTCCCAGACCCCTTCTGTAATAATGCTTGTCCCCTCTGCCAAAGTCAGCAGCGTGGTAATTTGCGGCTGCATATCGGTCGGGAATCCCGGATGCGGCATCGTCTTGACGTTGGTGCGTACCAATGGACCATCGACCCAAACCCGTACGCTATCGTCAAATTCTTCAATGTTCACGCCGATTTTCCGCAACTTCATGGTGATTGGTTCAAGGTGCTTCGGAATTACGTTCTTCACCAGCACATCGCCATGTGTTGCCGCAGCGGCAATCATAAATGTTCCGGCTTCAATCTGGTCTGGAATTACAGAATAGGTCGTTCCGTGGAGATACTGCACACCACGAACCTTGATGACATCCGTTCCTGCTCCCATAATATCTGCACCCATGGAATTCAGGAAGTTGGCAAGGTCTACAATATGCGGTTCTTTGGCTGCATTTTCAATGACGGTCAAGCCCTCTGCCCGAACAGCTGCCAGCATGGCATTCATGGTTGCACCAACTGAAACCACATCTAAGTAAATCTGATTTCCGGTCAGCTTGTCTGCCGTCAAATCCACCATGCCGTGTTGAATGTCACACTTTGCACCCAGTGCAGAAAAGGCTTTCAGGTGCTGGTCAATCGGGCGGTCGCCTAACGGACATCCACCTGGCATTGAAACTCTGGCTTTGCCGAACTTGCCGAGCAATGCCCCCAAGAAATAATAGGAAGCCCGCATTCTTCTGGCACTTTCATACGGCACACAGAAATTCTTCAGACCAACGGTCGAAATCCGAACGGTTGTCCGATTGATATAATCCACCTGTGCACCCATCTCATATAGAATCCGCAGGCTGATGGAAACATCGCTGATTTCCGGTACATTTTCCAAGATACAAGGTTCATCACACAATAAAACGGCTGGAATCAATGCAACTGCTGCATTCTTCGCCCCGCTGACTTCGATTTCACCGGACAGCCGATGTCCGCCATGAATTACAAATTTATCCACTTTATTCTCTCCTTTTGCATCTGATACGGCTTTCTGACTCTTTCTTTTTTGCAGCCGCAAGCGACCTGCAAGTGCCTGAATGTGCTACGCTGCATCGTCCGAAGTCTCCGATGGTTCGGTAGCACTGGAGGCATACCAGTGCAGTTCACTGCCGTCATACGGTTCTACGGTCACGGAATCCATGATGATAGACGTATACGGTTTATTGTTACTGTCTGTTTCCTGTTCTGAAATGGTGATGGCAACATCCAAACCGTCTACCACCTGTCCGAATACGGTATACTTCCCGTCCAGCCACGGAGCACCGCCGATGGTGGTATAGAGTTCTTTTTGTTCTTTCGTATAAGAGCCATCGCCGTGTTCTTCATACTGTTTCAGCGTGTCCATCGAAACAGCACCGCCGGTTACAATATAGAACTGGCTGCCGTCTGTATCCGTTCCGCCGCTGTTGGCGTATGCAACTGCTCCTCGGACATGAATCAGGGAATCATCTACGCCGCCATCAAACTTGCCGCCCCAGATGCTTTCTCCACCCGTTCCATCGCCTTTCGGGTCGCCGCCTTGAATCATAAAATTTTCAATCACCCGGTGAAATGGCAGACCATCATAATAGCCGTCCTTTGCATGCGTCACAAAATTCTCGCACGCCTTTGGCAGCAAATCAGAAAATACTTTGATTTTAATCGTGCCATAGTCTTTCACATGGATGACAACCAATTCCTCGCCTTGTTCCGGGGCGGTAAAATTCTTGACCGCAGTTTCCTGCTGGCTGCCGCATCCCGTCAATCCCTCCAAAAGTAACACACTGCTCAACAGCAATGCTGGGATTCGTTTCATACTCTCACCTCTGTTATCCGGATTGGTTCGCCGGTTACACATAGTTTACATAAGAACACCCTTTATTATACACGATTTTTCAGGGCTTGTAAAGTATCCCTACAGGATTTTTCCACGAATTTGTGATGTTTGACGGAAACAGAAAGCGTTCTGCTTTTTCTTTTGTCACAGCACCGTGCAAAAAACGAAATGTTTTTCTCTGAATTCGTATATTTTTCACAAAACAGGTAATTTTTAGAAAATCAACCAGATGTTTCACACATCAGGAAATGCTGTTTTCCGGTACATAGGCATCCTGCTCCGTTTCGCCCCAAGTGGTGAGGGTAATCGTTTCAATCTGAATCGGTGCATCGGATTTTGCTGTGGAAACCGTTGTTGCGGTTGTGCCGTTTTCTGATGGCGTTGCTGCTCCGGTGATGGTATCAATTACAGAAAAGCTTTCTTTTCCATATGCCTGTGCAAAAATGGTCATCTGCTGGGCATAGTTCGGAATACCGCCCCAGCTCAAAAAAGTATCCGTCACCGCAGCTGCACTTTCGTCTGTATCTGCCAGTTCGGTTTTGGTTTCTTCATCAAATTCAATGGTATTGCAGACCAAAAACCGTGTTCCGCAGTAGGAAACATCGTTACCGAATAGCATCTTGAAAAAGTTATTGTCTTTCTCGGTCACCGGTGCACAAAATGCCCCCCGAAACGGCCACAAATCCGCAGAGGTTTCGGTTTCTACTTTCTGTCGGCTCTCGTCTAGCTGGTCATCCAGTGTGCCATCTGCATTCGGACTGCCTGCCCGAAAATAAACGCCCGGCTCGGTCTGGTAAACATACGTCCCGTCATAATAGCCCTTTTCCACCAGTTCTGTAAACTGTGCCACATAATTTGGAGCAACTTCCGGATAAAGCACCGCCGTAATATCTCCGACGGATGTATGTACAATCATTGCAGGGGCATCATCTGCCGGAGTTTCCAACTGTAACAGATGTGCTTTTCCCATATCAATATAGGTACTGTCTTTTTGTGCCATCCGAATGGTGCATGAGAACATGGTTAAGCTGAGCAGCGAAACGACAACCAGCAGAACCAACAAGGTGGAAATGCCTTTTTTACTGAGTTTTGCCATAGGATTCCTTTCTATTCGAGTTGGGATGAAATACAGAAACCGGCTGCGGACAGCCGGTCTGCTCGGTTTTTTCAGAGGGCGTTCTTCTGCTTACAGCTTTTCAATCTGCGTACCCTGACGGGTTTCCTTGACCCGATAGCCCAACGCTGCAATCGCATCCCGCAAACGGTCTGCTTCCGCAAAGTTCTTTGCCTTTCTTGCAGCTGCCCGTTCTTCGATCAAAGTTTGCACTTCTGCCGGAATGGCATCTTCCTGCTTTCTCTGGTACAAAATGCCCAGTACATCGGTCAGACTGTCAAACAGCTTTGCACCAGCTTCCAGCTGTCCCTTCGGCGTGGTTGCATCCGCACTCATCCGGTTCAGTTCTCTTGCGAGTTCAAACAAGGCGGTAATGCCGTCAGCAGTGTTCAAGTCATCGTCCATTGCCGTGATGAACTGCTGTTCCCGCTGTGCAAAGAGTTCCTTTGCAGCTTCGCTGCAATCGCCAGCCGGAGCGGCTGCAATGGCACGGTCTAAGGTGTTCCGGCAGGTATAGAGCCGTTCCAGAGATGCCTTGCAAGCATCCAGCAATTCCTTGCAATAGTTGATTGGGCTGCGATAATGTGCCTGAATCATCATATAACGAATGACTTCATAGCCATACTGTTCTGCAACTTCCCGAACCGTGAAGAAATTGCCCAGCGACTTGGACATTTTCTTGTTGTCAATATTGATATAGCCGTTGTGCATCCAGTAATGCGAGAATGCCTTGCCTGTAGCAGCTTCACTCTGTGCAATTTCATTTTCGTGATGCGGGAAAATCAAGTCCTGACCGCCACAGTGCAAATCGAGCGTATCGCCCAGATAGTGCGTAGACATTGCAGAGCATTCAATATGCCAGCCCGGGCGACCCTTACCCCATGGAGATTCCCAGTATGGTTCACCCGGCTTTGCAGCTTTCCAAACAGCAAAGTCCAGCGGATTTTCTTTCTGGTCATTGACATCAATTCGAGCACCTGCCTGTAATTCTTCCATCGGCTGACCGGAAAGCTTGCCATAGTCGGAAAAAGAAGTGGTGCGGAAGTAAACATCGCCGTTGGATTCATATGCATGACCGCTTTCCACAAGTTTCTTCACCATGTCAATAATCAAATCCATGTTTTCTGTTACTTTCGGATGGATGTCTGCATCCATAACATTTAAACCGTGTGCATCGGTCTTGTATTCCTGAATATACCGTTCTGACAGTTCAGAGGCTGGCACGCCCTCTTCGTTTGCCCGACGAATGATTTTGTCATCAACATCGGTGAAATTCTGTACATAAGTCACTTCATAGCCACGATATTTCAGATACCGCCGCAGCACGTCAAACGCACAGATTGGGCGAGCATTTCCGATGTGAATATAGTTGTAAACAGTTGGGCCGCAGGCATAAATGCGGATGTGATTCGGTTCAATCGGAACTAATTCCTCTTTTTTTCTGGTCAAGGTGTTGTAAATATGCATGTCTTTGCATTCCTTTCTTTCTTGCATAATCGGAGAACAGAACGCCCGCCAAGCGGCAGGCATTCTCGGTCTGTCATAAATTATTTGTCCTCTGTTTTCTGGTCTTCCAGTGCAGATAATTCCTGATGCAGGGCAGTGACACTGCTCTTCAGTGCATCAATATCCTGTAAGTTCAAGTCTGGGCAGGTCATCTGATCCAAATCTTCCACGATTTTCTTTCCGGCACAGCGTGCCACTCTTGCCGGAACACCAACAGCGGTACAGTTATCCGGAATTGGCTTCAAAACAACCGCATTGGCAGCGACTTTTACATTATTTCCAATGGTGATCGGCCCTAATACTTTCGCACCAGCTCCCACCATCACATTATCTCCTAAAGTTGGGTGACGTTTTCCTTTGTCTTTTCCTGTGCCGCCCAGTGTCACGCCCTGATACAGCAGACAATTTTCCCCGATTTCGGTGGTTTCTCCAATGACAACGCCCATACCGTGGTCAATAAACAAACCTTTTCCGATTTTTGCACCGGGATGAATTTCAATGCCGGTACGATGTCGGGCACGCTGTGAGATGATACGGGCAATGGTAAAGAACCCGTGTTCATAAAACCAATGTGCTTTCCGATAACTGCGGACAGCTTTCAAACCGGAATACGTCAACAGAATTTCCAATGTGCTGCGAGCAGCTGGGTCTTTCTGTTTGACAATGGCAATATCTTCTTTTAATGTTCGGAACAAGGCAATCCCTTCCTTTCAGTCAAAAAATGAATCCATACATAAAAAAATCCTCTGCCGGACACAAAAATGCCCATGCAGAGGTGGTAAGGAAGCACCACGGTTCCACTCTGATTTTTCACTCATACACCCGTAACGAGGGCTGACGGAATTGGATACTTTACAAGCTGAGCTTACAGTTCCCCGCATCAACTAACAGTGGCACTTCGCAGCTGCCGGATATGTCGTTTCACCTGCCCGACACTCTCTGTTATCCGAATCATGCTGTTACTCTTACTGCTCCGTTTTTTCCTTATAGCAGCCGAATGGCTGTTGTTCTTTATTATTATACGCAACTTTTGTAGATTTGTCAATCCTGTTTTTTATTTTTTCGGAAGCGGCTCGTATCTTGCAACCACTCTTCTATAAAAAAGCCGCTATGTGAATTTCTTTCACACAGCGGCTCTTCTTCACGTTATTTCATTCCATACAAGTTCCTTACTTGCCCAGTGTTACCACGATTTCATTGGTATCCTGCAACTTTTCTGCCGGTACATAATCACCCTGCAATGCTTCCCCGTTCAAGGTCAATGCACAAACACCACTTTCTACATGGTTCGGATTCTGTACGATAATGTTCAGCTGCTTGCCACGGAATACCTTGTGCATCTTCATGCCGTCCCATTCTGCCGGAATGGATGGACGAATTGCCAAACCATCTGCATCCGGACGCATACCGCAAATACCTTCTACACAGCCAACCATAACAGTAGAAGCCGTTCCGGTCAGCCAATGTACGTGTGCCCGTCCAGCATACGGAGATGCAGAGGACTCGGTAAACTGTCCGTGAACGTATGGTTCCATGACCCGAATTTCTGCCTTGTCATTCATTGCAGCCGGAGAACTTTCTGTGAAGTACCGGAATGCAGCGTTTCCATGTCCCAGCAAAGCTTCTGCAAGAATCAGCCAGCCCTGCGACTGTGAGAAAATACCACCATTTTCCTTGGTATCCGGATTGAAAATATGCATCAGTGCACCATCAAAATAGTGATGCCGATACGGCGGTTCGAGCAGCTTTGCACCATATGGAGTATCCAGAATGTCTGCAACCGACTGCATTGCTGTGTCTGCCTGCTCCTTGCTGGCAAATCCAGAAATTACACTCCAGCTCTGCGGATTCAACCACATATTTGCTTCTGGGTCTTTCTTCGCTCCAACAATCACACCATCTTCCCGAATGCCACGGATGAAGCGGTCTTCGTCCCAGCAGGTTTCCAGCGTCTGTGCAAGCTTTGCCTGTGCATCTTCCAGATAATCCACATAAACAGCATCGTTCCGTTCTGCTGCCAGCTTCTTCATCATGGTCATTGCATAATAAAGCTGGAAGGCAATGAAGGTTGATTCGCCCTTCTTGCCGAGCCGCAGGCAGTCGTTCCAGTCTGCATGCAGACCAGCCGGCATACTGTGATCGCCCAGCCGTTCCATGGAGAACTGAATTGCACGCTTCAGATGGTCATAAACGGTATCTTCTCCGCCGTTTGCATAGACAATCACTTCATCATAGAATGCAGCGTTTCCGCTTTCGCCAACATATTTCGCAATCGTTGGGAACAGCCACAAGGCATCGTCTGCCCGATAGGACGGGTGTCCGGTTTCCTTGACATATTCCGGATCATCCGGTGTATTTTCATGGCCAGCATTGTGATTGAACTTGACCAGCGGCAGACCACCGCCATTATCTACCTGTGCAGACAGCATAAACCGAATCTTTTCTGCTGCAAGTTCTGGGTCGAGGTGAATAATGCCCTGAATATCCTGCACGGTATCCCGATAACCATAGCCGTTCCGCAAACCGCAATAAATAAAGGAAGCTGCTCTCGACCAGATAAAGGTGATGAAACACTGATAAGCATTCCAAACATTAATCATATTATTAAAGGCTTCGGATGGCGTTTCTACAGAGAAATGATTCAACTTTTCATGCCAGAACTGCTTGAGAGCTGCAACTTCTGCATCCACTTTTCCAGCAGTTTCATAGGTGTGCAGGATTTCGTCTGCTTCTGCACTGGTCTTGCGACCCAGTACGAAAATCAATTCCTTGGATTCGCCCGGCTGCAAAGTCAATTCTGTCTGCAATGCACCGCAGGAATTGGAGTTATAGTTCAGTTCATTGTCGCAATGTCCGCTTTCCACAGCAATCGGGTTGGAATACGTCCGATAAGAGCCAATAAAGTGCTCTAAGCTGCCGTTATATGCGGTAATCGGTGCACCAACCATACCAAAGAACCGACTAGTTGCATCTTTTTCGCTGTATTCGCTAATGTACTGCATCATCTTATTCTGTTCAAACGCTGTCCGAGAGATGAACAAAGAATATTGCAGGTTGACTTGATCCTGTTCGTAGTTGTCTTCATTGGTAAATTCCACAAAGCCAAATGCAGACAGGTTTCTCGGGCGGTCGCTGTTGTTGGTGATGATTGCCCGCCAAACTTCATGCGTTGCCCCATCCGGCACATAATAAGTCACATCGGAACGAATACCGCTATATTCCGCTGAAATCACGGTATAGGCAGTACCATGCCGACAGGTGCTTTTATAGGTATCCAGCGGCTTTCCAACTGGCTGCCACGATGCCGACCAATAGTCATTGGCATCGTTGTCCCGCAGATAGATATATCTGCCCGGCAATGCCATATTGGAATTAAACCGATAACGAGTAATTCTGCCGTTTGCACCGGACTTTACAAAGCTGTAACCGCCGGCATTGTTGGAGATAATCGCACCGTATTCCGGTGAACCGAGATAGTTTGCCCAAGCGGACGGGGTGTCCGGTCGGGTGATGACATATTCCTTGTTCGCAAGGTCAAAATAACCGTATTGCATGGGAGTACTCCTTTTGATTGATAAAATTTTTGTAGATTTATTGTACCATATCCGAACAGACAATGCAAGGCTTGATTCTAATTCAGATAGGAAACCTGTTTTCGATTAAGATATAGACTGTGTATGCTTGCTTCTTGGGAAACCAATTCTGTGGGGAATCACCCCGCCGAGCTGAGCCAGCTCGACCACAGTCGCCTGCGGCGGAACTGTATTTTTGTTATAATGCGAAATATTCCTGTCCTTTGCAGACTTTTCCGTCTACCATTACTAACCATGGGTCACATTGCAAATCCAACGGATTTCCATGATACAGCTGCAAATCAGCATCCATTCCGACTTTCAAGCTGCCAACTCGGTCTTCAACGCCCAAAATCTTTGCAGGCTGCACGGTAATGGCTTCGAGTGCTGCTTCATACGGCAAACCGCCTTTCACTGCCAGTGCTGCTGTGGTTGCCAGATACTGAATTGGAATCACGGTGTGGTCGGTGCAAAGAGCAATCGAAACGCCATGCTGATACAGAATATTTGGCGTGGTGATTTCCAAATCCCGCAGTTCCGGTTTGCAGCGGTCACAGAGAATCGGGCCGCAGATAATCGGCACACCTGCTCGCTGAATGATGTCCGGAATGCGGTGTCCCTCTGTACCATGTACCAAAACCGCATCCAAATGAAATTCCTTTGCAATCCGAATGGCGGTCATCATATCATCTGCACGATGACAATGAAAATGTGCCTTGTATTCTCTTCGCAGCAGTGGCAGCAGGGCTTCACACTTTGCATCATAATCCGGCTGGTCTTCGGCTTCTTCTACGGCCTCCCACTGTTCCAGATAGCGTTTTGCTTTATACAAGCCCTCTCGAATAATGGCAGCGGTTGCCATTCGGGTAAACGGCATTTCATCTCTGCCATGATAGACGCTCTTCGGATTTTCGCCCAGTGCAAACTTAATACCGCCGAACGTCAATTTCATATCGTCCACGCAGTTTCCGGCAGTTTTCAGAATCAGCATCGTTCCGCCGCAAGGATTTGCACTGCCCGGCGTTGTCATAACGGTGGTCACGCCAGCAGCCAAAGCCTCGGAAAAGCAGCGGTCTAACGGATTCACGCCGTCAATGGCTCGCAGATGAGGCGTGAATGGGTCGGTGCATTCGTTGCAGTCGTCCCCCTCAAAGTCTAAGCCGTCCTCTAAAATGCCTAGGTGCGTATGGGCATCAATAAAGCCCGGCAGCAGCAGACTGCCTTTTGCGTCTAAGTCGCCTTCGGTTACGGTGTCCGGATCGCCGGACTGGACACAGGTAATTTTTCCGTTCTCCACTTCCAAAAATCCGTGCGGAATCGTTCCCTGCTCGGTCATGGTATGAATCACGGCGTTATAGATGGTCATAATACACTCCTGTTACAATATAATTAGTCGGGTAACACCTTACAAGCCGGTAAGGGTTTACACG
>ENA-OURZ01002536-OURZ01002536.1-human-gut-metagenome-genome-assembly--contig:-NODE-2536-length-16927-cov-2.230678_pt1 | contig 16927 bp, 15 predicted proteins | sample MGYA00242073_ERZ509195 | MGnify/ENA primary metagenome ERZ509195 (study PRJEB26280, sample SAMEA2338837) | human gut metagenome | biome: human gut; feature: human-associated habitat; material: faeces...
TTGCAGCCCCATCAGTTCCAGCGGCCGTTGCAGCCCCTTGAATAGCGGATAGTCCGGGTAACGTTCCTCTTTTCCTTTCACCGTCCATCAGGATTACGAGATACCGAAGAACAGAGGCAGGGCTTGAGCCGCCGCAATGAGGAAAATACACGCGCCCACCACCATCATGATCTTCTTCTTCACATCCTGCTCCTCGTTGTTCATGGCGATGTACACCGAAATGGCACCCACGATGGCGACGACGCCCGCAATGGCATAGCAGAGCTTCACCATGATGGGTACGTACTTAATAATCTCCTCCGCCACGGTCGACAGTGCGGTCGTGCCGGCGGAGTAGTCGCCTGCGGTGGTCTGCGCCATGGCCGCCGTACCCGACAGCAGCATAAGGGCGAACATCATCATTTTAGAGGGATTTCCCTTGACAAGTCTTTTTGCCTTTTGAATCATTCTTGTTGCTTTCTGAAACATTTTTCTCTACGTTTTTAGTGAATCCTTATTTTGTCTTATTTCCATTTATCCCCTCATTTCCAATACATTGCACCTATATCCGGTAGCCGAAGAAAGCCGGGAACACGATCGAGGCCCCGATGATGAAAAGGCACGCCCCTATCAGCGATATGATAGACTTCATGACGCCTTCCTCGCCCGTGTTCATCTTGATGTAGATCTGGAGCGCGGCAACGACCACGAAAACCGAGGCGACAGCGTAGCAGATGTACAGCACATACAGCATCATCGTCACCACGAAGTCGTGCATCGTCGCCAGCGCGTCCGCTCCCCATGTGTAATTCACGCTGCCGCTTTTGGCGAATGCGGCGCAGGGGATAAAGCATAATACGCATAATATCCTTTTCGTTTTCGACATCTTACAATCGGTCTTTCAGTGGGTTCCACGCCATTTCGGGACGGTTGTCCAGTCTCCCTTTACTGACCATCGCCTTGTACAGTTCCTCCGCCGTGCGAGCGTCCGACAAGTAAGGCACGGTCTCTTCCATCCGTTCCTCCGCCTTGGCTTTCAGCCGTTCCAGTTTCTCCGCCGTGGCAGCCTCCCCGTTGTCCGGTGCCGCCTCTTCCTCTGTCGCGGGCAGGGCGATGGGGGCGGTTTCCGTCTCATACTTCTCCACCCCGATGCTGAATCCCGTCTCGTTCTCCGTTACGTCTACGCTCTGCTCGTCATCCGGTGCGCCGAGGTCGAAGACTTCCTCGTCCGTCTTACCCGTTCCCTTTTTTCCATAGAGGTCTTGCACGATGATGACCGCGTAATAGATGAGATACGCGGCTGTCAGGACAAGGACGAATACAAAATATGATTTCATATCTTTTTAGTATGATATTAAATGATGATTATAATATGATTTGCAAAGAAAGACCTTAGAAATGACATACAAAAATTATTGAATATGAAATCACTCTTTTCTTAATAAGATTTATCCGAAACCCCGAAATCATATTCTAAAATCATATTCTGATACGATTTTAGCGTTTCTTTCCGCGCAGGCAGTCGTTCAAGTCCTTGTATTCCGCATAGCGGCAGGCTTCGTCGCTGACCCGCCCGCCGTACAGCCCCGCAATGGTCTCGACCGTTTTCTGCCCGGCGAGGTCATTGTCAAGGTAGCAGTGGATATACCTGTACCCTTGCAGGGGCGCCAGTGCCTTTTTCAGGTTGCCGACCGAGTTCATCACGAGGTAGTCTGAAAGGACGTCGATGCAGACCGTATCATCACCCGCCTGTTTCAGCGTCAGGGAAGAGAGGAAGTCCATAAACCCCTCGAACACGCAGACACGGCTTTGCGCTTCGCCCTCCGACTGCTTTACCAGCGAGATGTCCTTGTTCCGGATGCACCCCTTATAGTAAGGATTACGCACCTCGTAGCCCCCGGAAATATTGCCGAATGCCAGTGCGAAATAGTGCCGCCGGCGCAGCTCATAATGCACCTCCCGGCAGAACATCCGCCCGATGTCCGCGTCGATGCGGCGCGAGTTCAGGTACGACAGCAGCGCAGGATGCCGCAGCGGTACGACCACCACCTCCCTCATATCGGCTTCCACCGGTCGGGGCGGGGCGACCGGCACCCGGATGCCCGATAGCGAACCGTTCCTTGCGTGCCGTTCGATATGCCCCAGCACCTCGCTCACGTTGTCTGTTTGGAAAAGGTATTTTCCCAGCTCCACCAGATCGCCCCCGTTCGCTTCTGCGAAGTCATACCACTCGTTCAGCCGGTCATTGACCTTGAACGACGGCGTGCGCTCCGCCCTGAAAGGCGAGAGATACCAGTATTGCTCCGATTTCACATACTGCGCATGGTGTCCCATCTGTGCCAGAAAGTCCACGATGCGCACCTGTTTTGCTTCCTCTATTTTCATGTCCGTTTCCCTCTGGATTATAGTTGACCGTCCTCTTCTTCCTCGAACAGCAGGGTTTCGGCCGGCGTTACATCATAATAAAATAGCTTGTCCCGCTTGACGATCAGCTTCAGATTGTCCGTCAGGTATTGCAGCAGCTTGATGATCACGCTGCGCCCCCGCTTGAAGCCGATAGCCTCGTAAGCCGTCATCAGGGCTTGCAGCACATTCTCGAAGCCCCGGATGGGTTTGTCTGCGAAAGCGGCGGACAGGGCTTCCCGGTGCTGCTCGATGGATATGTCCATGTATCCCGTCCGGGCTTTCGGTTTCACGCCACTGTCGAACGAGTGGTTCTCCGCAAGGACGGGCAGTCCGCTATCGTCCACGGCAAAGGCGAAAGGCTTGAACTCCTTCTCCCGGATGTGCAGCGCATGTACTTCGCTGATATTCGGATTCTCGTTGCTCTTGCTGATGACCAGCACCGTTTCCGCCTTGTTGTTCATCTCCGTGCCGATATGTCCCCGCACGTTGTTGTCCCCCTTGTTCAGGTGCAGCACGCAGTGGATATGCAGGTCGTATTTCGACGACCACTCCATCATCTTGTTGATCACCTCCACCGATTCACTGGTGTTGTTGATGTCGAGCATCAGGTCGCGGATGCCGTCGATAATCACCAGCCCGTAATCTCTCCTTTGGTGCAGGGCGTAGTCCACGACCTCCATGCGCACCGCCGGGGAGTATTCCCTCAAACAAATAAAGTCGAGGTTCTCGTTGTCGGTCGTGGTGGGCAGACCGGCCAGCCGCAGAATGCGCTCCAGAACCGTATGGCAGTGGAAGCGGCTTTGCTCCGTGTCCACGTACAGGATTCTGCGCTTGCCTTCGGGCAAGTGCGCCCGGTAGTTCAAGACCTGCTGCCCGGCGAGCGACGCGGCTACGATAGCCGAGACATTGAACGTCTTTTTCGACTTCGCCTTGCCGGTCGATGCGCTGAAATTACCCAGCGTGGCAATCGTCGAGTTCTCTATCCAGATGATTTGCGGCGGCGTCTCGTAGGTGTCCGTAGCCTTGATCTGTGCGGCACACAGGATGTCCGACAGTTGGTTCTCTCCGAGTTCCCGGCCCGTGCCGTAGTCAGTTTTTCTTTCGTTTTCCATAGCGTTTCTGGTTAAAGAACGGTTGCGTCGCGGCAGCTTCACTGGCCATGCGCACGGCATCGTCTACGGTAGGTTCATAGTTGCGCAGCAGCCATTCGTCCAGCTCCTCCTTGGCGAAGTACAGCATCTTGCCGCGCGGTTTGTAATGCGGGATCTCCTTGGCCGACGTCAGTTTGTACAGCATACTCTCCGAAACGCCGATATACATGCAGGCTTCCTGAAACGTAAATACCCGCTTGGTCGTGTAGATGGTATTCTCCAGCAGGGCCACACGTTCCAGTAGATTCTCTACCGGTTCCAGTTTTCCCAGAACCGCCTCTATCGCAGTGAGCCGTTCGCTCATCCGCTCCATAAATGTCAATCTGTTATTTTGCATAAGATAGTGATTGAAAATTAAACAATGGAGGTGCACCTCCGTTATACATCTCGTTAACGGAGTGCAAAAGTACGGTATGCAAACAAAGCGGCAAGAATTTACGCCATGACACTATGCAAGTATCATGGTTATTCTCACGCTTTTACCTTTCACATACTTGGCTTTTCCGTACTTCCTGTCACTCTTTTCAGGCGTTCGACGACCCGTCTGATACCCATAGCGACCGACGTCCTGTTGTTCCTCACGGCGGACAGTTATTATTTACCCGTATACAAAAGCCCTCCTTCCACGCAAAACACATCGGGCTTTCCTTTAACAATACACCGAGATACTACTTTTTGTCTGCCGAGATGAACTGATAAAGTAACATCTCAAATTAATGACTTAACCATGAGATTTTACCTTATTCATGATATTTTTCAAAGATAAGGTAAAAACTCGTTCGGTAAAATTTGGTTTTTCTATCAGGATAGACTATCTTTGCAAAAACGATATTTGTATGCAGGACAAACTGGTTTCCCGGAAAAGAGAATGTGACGAATTGCAACGGTGCTTAGAATCGGACCGTTCTGAATTAGTAATCATAAGCGGTCGCCGCCGTATCGGTAAGACCTATCTCATTGATAAATTCTTCAACTATAAATATGACTTTACGTTTGTCGGTGAGCACAAGACCCCCGCAACAGTACAGATACAAAATTTCATGAGGGCCATTCACCGGCACTCAAAGAAACAGCAGCCGAAAGCCGCCACTTGGTACGATGCTTTCAATGCGCTTGAAGACTACTTGGAAACACTGCCTTCCAATCGTAAAAAAGTCATATTCATAGATGAAATGCCGTGGATGGATACGCAGCGTTCCAATTTTGTCAGTGCATTGGAAAATTTCTGGAACGGTTGGGGCAACAGACGCACCGACATCATGCTTATAGCCACAGGCTCGGCTACATCCTGGATGGCCGATAAGATAGAGGGCAACCAGGGAGGCTTACATGCCCGGATCACCTGCAACCTCCACCTGTCTCCGTTCAACCTGCGCGAAACGGAAGAATATCTGCGTCAACGTGATTGTCAATGGGACAGATACCAGCTCTTGCAATGTCACATGATATTTGGCGGTGTGCCTTTTTATCTTAGCCTTTTGAATCCTGCCGACAGCCTCGCACAAAATATCGACCGGTTGTTTTTCGCCGAGGGTGCGCAACTGAAAGGCGAATTCGACGAACTCTACAATGCCTTGTTCGCTCAAGCGGATTCTTATGTTTCCGTGGTCAAGCTGTTGTCGGAAAACAAATCGGGAATGACGCGTGAAGACATACTCCGTGCCACCGGCATCGAGGGTGCTTTTTTGAGTAAGATTCTGAAAAACCTCGAACGCTGCGACTTTATCACGCGACTGTCACAGTATGGCAACAAGACCCGTAACAGCCTGTTCAGGCTGACAGACTTTTTCACGCTCTTTTATTACAAATTCATCGAGCCCAACAATACGAAAGATGAAAGATGGTGGAGCAATAATATCGACTCACGCAGTGTTTCGTCATGGATGGGACTTAGTTTTGAACTTGTATGTTTGAGCCATCACAGACAGATTAAAACTGCGTTGGGAATTGCGGGAGTCGGTACGTCCGTATCCACATGGAGAAGCAAGGCCGATGCTGAAAGCGGAACTCCGGGATTTCAGATCGACTTGATCATCGAACGTGCCGACCGCATAATCCATTTGTGCGAAATGAAATTCAGCACAGACCTGTATGGCATCACCGACAGCTACGAGATGAAACTTCGGGAACGCACGGGATTGTTCCGCTTGGCGACAAAAAACAAGAAAGCACTTGTAATTACATTCGTCACGACATACGGTGTGGTCAACGGCAAGCATAAGAGCATCGTGCACAGCGAAGTGAAAATGGATGACCTTTTCAACTCCTGAACCCAGTTGTGCTTTTGCATATTCATGTTATTCGCCTTTGAGAAGGCAGTTCGCTCTATATTATCAGTTGGCCGACGGCCTGCCTGATGCCCAAAGCGACCGACGTCACGTTCTTCCTCACGGCCGAGAGTGCCGACGAAAGGCTCGTTGCGGAAACGCATCGTTCGCCGTCCTTGGATTGCAGGAACCGCCCTTTGTCGAGCACCGACTGCCAGCGGGATTGGATCAGCGACTTTTCCAGCAGGGCATCGAATAGAATGGCTACATGGCGCAGGTTGTTCACCCGGATACGAAAGCCCTCCTTGCAGGCAAAGAGAGCTTCCATTTCTTCGATACACGTAGAATGAGAAAACAGATGGTAAGTATTGGCACAAGACACAATACCTGCCATCTGTTTACGGTTGAAGTTACAGCCGAAAGAGAGCGGAGGATCGTATATCGGCTCCTCCGCTCGCTGCCTGTCGGTGTACGGCAGCGATTCGGACGTATCGTACATCCGTTTCAGCTCCATGCACTGCTCCGGTGAGAACGGGTCTGCTGTAAAGAGAGGTTTGATAAGGTGGGCGCAGTCGGTTAGCAGCCCTTTGACGATGTGGAGGTTCATTTCGTGGCAGTTCCGGCAGACCGCCTTGTCGCAGTCGATGTACCGGTGGCTGTTTACCAAGTCCTCCACGTAGCGGTCATACCGCTTGCCGTCCGTTATTACTTCTTGAAGATAAAGCTCTCTTGCTTTGGAGAGCAACGTGTAAAATTCTTCCGCTACATCCTGTTCAGTAGCGAAATGGTGCTGATGTCGCCGCCCCTCAAAAAAAGAGCCGGATTTTTGTACTGTCTTTTCATTCGAATTACTTGTTTATGATTTATATTTTAACTATAAAGATTACGTTCGCACCCGCCGGATAGCTCTTCTTTCAATAGAGCAGTTGGCGGAAATTTTATCGTAAAACGGGGATTTTTGTTTATCAAAAGGAGACATACGCATGAGTGTATTTTTGGGTTAAAAGCCAGTCTGTGGTATATCGGTGCTTTCCCAAAGGGTGACGATTTCTCCTTCCAGTTCGCACATCAGAGGTTTGGGGGTTCCGAGCGATATCGTTCCGGTGAGTTGCGTGTAGCCGCCGGTAACGGGTTGAGGAGTGACGCAACCGGTGAAACTTATCGGTTTTGACGCGTCGAACTGCTCCATGACCATGCCTTCGACGTTATGATACCTGCGGCTGATGTTGAAGCGGAATTGCCGGACCGGATGAACCAGTACGATGCGGGCGAGTGCTTTTGTCAGTAGCTTTGTCCGGTGGGGACTTTGGTCTTTTTTGCCTGTCCGGTCGAAATCGAACCAGACGATGCTTTCCTCCGGGGAGATTTCTCCGGAGGAGAGCAGTTGGCTGACTTCCCGGTCGGACAGTGCTTTGCCGAATAAGCGGAAGGTCTTGAAATAAGCGTCCAACTTTTCCCCTATCACACAATCGGATGCGGAGAGTTTTCCTTTTTCGGGGTCGCAGCGGAAGGTGTCTTTTTTCTCTCCGTTCAGGTAAACGGACAATAGACTGCCGTCGTACACCACGGCAAGTTTGTACCATTGATTCGTGGTGACCCTGCCGGGTTTGTATTCGGAGAATTTTACGGCACACCAATCGACAGCGGCCACGTAGAGTTTTCCGTCCATGATGCCGAGGCGGAAAATGTCATTTTGCGTGAGGATGGCTCCGCCCTGCACGTTCCTGAAACATACGACGGTAAAGAGCGTGAAAGGCTCGCCTCCTGCCAGCAGCGCCGCCGGAAGGGACGATGCCGGAAGGCGGGCGTAGTCGCAGGAACCCAGTATGCCGTAGCCTGTCTGTAACGCATAGAATGCGTCTTGAACGGTATCCTCATCTTTCATCATTTTGTTTCTTAATAATCAGTTTATTGCCCAACTCGATGTTACGAATTGGGCAAGGTTTCTTGATAAAGCACCAGTTGTGCAGGGCCGGTAAGATATCTACTTGATGACATACGTTTTGCAACATGCGTCCAGTTCTTCCTTGGTCAGACCCTCATATTTTATGCCTTTGGAATACAATATGCCCACCATCCCTTTCTCAAAGCTGGATTGCAACTGTACGGATTCAAACGGATTGGATATATAGGTGATGACGCCTGATAAGGACGTGGAGCCGGAGCCGCCCTTAAAAGGATAAATAGCAAAAGATACTTCCAGTTTGTCATCCTTTTCTTCTTCTTTTATCCCGGTTTCGGCAACGGAGTTGGTATAAAGCGTAGCGCAGTTATGCCATCTGGCCAGACATTCGGCTGTGCCGGTAAACATATTGCTGTCGCCATTGTTGTCGGAAATAACCAGCATCAGGTCCACAAAGTCGCAGTATTGGTGGATGGGATTATGCTTGTCGGCCAAATCCATCACATCCCGGCATATAGCGACACCAATCACGCCGTCCTCGCATGGAAGCACGGTGATATTCGGTGAAAGCTGGATGTCTTCTACCAACAAATCGTAATCTTTCGGGTCAATGTCATTGATGGCAGGCGGTTCTTCGGTTTCCGACATTTTCCCCATCGTAAACGGTATCATCTTGTCATAATAAGTAAGAATCCCCCACTTACTGTCTTTCTTATAGAGGATAGGTGAAGAATTACGGTATTCGTATTCGTCATCGCCCTTTTTATAATAACTGCCTCCCATGACCAGTTTCAAGTCTCCGCTTTGGGTATTCAGGGCATCTATTAAATTCGGAATCTTATCTTCATTGATGGAGAGCTCGGGAAATATCAGTATCTCTGCTTTTTTCTCAACTGCATAACGAATACTGTTATTGATAATCTCATCTTGTTTATCGTCCTTGAGAGAGAAAACCTTCAGCCCGCAATTTCTGAAATTAAGAAGCCGGGTCAGGTCCATTCCCAATGGCGCATCTTTCTTGCCATGAGATGCAGCCAGTATCATCTCGTCACCGAAAAACGAAATGCTGCCCAATGCTGTGTGGCAAACATTGAAATTTTCACGCTCCGCCTTATTCAGGATAATGCCACGGATGTAGCTGAACGGACAGCTTTCCATCGTTATCTTCTTTTCGTTCCATCGTTTGCGTCCGAATACCATCACCATGTCCGCCCATTCGCGATAGGCTAAAGGGATGGACGCATAGTAGCTTTCATAATTCATCAGGGTGGCAAGTATCAGTTTGTATTTCTGTACTTCATCGGTCACTTCCTTGCTTTTGCCGGCATACCAGTCTGCCACCTTGCCGGCATCGCCCGCTACGTTGCTGTCATAGCTGCTGCATATTTCTTTTATGTAGAGGTCGTTTATATAATTCACCAGATACTTGTCTTTCAGGATGAGGTATTGGTAGAACAGGTTCATGATAAGTTCGTCGCCGGCGAAGCCGGGAGTGGCATTCTTCCATACCGATACCTGAATGAAGGCGTCGCTGAAATTGCCGGACAGTTTGCAGCAGAAGATGTAATTACGCCCTTGCTTCACACCGTCGCTCGACAGGATATCGGATGCGGTGGTGGTTACTTCCAGCGCATCCGATTCTATTTCTATTTGCAGGTCGGTGCCTGTCACGTCCGTATAGCTCTGCATCACGGGCACAGCCATACTCTTACTTTGTCTTTCTTCTTTCAGATATACTCTTTTTTCATCCTTTAGAGTAATCTGAATCAAATCGTTTACATTACTGGTAATGAACCAGTTCATGTAGCTGCCGGGCATAATCCCGGTCAATGCGATGTTCTTTTTCATGGTTTTATCCTTTACTTTTCCAGCCGATAATACTTATCGCTATGTCGTTATAATCATTGTCCGTATAGTCTTCCATGCAAAGAGTGTATTCCTTGCCGGCCAGATTTCCACTGTCTGTGAGGATGTCATTAGAATGCGGATTACCTAACAGCTCACTGTCATTTGCTACCTCTATTGATAAAGTAAGGTTATCTCCTTCCACTATGGCATCTCCCAAAGCCAGCGCCGGAGAAATCTCCGTGCTCTGCTTGTTTTCGGAAAAATACGTTTTCACACTGTCTTTCAGGGTCACTGTGACCAAGCTGGAGGTTTGGGTAGTTACAAACCAAGAGATGTAATACCCTTTTTCTATGTTTACTGCACAATCTCTATGAGCCATGTTTGTTTCTTTTTTGTTCGTTCAGGAACTGTGTCTTTACTTTATCACACCCCGTTCCATTATTAAAGGTGTGATAAAACCAATCTGTTTCCCTTTCTTTCGGGTGCATGCTGTACCAGTGTGGTCTGGGTGTTTGCGGATAGGTGCCGCCGACTGCATCCCCCGGCGGCGTGGGGCGTGTATGCGGACGGGGGGCGGGGCGGCATGATGCAAATGCCCCGTCCCCGTGCGTCACGGCTGCTGCGGGTCGGGGTACGGCTTCTCGTTCGTGGCCTCGGTTCCGTCAATGGTGATGGTGCCGTAGATGAAAGTGCACATCCCGATGCAGACATTCGACGGTGTGCCGCCGCTATAGGTGTTGCTGGTGAGGGTGATGCTGCTGCCGGATGCGGTTGATGCGACATATCCAATGATGCCGCCGGCGTAGGAACTACTATGTCTGTTGGTGCTCACGTTTCCGGTGTTCGTGTTGCCGGAGAGTGTGCTGATGGTTCCGTCGTCTATAGTACACACGTACCCGGCAATGCCGCCGACGTAACCCAGATACCCATTCTCCGTGGCGGAGACGGTGCATTGGTTAGTGCAACCCGTGATGGTGCTTTTCGTTACCTGCCCGGCAATGCCGCCCAGATAGCCTTTTTTACTTGTAGCAGCGAAGCTGACGGAGCCGCTGACGGTGATGTCCTTCACAGTAGCCCCATAGAGGTACCCGAACAGTCCGGCTTCTGACGTTGTGGTGCATTTCAGGTTGCTCACGGTGTGATTCTGCCCGTCGAAGGTTCCCTTGAAATTTCTGGTGGGGGTGCCGATGGGCTTCCATTCGTGGTGGTTGAGGTCGATGTCGGCGGTGAGCCTGAACGTGTAGTTTTCAAAGGTGTTGTTTTGCTGTGCCAGCCATGCCAGCTCGGGGGCGGAGGTGATTTCCACCACGCCGGGGGAGTTGGCGTCGTAGCCTGCGGGCTGGGAGGTGGTGGTGCCGTCCCACACCAGTTGGGGGATGGTGTGCTCGTCGTCCGGCGTCGTCCATCCGCTGTTGATGTCGACGGTCATGGTGACGGCATCGGACGAGGGTTCGCCGATGAGGTTTCCGGCGGCATTGATGCGGTGGTTGCGTTTGACGGGGATTCCGGCGGGGATGGTGACGGTGGGCAGCACCTGGCTCTCTTCCGTGGCGGTGAATTCGAGCTTGATGTCGCCCATCGTGCCGTCCGTGTCCCCGGCGAACAGGTAGACGCAGAACAGGGTCTTGCACGTCTGGCCACCGATGGTGACGTCGGTGCCGAAACCGAGGTCGTTCATAGCTATTTCACAGTACAGCTCATAGTCCTTTTCTCCGGAAACGGTGCCCGTGGCAACGTCGAACTGCGCGGGCATTTTAAATGTTGCTATAACTTGCTTGCAGGCATCGAACCGCGCCGCATTCTTTTCCGCGATGGTCACGCGGGTGAACGGACGGGTGAGCGTAACCGTGGGGAGGGCCAGCGCCGTTTCGGCTTTGGTGAATTCCGCGCTGCCACAGAACGCATCCCACGCGTCGGAAAGGTTCGGCTGCATACCGCTTAGTTGTTGCACCTCTTTCAGTCCGTTTGTAGTGAGGTAATAGCCATCATTATAATGATTTACTCCGCCTAATCCGGCTACAGTTATCTCGGTGGCGTGAGAAAGCGCTCCTTTCGCGATATAGTCCGCCCAGAGCAGCGCCTTGTATGTTCCGGTATTTGCCAGTTGGAACGCGAAGTTGATTTCGGTGGCTCCGGCTTCGGGGCAGATTTCCTGCCGCACCCTGAGCGCGGGTGCCGCTTCGGTGTCCCATATTTCGAGGATGCAGCGGAGTTTGTAGCTGGCGGCGTCGGGGTTCACGGGCAATGCGCGGCTTTTGGGCTGCGGCTGCACGAAATCGGCGGGCAGCGAGGCGGTGAGGGTGACGCGGTTGGCGTCGGTGGTGTCGGCGGGCAGCGCATCGGCGGTGTCGTCGTGGCTGCACGCGGCGAATAACCCTATGAGGGCTATCAGCCAAAGGTAAAGATTGTACTTCTTCATGTTCTTAGCATTTTTAATTGTCAATTTATTGGTAATTCACTCGTTTATTAATGTATCAGACCGTCGAGGTCTATGTCTATATCTCCGTCAAAATCCGGGTCGATGTCCACGCCGCCCTGCATCTCGTTGGTGAGGAAGCGGGCGCGGACGGTGGTGAGGTGTCCCCGGCGGTAGGGCACCTGTAGCCCCGTCGTGCGGCTGACGGCTTTGCCGTCGCCGTCGCGTATCTCCATCGAGAGGCTGACGAAGGATTCCGCACCGTTCACAAACACGAAGTCCGTTCCGATGGTGCATTCCTCCTGTCCGTCTGTAGGCACGGAGAGCGGAGTGGTATAGGTTATTCCCGTTCGCGAGTCCGCTGGTTTACCCGAAAGGACGTTGAACACCGTCGGCAGGTAGAAGCCGTAGGAGAACGTAATGGTGTATGTTTCATCGTCGGCACGCTGCTTCTTTGTCTTGCGCAGGAAATCTTTCACGTCGGTAGCCACCAGCTCGTACTTTGCCAGCGGGCGCACCATATCCACTTCGACCTGTACTTTGGCATTCCACTCGTTGCGGTAGGGGCGCAGGTCGAGGGCGGCGGTTCCGTAAAGGCAATCCCGGTAGTCGGTGCTGCCCGTGTAGGGGTCGGTGCAGGCGACGCATTGCAGGTCTTTCGTATCATAGTAGAGGTCGTCCGTCGTGCCCGCCCTCACGTAGTCCGTCCATACGGCAAGGGTGTACTCCACGGCGTGCAGCTTGAGGCAGATAGGGAGCGTAATGCCCGTGCCGTTTTCCTCCGCATCGTCCATGACCGTTACCTGCCGTGCCTGCGGTTTGCCGTCGCGCCACGCCTCGACGATAAAGCGGCGGCGGTAGCCGTCGTCGGCTCGCGTGGTTCCCGAACGAGCGTTTTTTTGCGTGATGATTTCCAGCGGAACAAGCTCCAAATCGAGCGTGACTTCCGTGTTGACTTCTACCAGTGTGGGGTCAATGCCTTCCTCACCGTCTTCGGTCATGGACGGGTAATCGTGTACACAACCGGCAAGGACGATTGTCAGCACGAGAGCGATAAATCCTATAGTGTATTTCTGTTTCATAAGCCCTTACTTTTTAAGGTTAAAGCGATAGACTACGGAAAATCCTATACGGGTGATTCCCCAATAATTCTTCGTCCGGCTATCTATCCGTGCTCCGTTATCTATATTATAATAGGTATCGTAGCGCATATTGGCATAGCCTGCGCCGAGGGTGAACTCGCCCGCCCAATGCTCCGAGAACGGCAGCAGATAGCCGTAGCTGATACCTGCGCCGAGGAGCGGACGATCGGTGTCTTGATAACGATCACGGTTCCATTTCACATTGAACCAGCCTACGTGGGCGTGTACGCCGAAGAAATGCCCCGCGCCGGGCTTCGAGAGCCAGTAGCGGGCTTCGGGCTGAATGGTAAAGGTCTTTATGGCGTGTTTGTCGCTCACATACCACGGACACCACAGTATCGGCAACTCTACGGAGATATGTTCGCTCACCTGCACGTCTGCCGCTATATTCATGATAGTTCCTGCCCAAGCTGCAATGTTGGTCTTCACACCGAGGTAACGATTCTTCGGGATGGCATCTGTCGGGATGACCACGGGTGATGACGGCTCCCGAACGGGAGGTGTTGCCGCCTGCTGCGGTCGTTCCGTTTGCTCCGGCTGTTGCTGCTTTGGCTGCGTTGCCGCTTCTTCGCCGGCTTGTTTCTCCGGCTGTCGGATTTCCTTTTCAGGCGTTGTTCGGGTTGGCTGCTGCTTCGGGGACGTTATCTCTTTCGTCGGGACGGACGGAGCAACCTGTCCGGTTTCCGGCTCCGCCGTTCCGGATCCCGCAGCAACCACGACCACGGCGCATACATCGGCGCGGCGGGCTTTGTCGGGGCTTTCCGCCAGCGTGTCGATGCCACGGCCTTCGAACCGGATGCGGTCGGCGGCGACCCCTTTCCCGACAAGGTAATTGCGCACGGTGCGGGCACGGCGCAGCGACAACCGTTCGTTCATGGCTTGCGTGCCTGTCTTGTCCGCCCACCCGGTAATGCGGATAGCCGTGACGGTATCCGCCAAAGCCCAGCGAAGCAGGCGACCTGCTTTTTTATACTCCGGCCGTTCGATCCACTCGCCGTTGCCGGGCGAGAAATAAAACGTCGTGCGCATCACGACCGAATCGCGTTCAGCCGTACCGGGAACGATATTCCCGCTCTGTGCTTGTATTGCGGCTGGCGATAATATAAAGACCAGCGCAAGGAACGCAACCGCGTGGCGGCAGTGTCCCGGAAAGGCAAGTAAAGTTCGTATCATCATGTTTCTTACTTTTATTGCATGGACAGACAGGCAGTCCGATACCGTCCCGCATTTGGCGGGAAACAGGGATTGCCGGATAAAGAAACGGGAGAAAAGAAGAAGCGGAGAAATAAAAAAATGCGTAAAACAGCCGTAAGCCGAGTTGAAGTATTGATAATTAATTATACGCGAAAGAATGTGTGCTGGCAAAATTATCCATTTTACCAAATAAGAAAGATGATTTTTTGCATATTCAATAACCCTTTTCATTAATTTATATTTCATAATTTATTTCACGACTTCTTATACATCATATACCAAAGAGTTTTTCCCGATGAGAAACCTCCGGTACGAATCTAATTCACTTTGTACATAATCTTTACTTCTTCCCGTAGGCTGATATTGTTTTTCTCAATACCGGTAAACGAAGTGCAAAGACCGAAAACAAGCATAAAAAGAAATGGATGCTTCCCTCTTTTGCTTTTGTCGTAAAATTAATCAATGAAAATATGAATGGAGTTTCAAACCAAAATTATTTTGGTTTCAAAACTACAAGGACATGATTTTTTTCGCCCGGAATGGAACTCCGGGTTTCAAAACTACAAAATAGGCTGAAAATCAGTCTTCCCCTGCTATTTTCCGCAGGTAATCGGTGGGGGTGAGACCGGTATATTCCTTGAAGTGGCGGAGGGCTGTTACCTTGGAGCGAAAACCGACTTTGAAGAATTCTTCCTGAATGTCCAGTCGTGGTTTTGCGTTAATAATTTTCACAAACTCTTCCATGCGGAATCGGTTGATGTATTCCTTATATCCCCTCTTGCTTTCCCGCTGGATAACCTGTGTCAGGGTGGTGCGGTTCGTTCCCAACCGTGCAGCCAGATCTTCCAAAGAAAGGTCGGGATTCCGCCAAAGTTCTTCGTGCTTCATCAGTTTGTTTAGCTGATCCCATAAAGGATGGCAGGCGGTTGTTTCCGGTTCTTCATTTACTTCTTCTCTCATTGCTGTTGCGGCTGCCATATCCTCTGCCGGCAAGGAAGCAGAAGGGGTTTGAAGCGGTAGCGGTTCTTTCGTTTTTTCGGCAGGCACGGCTATGCGTATGAATAACTCCTGATAGGTCATCACAAGGCAGAAAAGAAGGCATACCGTGTGATGTATGCAGATGGCTGTCAGCGAGCCGGTAAGGATGAAGATCATATAGAAGAAACTGATGGTCACGCCCCAGAGCGTGTAATAGTAAATCCACCGGTGGGTGATGCCGCTTTTCATCCAGTTGTAGGGTACATAAAACAGAAAAAAAGCATATACGGGGATCACACAGGTGAGCAGCAGGCGGCACCATACGTTAAATTCACGGATGTGACCGGCCAGCTCCCCGAAAGAGTAAAGCGGACGAAATTCCAGCGGCAGGACCGAAAGCAGGACGGCGATCGCTATCCAGGGGGCAACGAGCAGCACTCCCCTTTTCCAAATGAGCCACTGTGAGTTGATGACCGCTATCGGGTAAAGATACACGGTTGCAATGCCCAGCACGCCGCCGAATACATACGAAAGGGAAAGGACTTCCGGCATCGGTGCGCAGGTATGGTAAAAAGCAATGAGCCTTTCGGTAAAATGCAACCATCCAATGAAATAGGTGGCAGCGAGGCAGTAACGCGGCAGATTACCGGGACGGCGGCGAATCCATAGCAGTGACCAACAGAGCAGGAAAGTCCACCCTATCATATTTAATATGAAACCGTATAATTGTATCTCTGTATCCATGTTTTCTCGTTTATCCGTCAAAATCAGAGTGGGTCACGCCCTCTCTCTGCAAATAGTCGGTAGGGGTTGTACCCGTATATTTTTTAAAATATCTCAAAGCGGTTGATTTTGAACGGAAGCCGGATTGAAAAAAGGCATCTTGGATGTTTATCATTTTCCGGTCACGTACTATCTTCATGAATCCGTCTATCCGGTAATGATTTACAAAATCCTTGTAATTCTCATAGCCGCCCTGCCTGATGACGGAAAGCAGCGTTACCGGGTCCGTTCCTAACTGTGTGACGAGTTCGCTCATGCTTAAATCCGGGTTTCGCCACGGCTGTTCGGTTTCCATCAGTTCGCCAAGCCTGTTACGCAGGAGATTGCCGTCTTTGTTTCCGTTTTCTTCGCTCCCTGTTACCGTAGCCGCCTGAAGCTGTTTTATTTTTTCCTTTCTTCCGGAATCGGGTGCGGGGATGCGCCAGTATAATTCCTGATAGACGACAAACAAACCGAACAGGGTATAAACGGTGACATGTATCATGCTGACCACCCTCGAACCGGTCAGCATGAACAGAATATATAAAACCCCTATGCCTTGCATGGCTGCCGTATAGCCGAAAATCCACCTGTAATTGGCGCTGCTCCTCTTGTTGTTATAGGGGATATAGAAAAGCAGGAAGCAATAGGGGGCGATGCACACAATCAGGAGCGCCAAACGGAACAATACATTGAATTCGGTGATATGCTCCCAGAGGTCGCCAAAGGAATGCAACACCCTGAAATGAAAAGGCACAACTGCCAATAACAAGGCTAACAGCCAGCAAGGAGCGAATATAAGTATTCCTTTGCGGAAAGTGAGCCATCCCGGACTGATCACTTCGATGGGATAAAAATAGAGAATCAACAAAGCTATCACT
>ENA-OURZ01002541-OURZ01002541.1-human-gut-metagenome-genome-assembly--contig:-NODE-2541-length-16892-cov-13.849973_pt1 | contig 16892 bp, 19 predicted proteins | sample MGYA00242073_ERZ509195 | MGnify/ENA primary metagenome ERZ509195 (study PRJEB26280, sample SAMEA2338837) | human gut metagenome | biome: human gut; feature: human-associated habitat; material: faeces...
GGCGGAGCCGCCGCTGCGGACGAAGTCCGCAGAAACCGCCCGGAGGGCGGTTTGGGCTGCGCCCCGGGCCCGCGTCTTTCGCGGGCTATCCGCCGTAATCTGCCGGGCCGGGATTTTCGGTGCAGTAGACCGCTTCGCTGATAGCCCGGAACACCGAGGCAGGGGTCTGGCCGCCGGCGCGGCCGCCCTCCTGGAACACCACCAGGACATATTTGGGCTCCCCGGCGGGGAAAAAGCCCCCGAACCAGGCGTGGACGATCTCCTCGCCCTCCTGGTACCGGCCGGTTTGGGCGGAGGCGGTTTTGCCGCCGGCACCGCAGTAGCGGTTAGCCGCCCGGTAGCCGGTACCCTCCTCCACCACGCTTACCAGCAGGGCGCGCAGGGTCTCGGCGGTTTCGGTGTTCATCACCCGGATGGGCTCACCGGCGGGATCACTTTGCAGGATTTTGCCGTCAAAGCTCCTGCCCGCGAAAAGGGTGGGCTGCACCGCATAGCCGCCATTGGCCACGGCAGCCAGCATCCCAGCGACCTGTACCGGGGTGGCGGTGAGCCTGCCCTGGCCAAACGAGAGGTTGGCGAGTTCCCCGGGAGTGGCCTGCGCCAATGTGGGAAGCGACCCGGCGGAAGAATTGACGCCCTCCGCCAATTGGCTCCCGGCCCCAAAGCCCAGCCGCTGGGCCATCCGCAGCAGGGCCTGGGCACCGGTACGCTGGCCCAGCTCCACGAAGTAGGGATTGCAGGAAAGCTGCATGGCCTGCTGTAAATCCAGCGTTCCGTGGCCCGCCCGCTCGTGGCAGAAGTAGGAGTGATCTCCCAGGCGGTAGAATCCCTCGCAGCAGTAGTTCTCCGGCAGCTCCACCTCATTTTCCAGGGCAGCGGCCGCCACGCACACCTTAAAAATGGAGCCAACATTCCAGGCGGCGGTAGCCCGGTTCAGAAGAGGGCTGTCTGCTGCCTCCAGTGCCGCGGCCACATCGGTCACATCGTAACCCGGGAAGCTGGCCATGGCGCGGATGGCACCGGTTTCAGCTTCCAGCAGCACCACAGCACCCCGACCCAGCACTGCGCCTTCCCGCTCCACAATCGTTTGCAGGTCCTTATCCAGCGTTAGGACAATGCCGGCCGTGTGATCGGCAGGATCGGTCACCTCCGGGGCCTGCCCGGTGGCCTGCCGCCAGGCATTTACCGTGTAGCGCACAGTGATCTCTCCACCCCAGCGGGTCAACTGCTCCTCGTAGCCGGATTCAATGCCGCAGATGCCGCGGCCTTCACCATTGATATAGCCGATGATGTGCGGGGCCAACTGATCGGCGCTGTAACGCTGCGGGACCTGGAGGGCGGTGATGCCCTCCCCAGAGATGGGGAAATCACTGGGGAGGAGCACCGGGCGGCCGCTTTGCAGCAGGGGATAGATCTCCTCGAACTGTTCCGCCGAAAGGCCTTGCCGCAGGGCGGTCATGGCCGCTGGGGTGGGGTCCACCGCCAAGACCGTTTTTTCGCTTTCATTCACCAGTGGGCGCAGCCGGCAATCGTAGATATTGCCGCGCGCCGTACCGGCCGAAAGGGTATAGCGGCTCTGCGCCGCGGCGGTTTGGCGGTACTGTTCCCCCTGGCCAATGACAAAAATGCGCAGCAGCACCCCGCACAGCGCCAGCAGCAAAATGACATGTACCCACAGCACCCGGCGGGCCAACGAATTTCTCATACCCATAGGCGCAAAAGGGCGCCGCGGTAATCCCGGGCGACCTGCGCCGGAGCATGAGTGATGCACAGTGCGTCACCGGCCTGCCGACCCAGGGCCACCCGTTTTTCCCCGTTCATCATGGTAAAGCTGAGCAGCGCTTCCTCCACCCCGCGCTGCGTCACCTGCCCGGCGGGGACGGCGCATCCCGCCCGCTGAGCGTCATTAAAGGGGCTGTGGGTGACGGTAAGGATGGGCTTCTCATTCTGCATCATGCGCAGCAAAAGCGGCGTGTAGGGGCCATAGGGGGCATCACAGCGGCGGTCATCCCCATAGTAAAGGATATCCGCCAGGCCGTACAGGGTACGCTGGCGGCGCTCACTTTGGGCATCTAACAATAGGATATTCTCCCAGTTGTTTTCCCGGATCACGCGGCGCAGCAGCTGCTTATCGCCGCCGTTGCCGGCAATGACCGCCGCGATGCCCTGTTCCCGCAGGCTGCCGGCCGCGCCCACCAGCAGCTCCGGCAGATGCCGGTCATTGAGGTGCCCGGCGTAGGCGGCAATGACGGGATATCGCTCCCGCAGGGCCCGGATCGCCTCAGCGTCGGCTTCCCGCAGGGGCTGGGGGGACGCCTGCGGCGGAGCGGGCGCCGGCAGGGTGGCCAGGTGGGCCGGGGTGATCTCCTTTTGGCGGCAGTAGTCCTCCCCCTTTTGCAGGAAGGAGACCACGGTATCGGCCCCGCGCAGCGCATAGCCCATGGCATACTCCGCGATGCACTGATTGAGACGGCTGTCCTCCGCGGGGTAAAGCTCCCGCTGCAGCTCCGGCCAGGTCTCCCTCAGCTCAAAGACGGTTTTTGCGCGGGCCAGCTTGGCGATGCGCTGAGCGCAGAAATAATCGTAGGGGTAGCCGCTGGCCGCAATGACGATTTCCGGATGATAGCGCTCCACCAATTTGGGGGCGTTCAGATACAATTTTTTGAGGAAGGACTGCACGCTTTTGCGGTACTCCCCCACCCCGTGGTCATAATCCGGAGAGAGAAGCGGGCAAAAGGTAACGCCCTCCAGCTGCTGCTCCTCCATCTCCTTTTCCACGGTCAGATTTTTGCCGCGGCGGTGGCTGTACCCGGCGGTCACGATGGTGACCTCATCGCCGCACTGCTGCCAGCCCTGCGCCAACTGCACCGCCCGGCAATCCCCGCCCGATGAGGGCAGCGCCGCGTGGTGGTCAATATACAGGATCTTCATACTGATTTCCTCCGTTTGATGCGATTGAGGAAAGTATGGGATGCCCCCGGCAGGATAATCATTGCCGCGGGGGAAAATCCATCCGCTGCCGTATTGCAACCGGCGGCCGCAGCCTGTATAATCATAATGAAAAATGACGAACCAACCCCGAAGGAGGCCCCATGGAGCTGCTGATTGTGACCGGTCTTTCCGGCGCGGGCAAGACCCGCGTCATCAATGCGTTGGAGGACATCGGATTCTACTGCGTGGATAATATTCCCCCGGCATTGCTGGGCGGCTTTGCCGATCTGTGCTACTCCCCGGCGGCCCACCACGGCCGCTCCGCCATTGTGATGGATTCCCGCAGCGGGAAGATGTTCCGTGAGCTGCCCCACGCCCTGGAGGAGCTGCGCTGCCGCCATATCCCTTACCGTATCCTTTTCCTGGAGGCGAGCGCCGAGGTGCTGCTGCGCCGCTACAAGGAGACCCGCCGGAGACATCCGCTGCTGGATGAATGTGACGGCTGCCTGGAGGACGCCATCCGGGAGGAGCGCCGCCTGCTGAAGCCCATACGGGATGCCGCCGACTATATCATTGATACGACCTCCCTTTCGCCCAGCCAGCTGCGCGGGCGCATCGTGACCATCTTTGAGGGAGAGACGACCCCCATGCTCATCAGCTGCCAGTCCTTTGGCTTCCGCAATGGTCTGCCGCAGGACGCGGATCTGGTCTTTGATGTGCGGTGCCTGCCCAACCCCTACTATGTGCCGGAGCTAAAGGAGCATGACGGCACTGAGGGGCCAGTGCGCGACTATGTGATGAACGCCCCGGAAAGCCATGAGATGCTGCAAAAGCTGGAGGAGCTGCTGGCCTTTTCCATTCCCCTGTACCAAAGGGAAGGCAAAAGCCAGCTGGTAGTGGCCGTGGGCTGCACCGGCGGCCGCCACCGCAGCGTGGCCATCGCCTGCCAGCTGGCCGCCTACCTGCGGAGCCTTGGCTACCGGGTGGAGCTTTCTCACCGGGATAAGGACAACCGGCGGTAAAGGACTGTTTTGCCGAAAGAAGGATGCCGATGCGGAGGACAGCCGGCGGAGGAGCCGGGAGATCCGGAACGCGCCGGGCACCTATGCCGAAAAACACGGACGGAGGATACCATGGTAAGACCGATTTGCAGGGATGAGATGTTTCTCTCGCAAAAAGCGAAGCCCGCGGAGGAAAGCGACCTGCCGGTGGCCGGGGACCTGCTGGAGACGCTGATGGCGCACCATGAGGAATGTGTGGGCATGGCCGCCAATATGATCGGCGTGAATCGGTGCATCATCGCCTTCCAGGATGGGGCGGGCTATACCGTGATGCTGAACCCTAAAATTCTGCAGAAAAGCGGGGCTTATGAAACCGAGGAAGGATGCCTTTCCCTGACGGGTGTACGCCCCGCAAAGCGCTGGAAAAGGATAAAGGTTCGCTGGCAAAATGAAAAACTGGAGATTCGCATTAAGACCTATACCGGCTGGACAGCGGAGATCATTCAGCATGAGATAGACCACTGCGAGGGGATCCTCATCTGATAAAATGAAGTGTGGCGACAGAAAACCTGCAAAAATATTTTTACGCTACCCCCTTGACAAATGACCGGTGGGAGTGTATTATCGTGCTAACATACCAAAGCAAATGGAACCGGAAGGGAGGATAACACAATGACAAGCTACCGCGTAATGGGCCATAGCGTTTCCTCTTGTTGTTGCATACTGAACTCCCGGACATCCAAGATGGCCAGGCGCTTTTAGTATGCTGTAAAGCGCCTGCACACAGCGCAAAATGTGTGGATAAGAGCCATTCCTGCCGGGAGCTTGCAAAAGCCCCCGGCTTTTTGTTTTACCAAAATTGCGAGAAAGACGGTGGAGAAGCTGAACTGGGAATTTATGATGAAGGTGCTGCCGCTGTACCGGGAGGCCCTGTGGCTGACACTGCGGCTGGGGCTGTGCGGTACGGCGCTGGCTTCAGCAGTGGGACTGCTGTGCGCGGCCATCCAGTACGAAAGAGTGCCGGTGCTGCGGCAGATCGTGGCAGGATACATAGAACTGAGCCGCAATACGCCGCTGCTTATCCAGCTGTTTTTTATCTACTACGGTCTGCCCAAAATTGGGATAAAGACCGATCCGGCGGTATGCGGCATGGTGGGGCTGGCGTTCCTGGGCGGCAGCTATATGGCGGAGGCCTTCCGCAGCGGGCTGGAAGCCATTGAGCCCATCCAGCAGGAAAGCGCCCTGAGCCTGGGCCTGACCCGCGGACAGACCATGCGGTATGTGGTATTGCCGCAGGCCATGAGTATCAGCATGCCGGCCTTTATGGCGAATGTGATCTTCCTGCTGAAAGAGACCAGCGTATTCAGCGTGGTGAGCCTGATGGACCTGATGTTTACGGCCAAGGATCTCATTGCCATGTATGCCAAAACCACCGAGGCGCTGGCGCTGCTGGTGGTGTGCTATCTGCTTATTCTGCTGCCGGTTTCTCTGCTGGGCAGCTGGCTGGAAAGGAGGCTGCGCTATGCCTGATTTGGGACTGGAGGTACTGCTGAAGGGCAAAAACGCTGTCAGGCTCCTGGGGGGACTGTGGGTAGCGCTGCGGGTCAGCCTCATCTCGGTGGCCATCAGCATCCCGCTGGGAATCCTGCTGGGGGTGCTGATGACCAGAAAGAACCGGCTGATCCGGGCGATCCTGCGCATCTACCTGGAGATCATCCGCATTATGCCGCAGATGGTACTGCTGTTCTTAGCCTACTTTGGCACGGCGAGAGCCTTTGGGTGGAACCTGGATGGCGAAACGGCGGCGATCATTGTCTTTGCGCTGTGGGGCACCGCCGAAATGAGCGACCTGGTGCGTGGCGCATTGGTATCCATCCCGAGGCACCAGTACGAAAGCGCCGAGGCACTGGGACTGACGCGGGGGCAGGTATTCCGCTATGTGGTGCTGCCGCAGACGGTACGCCGGCTGCTGCCGCAGTCCATCAATCTCATCACCCGCATGATAAAAACCACCAGCCTGATTTTGATGATCGGCGTGGTGGAGGTGCTGAAGGTAGCGCAGCAGATCATTGAGGCGAACCGGACGGCCAGTCCAAATGCGGCCTTCGGCATCTATTTGACGGTATTTCTGCTGTATTTCCTGGTGTGCTGGCCCATCAGCCTGCTGGCCAGAAAACTGGAACGAAAATGGAGGTAACAGGCGATGTCAGACTCATTGCTGGAAATAAGGAACCTGACCAAGCGCTACGGTGAAAACACCGTGCTGCGGGATCTGAGCTTTACGGTACGGAGGGGCGAGGTCATCGTGGCGCTGGGACCCAGTGGCTGCGGTAAAAGCACTCTGCTGCGATGTATCAACGCCCTGGAGCCGATCCAGGGGGGAGAAATTCTCTTGGGCGGCGAGGTGATAGACCGCAGCCCGGCGGGGCTGCCCGCCCTGCGGCGGCGCATCGGGATGGTGTTCCAAAGCTACGAGCTGTTCCCCCATATGACGGTGATGGAAAATATTCTGCTGGCGCCATGTAAGGCACTGGGCACCAAAAAGGAGGACGCCAAGGCGGAGGCCGAAGCGCTGCTGCGCCGGGTAGGCCTGTGGGAAAAGCGGGACAGCTATCCCCGAGAACTGAGCGGTGGACAAAAACAGCGGGTGGCCATTGTGCGGGCGCTGTGTATGCATCCGGAGGTCCTGCTCTTTGATGAGGTGACGGCGGCGCTGGACCCCGAAATGGTGCGGGAAGTGCTGGATGTGGTGCTGGACCTGGCCCGGGAGGGCAAGACCATGATCATCGTGACGCATGAGATGCAGTTTGCCCGTGCCATCGCCGACCGGGTGCTGTTCCTGGAGGACGGCAAAATAGCGGAAGAAGCGGCACCGGAGGATTTTTTCACCGCGCCCAAGACCGAGCGAGCCAAAAAGTTCTTAAAGACATTTGAATTTGATGAAGTCAAGCCCCATAGGGATTGATATAAAGACTATAAAAAGGAGAAATTACAATGAAAAGCACAAGAAAATGGATCGCAGCCATCATGGCAGTACTGATGCTGGTACTGATGGCAGCCTGCGGCAATGACGGCAACACAGCCAATGAAAATAAAGCAGGGTATCGCACACTGGAGGAGATCAAGGCGGCGGGGACCATCAATATCGGGGTATTCTCCGATAAGAACCCCTTTGGCTATGTGGATGAGAACGGCGAGTATCAGGGCTACGATGTGTACTTTGCCCGGCGGCTGGCGGAGGATCTGGGTGTTAAGGTGAATTTCATCTCCACCGAGGCGGCCAACCGTATTGAATACCTCAAGACCGGCAAGGTAGATGTGATTCTTGCCAACTTTACCGTAACCCCTGCTCGGGCCGAGGAAGTGGACTTCGCGCTGCCCTACATGAATGTAGCACTGGGCGTTGTTTCTCCGGAAGGGCGGGTCATCACCACGCTGGAGGACTGGGATGAGAACGATGAGATGATCGTTATTTCCGGCACGACCGCCGAGACCTACCTGACCGAGAATTATCCCAACATCAAGCTGCAGAAGTACGATACCTACGCCAATGCCAAGAACGCGCTGGAAAACGGCAACGCGGCAGCCTGGGCCAACGATAACACCGAGGTGCTGGCCTATGCCATGCAGAACCCCGGCTATGTGGTGGGCATCCCCACGCTGGGCGGCAATGACACCATAGCCCCCGCTGTGACCAAGGGCAACACCACCCTGCTGGATTGGCTGAATGAGGAGATCAAGGCGCTGGGTGAGGAGAAGTTCTTCCACGCAGACTATGAGGCCACCCTGGCCGATACCTACGGCCTGGACTATGAGGATGAACTGGTGGTAGAAGGCGGCGTCACCGCCGGCTAAGCGCACAAAACCAAACCTGCATAAAAACACACCCGTCTTTCTCCGGTAAGGAGAGGGGCGGGTGTCGCTATATTTACAGGTGTTTTTCCAGGCCGCTTTTTTGCAGGCCACGGAGGGTGAGATAGATAAGATAGCCATAGACCGGCACCAGCAGAAGCTTGAGCGGAGCTTTGGCCACTGTCCAGGCCCAAAAGTTTTTGCCCATATAGAAGGAGAGCCAGACCGCATTGAGCAGCAAGCCCCACAGGATGCTGACCGCCGCACTGGCCGCCAGGCACCGGGGAAAGGTCACGGGCTTGCGGTACAGCAGCAGGCCGTAGGTAAGCCCCCGCAGCGCCGCCGTAAGGGTAAAGCCCGGGAAGAACGATAGCCCGGAGGTCCCCACCGCGGAGCCCAAAAGGTCGGCGGCAGCGGCTACCCCGGCGCCCCACCAGGGGCCCAGCGCCCAACCGCACACGGCACTGGCCAGAGTTTGCAGACTTACGCGTTCCGCGCCACCCATAAGGTAGACGCAAAACACACGGGTGAACAGAAGATCCAGCGCCACAAACAGCGCTGCCAGCACCAGCTTTTTCAAAGCATTGTTACGGTTCATTCAGGGGGATCCCTCCTTCGGGGTCATGGGGTTGCCTGGGGTTCGATGGCGGCGGCAGGCTCTTCGGCGGGCCACAGTCCGGCATCATCCCACAGGTGGCGGAAGAAATCCTTCCGCAGGATAAGCTTGGAGTAATTGAATTTCTGATTCACCAGGCGGTTCATGCTGCTGACATAATAGTCATCGCTGCCGGTATCAATTAGGGAGGTATAGTGATCGGTGGAGGCATTATAGCAGCCAAAGGCGGTCAGCCAGCTGTGATCCTGGAAGATGACCGGCGAGGAGGTATCGCTCAGCATATCGGTGCCCATCATCAGCCGGGAATCATAGGGCAGATCGAATAGATTGCTGACCGTCGGCAGGATATCCAGGCTGGAAACCGGCTTATCAATGACGACGGGGCCCTCCATATCGGCGCTCCAGATGAGGAAGCAGCTTTGGTAAAGGGAGAACTGATCCAGCTCCCTGCCCGCCAGCGCGTTCAGGGATTCGGTATCCAGACCGTAGGGGTAGTGGTCGGGCGCCAGCATGATGACGGTATCCTTATCATGGCCGGTTTCTTCGAGCTTTTGCAGCAGCACGCCGATGGCTTTATCCAGCTCGATATTGCAGGCAAGGTAGGCACGGGCGGCCTCCGGCAGGTCAAGTTCGGCGACCGCCTCCTCATTGCGCATGGCCATGGCGTTTCCGAAGAAATTATACTCCAGATGGCCGCTAACGGTGAGGTAATAGGTCATAAAGTGCTCATCCGCCAGCACGGTATCCAGCGTAGCGTTCATCATATCCACATCGGATTCCGGCCACATGACCTTAATGTTCAGTCCGTTGCCCACGCCCTTATAGTCGTAGCCAAGGTTCGGGTGGGATTTATCGCGGGAATAATAGGTATAGGTGTGGTCGTGGTAGGCGCGGGTGGTGTAACCCATGGCCCTAAACTGATTGCCGAAGGAGAATGGCAGCCAGTTGGTGGCGGATTCGGTCATACTCCAGGTACCGGTAACGGGGATCATCCCCAAAAGGTTCACATATTCGCCGTCCAGCGTGGAAACGCCCCAAATAGGATTATAGAAATTGGTGAACTGAAAGCCCTCGCTCCACAGCTTGTAAAGATTGGGCGTCAAGTTTGGATCGATGGCGTATTTCCACAGGCTTTCGCAGGTAAGGAAGATGAGATTCTTCCCCGCAAAGTAGCCGGTATACTCATTTTTAGTGCTGGGGGTCACTTTGGCAAAGTAGCGGTACATCTCCGCCAATGTTTGGTCCTCGGTCGCTTCGGCTAGCGCCGCAAAGTTGATCTCCATCACCTGCTTTTCAGCTTCCGGCTCCGGCTCAGGTTCGGGTTCCGGCTCCAGTTCCTCCACCGTTACCGCCGGCATGGGGCCAAAGATGGCATTGCGTGCCTCGATGCGGAAGGTGGTAAGCAGCCCAAAGCGGCTGACCGAAAGATTGCTGATAAAATCGGTGGTATACAGGCGGCTGACGCTCATAGCACCGCCGGTATCCAGCAGGGCCCCGCCGGTGGTGATGATTTGCAGCGCCAGCGCTGCGATAAGCGGCCACAGCAGCTCTTTCCACTGTTCATGGCCCCAAGCAATGCGCGCTTTTTGCCCTGCCAGAGGAGCAGCGCAATGGGCACCAGCATAAGCAGCAGCGCCCACCAGCATTGTAATATGGTGGAAAAGATGACGCTGGCAAACTGCGCCACCTGCCCTGCCCCGCCGACTGAAAATAGTGTGAAGTAGACCTTGAAGATGGCATAATACACCACCTGGCCCATGTAGAAGATGCTGAAGATCCCCCACAGGGCGGTTACAATAATACGGCCCGCCTTGGGAGAAAAGGCCTTGCCCAGAAGAGCCAGCAGCACCCCGGCCGCCAGCGAAAAGCCGAAGGTGTAAAGCAGTCCCTTGGGGTAATCGAAGCCGATGGTGGAGATACGCAGCACCAGCTCCATCCACAGCACCGCCACCGGGAAGAACCACATGCCCCGCCAAGCGGCCCACCGGGATGTTTTCTGCGGCTGGGCTTCTTCTACCGGGGAGGTAATATTCGGTTCGGTGACTGTCATTTGTTATCACTTCCGTTCTGATCCAAAGTCGCCAAATACTTCCTAATTTCGTATTTTTTCGTTTTATTATAGCACAGCCTTTTCCCGCTGCCAACAAGTAATATCTGTATTCCTGCGCATACTATCCCTGCTCCATTCCATCTTTAATAGGAGGTACCCCTATGAACAGCTATTTTGACCAGCAGTGGGATCAGCAACTGGCCGGACGGCCGCAGGCGCTGGCCGCCTTTACTTCCCTTTCCCCCGCCGCACAGGAGCGCATTGTGGGCTATGTGCAAAGCTGCGATAACACCCACGAGGCATCCCGCCGCATCAGCCGGATGCTGGCGCAGCTGGAGGCAGGCGAATACACGCCATCCGAGGAATAATCCCCACAAAAAAGCCGCCGCGGAGAGCCTTTTCGCTTTCCTCGGCAGCTTTTTACTTATTTACTGGCGCCCCGCCAGCTTGTAGTCATCGCTGAAGCTGAAATAAGGACAGGCCGTATACTGGTGCTGCAAAAACAACACCATCTCGTCCTCATCCAGGTTCATCTCGCACACATAGCAGTCCATTTCGTCATCGTACTCATAGTGGGCGCAGAATTCGCAGCTGCCGCCCGCCTTTTCGGTCTTTCCCGCCATGGCTGCGCCTCCTTACAGCTCGCACGCGGTAAAGCTGCCATCCGCATTCACCGTAATGGGATGGTAGCTGTTGCCGGAATACTTGAGGATGGTCTTGAGCCGCGGACGCTCGTTTTCACTGTAAAAGACGAAGGAAACGCCCTCCCGGCCGGCACGGCCGGTGCGCCCGATACGGTGCAGATAGTACTCATTCTCATTGGGAATCTCATAATTGAAGGCAGCATCCACCTGCTCCACATCAATGCCGCGGGCGGCTACATCGGTGGCTACCAGCACATCAAATTCATTATTGCGGTACGCCCCCATGATGCGGTTGCGCGCGGCCTGCTCCATATCGCCATTGAGGCACTTGGCACGGATACCCGCCTTCTCCAGGTGGGTCACCAGACTGACGGTGCCGTACTTGGTGTTGCAGAACACCATGCTGCGGCGGTATTCCTCCCGCTTTAACAGGTTGATAAGCGTTTCGATGCGCTCCCGGCCGCTGCACTTGATGCAGTATTGGGTGATGCGGGGTTTACTTTCCGCCACCGGCTCCACTACCAGCTCCACAGGGTCCAGCTGGTATAGCCAGCCGATATCCATGACCTCACGGGAAATGGTGGCCGAAAACATGGACATCTGCTTGGTGCGCGGCACCCGGTCCAAAATCCACCGTACATCCTGGTAAAAGCCCATATCCAGCATCTCGTCGGCTTCATCCAGCACGATCATCTCGGTGCGGTCGATGGCGACATTGCGCCGGCGCATATGGTCCATCAGACGGCCGGGGGTAGCCACCACGATCTGCGGGTTCTTCCGGAGGGCGTTGATCTGCGGCTGCATGGACTGCCCGCCATACACGGCCACGATGGAAAAGCCGGGGATATATTTGCCCAGCTTCTGCAGCTCCTCGGTGATCTGCAGGCAGAGCTCCCGGGTGGGGCACAGGATGACCCCCTGCACATAGCCTTTTTCCGGCTGGATGCGCTGCACCATCGGCACGCCGAAGGCACAGGTCTTGCCGGTACCGGTGGGGGCCTTGGCAATGACCTCCTTGCCGGCCAGCAGCTCCGGAATCGCTTTCTGCTGGATCTCGGTCATCTCGGTAAAGCCCATCTCCGCTATGGCTTTCTTCATCTCCTCGCGGATGGGCAGTTCCTGGTAATTTGTTATCATGCTCTACTTCCTTTTCCTTTTTGACCCTCTGCAGGCTCCCGGTGGGGGCGCAGCCCGTTTCGGCTCCGCCGAAACACACGAGCTCCGCTCGTGTCGCCCGCCCTCTGGGCGGGCGGGGCTGCGCCCCATGCCGGCCTTCTGCTGGGTCTTTTCGTTTTTTTATCTCGTCCGGGAGCTATTATAGCATCTTTTGCGCCCCTTTTCAATGTAAATCCCACCGAATCACCGCGCAGCCACCCCGGCCGTAGTATGCCAATGAACCTTTCCGAAAGGAGTGACATGATGAGATACTGCAATAACGGCGGCTGCATGGGCGCCCAGCCCGGCTATGCCCCTGCGGGGATGAACCGCACCCGCCGCATCATCGATAGCGAATATCCCATTGCCATGGCCTATGTACCGTGGCAGCGCTGGGGCGAAACCTACGATGCCGAGAAAGCACTCTGCCGGGGGACCTTATTCCCGGCGCTGGATCTGCCGTTTACCGGCTGCGACTGTGAAAGGGGGGCTAACCGTGGCTGAAAATAACCTCTGCCAGCTGACAAGGGAAGTCCAGCGGCAGACCTTTACCGCACTGGAATGCCACCTGTACCTGAATACCCATCCGGATTGCCAGGAGGCGGCCGCTGCCTTTGCCAAAGCCTGCGAAAAGCTGGATGCCGCCCGTACCGCCTATAATGAGGCCGCCCCGCTGACCCCCTGTGCCGCGGCGGGCAGCCGTAACTGGAGCTGGGGCTGCACTCCCTGGCCTTGGGAGGGTTGAATATGTGGAACTATGATAAGATTTTGGAATTCCCGGTCAATATCAAGCGCCCCAACGCCAAGGCCGCACAGATCATCATAAGCCAATACGGCGGACCCGATGGCGAATTGGGCGCCAGCCTGCGCTACCTTTCGCAAAAATTTGCCATGCCCAACCGCCGGGTCGCCGGTCTCCTCAATGATATTGGTACCGAGGAGCTGGCTCATCTGGAGATGATCGGCACCATCGTCCACCAGCTCACCAGGAATCTCTCCATCGAAGAGATCAAAAATTCCGGCTTCGCACCCTACTTCGTCGATCACACCGTTGGCATCTGGCCGCAGGCCGCCAGCGGCATGCCCTTCTCCTCTGCCTCCATGCAGTCCACTGGTGATCCCATCACCGACCTGAGCGAGGACATGGCCGCCGAGCAAAAAGCCCGCACTACCTACGATAACATCCTTCGTCTCATCGATGACCCCGATGTCATCGCACCCATCCGCTTCCTGCGGGAGCGGGAGATCGTCCATTACCAGCGGTTTGGCGAAGCCCTCCGCATGGTGCAGGATGACCTTAATTCCCGCAATTTCTATGCCTTCAATCCCGCCTTCCGCGGCTAACCTCCTCCATGCAATAAAAAGAGCCTCCGTCCGGTTTCCCCGGGCGGAGGTCTTTTCCTTCTCTTTTATTCTTCAGCCTTGTTATCTGGCAATATGCTCAGCCCAGTCGTCACCCATCCGCTCCTTGATGTAGCAGTCGATGACTTCCGCAGCCCTGTCAAAGCCGATCTTAGAAGTATTGATGGTCAGCTCATAGTAGCGGCTGTCGCCCCACTTCTCCTTGCAGTAGAAGTTATGGTACAGCTTGCGGCTCTTGTTATTTTTCTGGATCATCATTTCCGCGTCCTCATTGGAAACATGGAATTCCGTCGCCACGCGCTGGATCTTTTCCGGCATATCGCCGGTCACAAAGATGCTGATGACCCCCCGGTAGCCCTTTAGGATGGAGCTGCCGCAGCGTCCCACCACAATGAAGCTCTCGCCGGATTTTGCCTTCTCCCGCAGGAAGTCAAATTCCATATAGGCAATGACATCCTCCGGGGAGTTGCTGTATCCATCTATGGAGCGGGTGAACAGCCGGTTGCGTGGCTTTTCGTCATACTCCTTCAGCTTCTCCAGGTTCAGGTTCTTTTCCTTGGCAATAACCTCGATGATAGTACTGTCGTACACCGGCAGCCCATATTTTTCACCCAGCATATCGGCTATCAGGTGTCCGCCGGAGCCGTATTCCCGGCCAATAGTAATGATGACCTGCTGCTTTTCGTGTTCCATACTGTCCTCCCTCTCTGCTTAGAAATATCTCAGCTTGATGACGATCATGGCAATGCCCAGCACAATAATGGTCGCCGGGATGGCGGTCTTGCAGTAGCGGCCCCAGCTTACCGGGTAACCGGCCTTAGAAACCACCGAGGTACCCACTACATTGGCCGAAGCACCAATGGGGGTGGCGCTGCCACCGATATCGGTACCAATGGAAAGTCCCCACGCCAGGGTGGAAAGATCGGCGCCGGTGGTGGCCGCCAGTGTCTTTATTACAGGTACCATTGTAGCAGCAAACGGAATATTGTCAACTACCGAACTGGCCACCGCGGAGATCCACAGCACGATGTAGACCATCGCCAGGATGTTGCCGCCGCACAGCTTGCCGATAAATTCCGCGATCATCACCAGTACACCGGTCTGCTCCAGGCCGCCTACCACCACAAACAGTCCGATGAAGAATAGCAGGGTCTGGTAGTCCACGCCGCGGATGATCTCCTTGGCATCCTTGGCAAAGCAGATCAGTGTCAGTATCGTGATCGCCACACCGATAAGCGCCACGGTCAAATGGGTCTGGGCATGGGTCACCAGCAGCACCACCGCGCACAGGAAGATGACGCAGCTCAACACAAATTCCTTCTTATCAGTAATGGCTTCGCTTGGATCAGGATAATGTACCGTCAGCCCGGCATTGGCCGCCGCGCTGGCCGTCAGCTCCTTGCGGTAAGCCAGCGCGTAGAACACCACGCTCACCACCAGGGCGATGCCGGCAATAACGCCGGTATTGGTGATAAAATCGGCAAAGCTGTAACCCAGCGCAGTCCCAACGATGATATTGGGCGGGTCGCCGCACATGGTGGCGGAGCCACCCAGGTTCGCGCAGAAAATTTCCGCCAGCACCATAGGCACCGGGTCAAATTTCAACAGCTGAGAAAGCTCGACCGTTACCGCCGCTAGGAACAGAATGACGGTGATACTATCGATAAACATGGCCAGTACGGCGCTCATCACCATAAAGGTAATAAGAATAGGCATTACCTTATATTTTACCGCCTTGGCTATGGTCAGGCACAGCCAGCGGAAAAAGCCCGCCTTGGCCATGCCCTCCACCATCACCATCATACCGGCCACAAAGATGATGGTCTCCCAGTTGATACCGCTGGAGCTGCTCTCTCCGGAGCTGATCCAGAAGTTCCCGGTGATGATGGTTTTTAGGTTCAGTGTTTCCATTATCGCCTGCGGGCTCTTCATGCATACACCAAAGACGATGATGAGTGTTGCCGCGGCGCACCCCAGTGTGATGTAATGCCGCGGAATCTTATCCAGTATGATCAGTGCGAACATCAGCACAAAGATCACAATGGCAGCAATCGCTTCCATAATCTCTATACCCCTTTTCTCATAAACTGTATTCGCCGCTTCCGGCGTCTTTCAGCTCCGTTAATATAACATACTAAATATGAAAAGGGATATCTCAAAAAAGTCTACCCATATTTCCAAAAAGGAATATCTCTTTTTTCTTCCGTGCTTGGTTTCCGTTAATTTACGGCAGTTTTGCGCAACTATTTTTAATGAAAAGCATCAAATTGCGCAACTATGACAAAATTTTATCCAACTTGTCCCATTCCAAAAAAACATCGCTTTACCCTGCTATCCGTTTTTTGTCTTGCTTTATAGCGTATATGCTATCAATAAATTTCGCCGTCCAGCGGGAATTGCAACGGTGTACAAAGGGAACATAATAAAAAACTTAATAATGGACTGCCAATCTTACACAAAGTACCGCCCAAACGAGACTACGGGCGGTATTTTTGTATCATGGCGGAGAAAGGAGGAACTTCCCACGGGGGCTTGACTGAAAAGTTGAGCCCCTTTTTTCATGCCAAAAAACAGGAGGTAAATGCTTATGGCAGATGATAAAACCACAAAAACGCCGGAACAGCCGGTAACGGATAGCGGGCCGGGCAAGGAAACGCCTCCCGCTCCCCCAAAAGAGCCGGAGAAGGTTTCCGTTTCCCCGGAGCCGGAAAAAAAGACGGAACCGGAGGTAAAGAACCCACAGGTTTCTGTCTATAACTTCGCTGAAATTATGAAGGAAAAGAAGGTCGAGGAACGGGCGGCAGCTCCCAGCGGGGAAAAGCCTGCCCCGGCAAAAACGGAAAAACCGGAAAAGCAGCCGGAGGCTCCGAAGAAAGCGGAGGAAAAACCCAAAGAGCCGGAACAGCCGAAGCGCCGGGGCCGTCCCCCGAAAGCAGATAAGGACAAGGCCGCAGCCCCGAAGTCCAAAGCCCCCGCACAGAAACCGGAAAAGACGGTCAAAAAGGAGCCGGAGAAAAAAACGGCTCCAACGGTGCAGACCGCTCCCACTCCGAAGAAACCTGAAAAGCCGCAGGATGCACCACGCCGGGGCAAGGAGCAGATCGTCTATATCAAGCTGAATGAACTCCACGCCTTCAAGAACCATCCCTTTGAGGTTCGGGATGATGAAGAAATGCGGGCTATGGTGTCCAGCGTCAAGGACAAGGGCGTTACCCAGCCCGCTATCGTCCGTCCCCGTGAGGATGGCGGCTATGAGATCGTGTCCGGCCACCGCCGCCAGA
>ENA-OURZ01002553-OURZ01002553.1-human-gut-metagenome-genome-assembly--contig:-NODE-2553-length-16806-cov-6.190854_pt1 | contig 16806 bp, 10 predicted proteins | sample MGYA00242073_ERZ509195 | MGnify/ENA primary metagenome ERZ509195 (study PRJEB26280, sample SAMEA2338837) | human gut metagenome | biome: human gut; feature: human-associated habitat; material: faeces...
TTACAATACTTTTTTAAAAATTTATTTAAAAATATTTTTCATATACCAATTAATCTAGGTCTTCAATCTTTTTTAATTCATTAAGTATAGGCTCATATTCTGGATTAGATTCAAAAGTAAATAATATATTAATAAACTCTTCAGCATCCTCTTTAGCTTTTAATAACATCTTAAAATCCCTTCTAATATTAGCCATCTTAAGTACTAATTCACCACTTTGTTTAATACCAAATAAATCTCCTTCTCCTCTATTCTGAAAATCATATTCACTAATTTCAAAACCATCCGAAGTCTTTTCCAAAAGACGAAGTCTCTCTTCAGATTCTTTAGCCACTAAAACACAATAACTTTGAATATCACTTCTTCCTACTCTACCTCTTAATTGATGTAATGTAGATAAACCAAACATATTAGCATTAAATATAACTATCATTGAAGCATTAGGTACATTAACACCAACTTCAATAACTGTCGTAGATATTAATATATTAATCTTATTATTTTCAAAGTCATTCATTACTTTATTCTTTTCTTTATTATCAAGTTTACCATGAATAATACCAATCTTACTTATCTTACCAAAGGCCTTATTCATTTTCTCCTCTAAATCTTTAACAGACTCTAAGTTCTCTTCATCTCCCTCAATCATTGGAGCCACTACATATATCTGATGATTATTATCAAGTTCTTTCTTCATCATTTCTAATACTTCAGTAATATCTTTTTCTTTCTTAAAGTATGTAATAACTTCTTTTCTACCTATAGGTTTAGTTTTAATTGAAGATACATCAGTATCACCATATATAGTTAAAGCATAACTTCTAGGAATAGGAGTAGCACTCATAGATAGTACATCAGGACTAATACCCTTTCCTTTAAAAGAATTTCTCTGATTTACACCAAAACGATGTTGTTCATCAGTTACAACAAGACCTAGTTTCTTAAATTTAACCCTATCTTGAATTAAAGCTTGTGTCCCAATAATTAAATCAATTTTACCAAGCTCTAGATTATCATATATTTCTTTCTTATCTTTAGCACTAGTACTAGAAGTAAGAAATGCTATTTTAAGTTTATACTTACTAAATATCTTAAGAGCATCTTCATAGTGTTGGCCCGCTAATATCTCAGTAGGAGCCATTAAAGCAGATTGATACTTAGATAAATAATTAGCATATATCGCAATAAATGCCACTATTGTTTTACCAGAGCCAACATCTCCTTGAAGTAATCTATTCATTCTCTTCTTAGATTCTAAATCCTTAAGTATCTCTTTAATACTACTACTTTGATCTAAAGTAAGTTTATATGGTAGATTATCAATAAACTTATTAATCTTATCATAATCAAGTACTCTCTCTATCGCAGTATCATCAGATTCTATCTTTTGTTTTAAATACCTAATCTTTAACATATACATAAATAACTCTTCATATTTAATTCTTTGTCTTGCCTTCTTTAAAGTAACAATATCTTCAGGTATATGAACATTATATATAGCATCTTTCTTAGAAAGTAAATTATATTTATCCTCAAGATATGTTGGTATTAAAGAATGAACATGGTATTCCTCATTATTAAGTACATAAGATACAAACTTAGATATTTGCTTTATAGTTAAACCTTCGGTAGTATAATAAATAGGTTCTATCTTAGCTCCTGGGGGTAAAAGGCCAAATCTAACATCCGAAGCCACTATCGTATTCTTAAGTTTATGATATTTACCAATTATAGTTACCTCTTTACCACACTTTAACTCTTGATGTAAATATACTTTATTATATACTGTAATGTTGATTATCATTGTCTTAGTATTAATTCTAAATATCAGTTTCTTTAAACTCTTATTAATAAATATAACTGTTGGTTGTCCCTCTACTATACCATCTATAACTATCTTGTCACCATCATTTAAAATATTCATATCAGTTCTTTTTATTACATCATACCTATATGGATAATAATATAATAAATCTTCACCATTATTAATTTTAAGTTTATTTAATAGTTCCTTAGTTTTAGGACCAACACCATCGATATTTTCTAACTCTATCATTATATCACACCCTAGTATAATTATAACAGAATAAAAAAATTTGTCTATAAAGTTAACAAGTAGTTAATACCGCAAACCACAAAAAAGACTATTAAAAATTAGTAATTAATCTCTAATAGTCTTTATTTATTATTTAGTACTTACTTTTTCTAATACAAAGCCAACTTCATAATCATTAATATTTACTTTATCTTCAATACCATCTTTATCATAAACATTAATAGTCAAAGTCTCATCTTTAATCATATCTAAGTAATCTTTAATATTCTCTTTATACTCACTAGTAGCATCTATATACATATTAATTCTATCAGTAATATCAAAGTTCATAGTCTTTCTTAATTGTTGTACCTTAGATATAGTCTCTCTAGCAAGACCTTCATTTTCTAATTCTTTAGTAATAACAGTATTTAGTATAACAAAGTTATTACCTACAACCATTGCTTTAAAGCCATCTTTACTAGATATTCTAATATCTACCATATCCTTAGTAATATCATAAGTAGTATTATCTATAGACATCTTAATACTTTCATTGTTTTCTAATTTATTAATATCTTCATTAGATAATTCTAATAACTTATCAGAAAACTCTTTAATATTCTTACCAAATATCTTACCGACTTCCTTAAAGTTAGGTTTAACCATAAAGTTCATATAAGTAGATAAATCATCAGTATAAATAACTTCTTTAACATTAAGTTCTTCTTTAATTAGACTAGTAAGTTCCCCAATAACCTTCTCTTTCTTCTTATCAAGTAAAATCTCACTAATAGGTTGTCTTACCTTTATCTTAGATTCCTCACGAACATTTCTACCTATACTAATTAAATCTCTTACTAAGTCCATTTTTTCTTCAAGTTTTAAGTCAATTAACTCTTCATTACATATTGGGAAATCGCTTAGATGAACAGAAATATTACCAGTCAAATTAGTATATATCTCTTCAGCAGTATAACTAGCTATTGGAGCTATCAATCTAGATAATCCCTCTAGTACTTCATAAGTAGTCATATATACACTCTTTTTTGAAGTAGTCATTAAATTGTCCCAGAATCTATCTCTATTTCTTCTAATATACCAATTAGATAAATCAATTGAAGTAAAGTCAGTAATTAATTTAACTACTTTATTTAAATCATATTCATCATAAGCTTCAGTTACTTCTTTAATAAGTTTATTATACTTAGATAATAACCACTTATCAATATCTTCTCTATCATTATATTCTACTCTGCAAGTATTAATATCAGTTATCTTATCTGCATTAGCGTATATTGCAAAGAAATTATAACTATTACGAAGTGGATTAAAGAACTTAGAGTGAACTTCTTTTAATCCTTCAACATCAAACTTTAAAGGAGTCCATACTGGAGAAGCATATAACATATACCATCTAACAGTATCTGCACCATATTCTTCCATAATCTTAATAGGATCAATTATATTACCAGTAGATTTACTCATCTTCTTACCATTACTATCTAATACCATATCATTTACAACAACATTCTTAAAACTAGATACTCCAGATACTATCGTAGATATACAAATAAGTGAGTTAAACCATCCTCTTGTTTGATCGACACCTTCGGCGATAAAGTCCGCTGGAAACTGACTTTCAAATAACTCTTTATTCTCAAATGGGTAATGACATTGAGCATAAGGCATTGCTCCAGAATCAAACCAAACATCCATAACATCAGTTACTCTATTCATAATTCCATTACATTTAGGACATTTAATATGTACTTCATCTATATATGGTCTATGAAGTTCCATATTCTTAACATCTATGTCTCCTACTTTCATATCATCAAGTTCTTTTATGCTACCAATTACATGCTTTTCACCACATGAAGAACATATCCATATAGGCATAGGACATCCCCAGTATCTATTTCTAGATATACCCCAGTCTACCATATTCTCAAGCCAGTTATTAAATCTCTTTGTACCAACATAATCAGGATGCCAACTAACAGTCTTATTGGCCTCAAGAATCTTATCTTTGTATTCAGTAGTTCTAATATACCAAGCCGGTTTAGAATAATATATAAGTGGACTATGACATCTCCAGCAATGTGGATAATCATGTGTGAGTTTAATCTTCTTAAATAACTTATCATTTTCTTTTAACCACTTAATGATTTCTATTTCAAGATCTTTATCAGTAACTAAAGTACCTTTCCAAGGGCCAGTAGTATAGCAGCCATCTTTTCCTACAGGATTAACAAAACCAATACCATTTTCTTTGCACACTCTATTATCATCATCTCCATAAGCAGGAGCAATATGTACAATACCAGTACCATCTTCACTAGTAACATAAGAGTCTGCGACTACTTCAAAACATTTACCTTCAACTTCTGCAAATGGCATTAATTGTTCATACTTAGTACCTACTAAATCAGTCCCCTTGTATGTTTCAAGTACCTCAAAATCATCACCCAAGACCTTATTAGCAAGACTTTTAGCTACGATAAATTTATATCCCATTGAAGATACTTTTATGTACTCTAAATCTGGATTAACACAAAGAGCAACATTAGCCATAAGAGTCCAAGGAGTAGTAGTCCAAACTAAGAAGTAAGTATCACTATCCTTAATTTTAAATGGTACAATAACAGTATTAACACTATCTTCTTGATATCCCTGACCAACTTCATTAGCAGATAATTCAGTACCACATCTAGGACAATAAGGAAGCACTTTATTACCATAGTAAATAAGTCCTTTCTTATCTATTTCTTTAATTAGCCACCATTCACTTTCAATAAACTCATTACTACAAGTAACATATGGATGCTTACTATCAATAAACTGTCCCATATTATCAGTAAGTAAATTAACTTCATCTATATTTAAAGCAGTAGCATTATTACATTCCCTGCAGAAATTCTCAATACCAAACTTTTCAATATCAGCCTTAGTCTTAAAACCAAGTTTCTTTTCAACATTAACTTCAATAGGAAGACCATGAGTATCAAGTCCTATCTTTCTAAGTACCTTATACCCTTTCATAGTTTTATACTTACAGAAAGAATCTTTAATAGTTTTAGCCAAAACATGATGTATACCAGGTTTAGCATTAGCATATATTGGTCCATCATAAAATACCCAAGTTTCATTATCTTTTCTATTTTCAATAGTCTTTTCTAGAATGTTTTCTTCTTTCCATTTAGCAAGTATTTTACCTTCTACTTCGCTTATTTTTCCTTTTTCTAATTCTTTAAATTCCATAATTCCTCCTTCTAAAGAAAAAACACCACCAGTACAAGGACGAAATACTTCGCGGTACCACCTTGTTTCACTGATAGTGCACTCATATTTTGATAACGGGTTATTCCCGGTTACTTCTAACTATTCAAAGTAACACATCAAGAGTGATCTATATATTAAGCATCTTATTAGTTTCCACCAGCCACTAACTCTCTACAAATATCTTAATATATCGTCTCTTTCTTTTGTTTTTATACATTAATTATATTCAAAATATTATCTATTGTCAATCTCTTTTCTTACTTTTTCTCTTTTTAATGTTTTAAGTAATCTCATATTAAGCATATCCCTCTTAATACCATCATTAGTACTTGAAGATATTATTTTTCCTATATTTGAAGATAAATACTCATTTAAATGTTCTTCATACAAGAGATAACAAACTAAACTTTCAAAATCATTCTTTTTAGCTTTCTTTAATTTTTCTATCTTATAGTATCTTGTAAGAGCAGAGTCTTTAATACCAGAAATATCAATGCTATCAGTACTAGGAAGTTCTAATCTAGAACTACATTCTTCAGGTAATTTATCATCATTTAGATAGTATTCTATTTTTTTAGTATTATATAATGCCTTTATGAATGTTTCTACATTTATATCATTAACCATACATTTATTAATCATATCGTCATAAGTATATTTTATTTTTTCCTTATCTTCATTGCTTAAGAAATCATAAACACATATATTTTGAATAAAATTTTCATAATTATCATTACCAATTAATAGAAATAGCATTTCTAAATAATACTGCATCTTAATTTTTTTTATCATTTTCTCTTCATTAGTACAAAGAGAATCTTCAAAATCATTTTCAAGTAAAACCAAATCACTTAAAGACATATTTATAATTGGCATTAATTCAGTTAATGCAGTTTTTTCGGCGATTTCAATAGGTATTAGGAAATAGTTATATTTGTCTATTGTATCTTCTATATTATTTCTTTTACTATCCCATGTTGGATCTAAAACATATACTCCATCAATATTATATTTTTTATCTATTAAATAAATTATACTTCTGCAGTGTTTTTCTTTTTTAGTTTTACATATTATAGTTCTAGCATTAATGTTTAAATTTTTTAACATAGCATTAACAATAGCAATGTATCCAACACAAACAATATAATCAGAATTTAATACATTGTCTAAAGACCTAGAAATTAAATAATTTTCATTTTTTTCTTCTTTATGATAAAAGTTATTTTTTACTATGTCATATACCATTATTACTTTTTCTAATGATGATAAATTATATTTCTTGATTTTCTTAGTAATATAGTTTATTTGGCAAGAAGTATCATACAAAGTATTAATGTCAATATCACCACCATACTCTTGATAATGAATAAAAATGTTTTTACTATCTATTTTACTCAAATCATATCCTTCAAGTATTTTTTGATATTCCTCAAGAGAAATTAATGTACCATCTATTACAACCGGAACATTTATCTTCTCACACAATGATAAAACTTCAAGTAAATTATCTTTATTACAACTAAAATGTATTTCTTTGCAGTCATCAATATTTTTTATTAAATTATATGTTCTTTTTCCATAATTAATAGCCTGCATTGCCAAAGAAAAGAATATAACATCATTTTTATTTAATATTTCGATAATCTTATTATAATCATAATTATTAACTACTGCTTCATACATATCATTTAATAAGCTATCATTATCACTAAACAAAAATAAAGTCATACTATCAATTACTATTTTCTTTATTCCATCTTCAACAAACAAATCACTAAATCTACTTAAATAAATTTCCGTAGTATCATGAAATCTTTTAGCCCTACATTTTTCCTTACTTTCATATAGTTTAAAAATCATCATATCCCCCATTAACTGCCATTATAATAGCAGAAAAACTATAAAAAGTCAAATAAAATAGATGAAACTGCTAAGTTTCATCTATTTCCTTATATAATTATTATCTAGTTCTTACTCTTTTTATTGAATCAATATTATAGTAACCTTCATAATCACCAGTATTAACTAGATCACTACGAACTACTAAAACAGCTGTTTGTTTAGCACCTTTACTTATTAATTCATTTACTTTTTCACTAGCATTCATATCATCTCTATAGATAGTATAAAGATTTCCATCTAATTCATAAGTAACTCCCATTACTTCTCTATCATAAGATCCATTATAGTATGGTGTACATTTATTAGTACTATCTGTAGCATCATAAGAGTTAGTATAAATATATGAATTATCTTTAATATTAACGCTCTCTCCTAGATTATATTCTTTATTTTCAGTAACTACTTCAGTTGGTTCTTCAATAACTGGTTCATCAATAATAATATCATCTTTTTTAGTAGAAGGTTCAGTTGTCTCTACTACAGAAGTAGGTTTTACTATATCATCAGGTTTATATTTTTTACTTTGACTCTTAGGTAAGAAACTACATACAACAGCAGTGGCAGCAACTATCCAGGCACAGATAGCAGTTTTAACTTTATTCTTTCTAAGTATCTCACTAACTTCTTTAGTCTCATTTTTAACTTTATTAAAACCATTTTTAAATTTATTACCAACCCATTTAGCGCCTTTACATATACCACCAATTATAGCAGTACCTGCAAGGAAACCAAGAATCTTTTTACCAAAGCCTGTCTTTTCCTTTTTATTATCTTTATTATCAATAACCATTAATTCTTTACATTCATTATTAGATTTAACACTAGTAGTATCATTAGATTTAACACTAGTAATATCATTAGATTTAACACTAGTACTTTCCACTACAGGAGTATCCTTTTTAGCGGTATAACCCGTAGTAAACTGCATATAACCAGTTTCATATGGATTATCATCTTCAGTTAAATACTCATAAGAATCTTCTTTTTTATCATTAGATATTTCAGTAAGTTTTACTTCAATACTTTCAAGTTCTCTTTTTTTCATTTCAAGTAATTTTAAGTATTTATATAATGTCTTATAATCACCTAATTTACTATAAGGTATATAAGCAGAATTACTATCATATCCTTGTATTTTAATTATCTTAGCATTCTTATATTCATCTTTCTTATATAAGTTTGTCATTTCATATAAATACTTTTTAATATATTTAATCCTATTATTAATTTCTTCTAAATCCATTTCATTAATATTCTTACTAGAAGTTTTTTTCTCATCTTCAACTACTTCAGCCTTTATAGTAGGTCTCTCCATTACTGGCTCTTCTGAAATAGTTACATATTTAGAAAGATTTTTTTCTCTTTCGCATAAGTCTTTAAATATACCTAGCTTATCTTTTGGCACTCCTACTTTTTTACCATTATAGTATTCATATGCTTTACTTGAACTAGTATCACTTAATAACTTGTTAATTTTAAATCTAACTACTTTTAATTTATCTTCCTTAGATAATTTTCTATAATCCATAGAATTTATATTAATTTTTTCCATATTCATAATTCAAATCCCCCTTTGAATGACACATATTTTAGCACATTTGTTTGCCTTTGTCAAGTATTACTACTTTTTACACAAACTATATAGTATTTTTACTTCTTTTATAGTAAGTGGTCTATACTCTCCTGGCATAAGACCTTTTAAATTTAAATTAGCATATCTTTCTCTTCTTAGTTTAATAACTTTATTGCCAACTGACTCAAGCATCTTCTTAATTTGATGGTTTTTACCTTCATGAATAGTTATTTCCACTACTGAAGTATTCTTCTTTTTATCATAACTTTTTAGTCTTACTCTTGCTTTCTTAGTCTTAACCTCATCAATAATAACACCATTTCTTAATTTCTGAAGACTAGGTATAGTAACTATTCCTTCTACCTTAGCAATATAAGTTTTATCTACTAAAGAGTCTGGTCTCATAAGTAAATTAGCAAGTTCTCCATCATTTGTAAGTATAAGTATACCTGTAGTATCATAGTCTAATCTACCTACTGGATATATTCTAGTAGTAGTATCAATTAAATCTACTACTGTTGTTCTACCTTTTTCATCACTAGTAGTAGTAACAACTCCTTTAGGTTTATTAAGTAAATAATATTCATAATTTTTATTAGTATCTAAAATATTTCCTTCTACTACAATAATATCCCCTGGTTTAACCGTAGTACCAAGTTTAGTAACTACTTCACCATTTACTTCAACTAAACCCTTAGTAATAAGTTCTTCGGCTTTTCTTCTTGAGCAATAACCAAGACCTGCTATTTTCTTTTGTAATCTTTCCATTTTATCACCACATTTCTCTCACAAAATACTTATACATTATCTCATAAATATATTTATTTTGCAACTTTTTTATTTTTTTCCATAAAATATATTGAATAAATATATTTATTTTGCTATAATTAGTATGTTCTATGGACCCATAGCCAAGCTGGTTAAGGCAAGGGACTGCAACTCCCTGATCGTTGGTTCGAATCTGACTGGGTCCTCCATAAATAAAAATTAAACTAACCTTTTTTGGTTAGTTTTTTTATATTATTAGCACACCTAGCCTTAACAAGTTAAGTCTTGCTGTGTTGTTTTAAGCAATAGTCTTAAAACAAAGTCTATCATATATAAGCCAGTACTAAATACTTAACTAATATCAAATACTATTATTATTTTCTTTATACCTTTTTATTATCTTTTTATATTAATAAGTCTTTCATTATTTGGTTCCATATCTATAGCTTTATCTATATAAAATAACGATTCATCTATTCTATTCAAATAAAACATACAAATAGAAAGCATATCATAAATAGTATTATCCCAACTAAATATTTCATTAATATAAGTCTTCTCATGACTATTTATATTCAAAGCATCATTTAAATATTTAGAGGCTTCTTTATAATTATCTAACTCATACTCTAAAATACCTCTTTCTACATAAGAATCTCTTAAATATGGTGCTTCATTTATTGCTTTATCATACCACATTTTAGATTCTTCTACTCTTCCTAATTTTTTGTATGATCTAGCAATAAATCTCATTGAAGCACATCTTTCATCTTTCCAAGTTGAAGATTTTAAATTTAAATGTTTAATTAGTGTATCTATACATTCATTCCATTTACCATAATACATATATTCTCTACCTAAATAATGCATATTCCTATCATCATTAGGATCTTCCTTTACAGATAATTCTAGTAATGGTAAGTAACTGCCTCTAGATTTAGATTTATCAGAATAATGATTTAATACAATATTGTCAATAGTAATAATATTTTCTTTATCTCCTAGAAAAGTAAGTACTTCATGTACTGGATGTGTCCATTTATAATTTTTTCTTTGATGTATCTTATCAGTATAAAAATTAACCAAAGGTCTATTATTATCATCTAAACTCCAATTGTAATTATATCTTGCCCTGCTAGTGGATCCTACCCAACTATCTTCAAGATACTTTCTCCATCCTTTTTCGAATACTTCGTCTAAGTCTGTACATACACAAATATCGTAATCATCTGGAATTAAATCTAGTGATTTGTTTCTTGCAACATCAAATCTCCATGGTTCTATTTTAGAGGTTCTTACATTTACTCCAAATTCTTTTAATAATTTAACTGTATTATCTGTAGAACCTGTATCTAATACGAATATAGCATCCGCTTCCTTCATAGACTCATACCATCTTTTAACAAACTTTTCCTCATTTTTACATATTCCATATACACATACTTTATATTTAGTCATATTAAGCACCTTGTTTTCCTAAATAATCAATTACCAAAGTTACTAATGAATTACTAAAATATGATTTTGATGAGAGATTAGTTAAATCTGGAGTTTGTAAAAATATTTTATATTTACCTAAATTAGATAGTTCATAAGTAACTGCAGTATCTACTACCGCTATTATGCCACAAGCCGATAATTCTACCGGTTCAGCATTATATACCCACTGTCCTACTCCCAAATAAACATTATCAGTGTTTGTTTCTTTAAAACCTATTGATACTATGTCTTTAGTTGGATCAAATTCAACATCATTTACTGACGGGTATGCACTAACAGTAAAAAATATTCTATAATATCCAGCTACATTAAACTTAATTAAACCTTCTTTTTCATCTAATTCAAGTAAATTACTAACATCAAGTTCCAATCTACTTATTGGTAATCTTGCTTCAGGCTCTACTGGTACGCCAGTATCTGATTTATCAGCATTAAAAGTTACTAAGTATGCTGACCTAAATAATGTGGGTCCAGCAGGTCCAATTGGACCCTTTGGTATAACAAAATCAAGAACATGTGTATTATTAACTTTATTATCAATAACCTTAGCCTCAGTTCCAGCTTCACCAGTTGTAGTACTTCTTACAAAAATAGTATCTCCAATACCATCATTACCTTTTTGACCTTGTGGTATTACAAAATCCAAAATGGCATTCGTATCGGTACCGCTATTAGTCACACTAGCACTTTCTCCTGGATCACCAGTAACAGTAGTGCCCACACTAATAGTGGCTGGTCCTGCCGGTCCTGTTGGACCCTGAGGTCCTGTTGGCCCAACAATAACTGGAGTACATAAACATCTCTTTTTCAAGCATTCTGTATCAGTAGTAATCTTTTTATAAGGATCAATCATAATACCCCTCCTCATAATAACTTATGACAATATTATTTTACTAATTATAATAATAGTTTATTTTCCACTTCTATATAAGCAGTAATATAAATATAATTTAAGTAAAGAAAGAAGTGATATTATAAAAAAATTAAAATTATATATAATTATATTTTCCATTGTATTATTAGTATTATTACTAAGTTTCTTTATTTATTATTTAATATATAGTAATACTAGCAAAGAGAAACCAAGTAGTTATCCAAAAATTAAACTATCAGGAAATACCATTATTAATATAAACATTGGTGATAAATATACTGAACTAGGATATACTGCTTATGATAGTAAAGATAAAGATATAACAAATAAAGTAGAAGTTAAAAATAATGTTAATGAAAATATGCCAGGTACTTATGAAATAATATATAAAGTAACTAATTCTAAAGGAAATAGTATTGAAGTAAAAAGATTTGTTAAAGTAAAATTAACAAAAGATTTTACTTATAAGAAAGAATACAACAATATAGATAACAAGACCCTAAGTTGGGGAACAAATAATAAAAAAGATGGTAATAGACCAAATACTGATATTTCAAATGAAGAACTTAAAAAATATAATGCTTATGCTATGGGTCCTGATAAAAAAGTAATTTACCTAACTTTTGATGAAGGAACCATGACATCATACTTACCTCAAATAGTAGAAGTATTAAATAAAAATAATGTTAAAGGAACATTCTTTCTATGTAAAAACTATATTAAAAATAACAAAGAACTAATAAATAAAATGTTAGATAGTGGTCATTCTATTGGTAATCATACCGCCTCACATCTTTCTATGCCTAGCTTAGCCTCTAAAGAAAACTTCTCTAAATATTTAGAAGAAATAATTTCAGTAGAAGATACTTTTAAAGAAGTTACTGGTAGAGAAATAGATAAAATATATAGAGAACCACGAGGAGAATTTTCAAAAAGAAGCTTAAATATAATGAAAGATTTAGGTTATAGTACTTACTTTTGGAGCTCAGCATATAAAGATTGGGATGATAAATTAACTAAAGAAGAAGCACTTACTTCTATGATAGAAAGAGTACATAATGGAGCCATATTCTTACTACATCCCACTAGCAAAGGAAACTATCTAGCACTAGAAAATTTTATTAAAACTATGAAAGAAAAAGGATATACTTTTGATCTAGTAAAAAATATCTAAGAATAACACTAATAAGGCTTAGAATAAGGTTTATAGTAAGCATAATAAAAAAAATAATAATAAATAACTTGCAATAATAATATAATTTTGATAAAATAAAATTATAGTAGAGGGAAGTGATAAAAATGCTTAATATTAATCACAAAGATAAAAACCTATTCACTTCACATTTTCTGTTAAAATAGAGCGTACTTTCTTTTACGCCCTATTTTTTTATTATAAGGAGGCAAATATGAATACAGAACTATTAGAAAAATTCAAAGAGTTATGTTCAAAAGAAATAAGTCTATCAGAGGTATGTAGAACATTAAAGCTCAATTCCTTTCAGGTATTATCATTAGTTAACGAATTACGTAATAGTGGCATAAACATTGTTACCAAAATGTTTGATGATGATATCTATATGTTTAATAATGGAGAAAGAGAGGTAACTGAAGAATACTCATATAACTTAAAAACAGATAATAACAACGAATTTAAATTCATGGCCATATCTGATACCTACTTTGGTTCAAAGTATCAACAATTATCAATACTAAACGATATATGTGCCAAAGGAATAAGTATGGGGTACAACAATATTTTCCACTGCGGCAATATATCCGCTGGTATATACCCTATCACAAATATCTATGCTGATACATACTTTCTAGATGACTCATTAAGACAAATAGACTATATAACCAAGTACTATCCAGAAATAGAAGGAATGAAAACATATTTCATAACTGGGGCTAGAGATGAAAGACATCTTAAAGCCAATAAAATAAATATAGGCAAAAGAATTAGTGATATAAGACAGGATATGATTTATCTAGGCAGTAATTCTTGTATTATAAACATAGATAAAACCAAAGTACTATTATTTAATTCAAAACTAAATAAAACATATACTGTATCATATAGACCGCAACAACAAGTAGACTCTTTTAGAAGTGAAGACAAACCCAATATTATGTTATATGGAGGTCTCCTACAAATGGAAAAATTTAAATATCGTGAAGTAGATTGCATCTCAGTACCAAGTGTCTGTGCCACTACTAAAGAAATGTTAGATAGAAGATATTCAAACACTATTGGTGCTTGGTACATAACAATAAGAACAGATAATAAAGGATATTTAGAATCAGTTAAAGCAATGGAATCTGTATATTATGTAACAAATAAAGATGATTATAAGAAACCAAAAATATTAAAACTAACTAAGGAGGAAAAATAATGGAAGAAACAAAAAAAATAGACTATATCTATGTAAATAAAATGTATCGTTATATGAAAAACGATATGCAAATAGAAACATTTATGGATAAATTTCATTTCAGTTATTCTGAATTAATTGGTTTAATAGAACTATGTAAAATATATGGTAAAGAAATAAATATTGAAAATAAAAATAATATTCTAGTATTTAAAAAAAGTACTCCTAAAATAATAAATAATACCAAAATAGATATAAATAGTGATGAACTTACTCATACAGAAATTGGTGTTGTTTCTGACACACACTTTGGTAATATCCATCAGCAACTTCATCTAGTAAATTACTTCTATGAAGAAGCATATAATCGTGGTATTACTACCATGCTCCACTGCGGTGATATAGTAGATGGAAATTATCCTAATAGACCAGAGCAACCTAGACAGCAATTTCTACATAACTTTGATGAGCAAGCAAGTTATGTTGTCGATATGTATCCCAAAGTAAAAGATATCACCACCTACTATATCCTAGGTAGTCATGATGAGACCCATTACAAAAATGGTGGTGCTACAGTTAATGAATGGGTATCTAGATGTCGTGACGATATGATATATCTTGGTCAAGATACTGCTGTTACAAATATCAATGGTATAAAGTTTGTTATGGATCACCCAGGTGGAGGTTCTTCTCAATCATTATCTTATAAGCCACAAAAAAGAATCGAGATATTAGAGTCAGGACATAAACCAAAAGTACTTTTAATAGGACATTATCATAAAAGCTATTTCTTTGTATATCGTAATGTTAGATGTATTGAAGTACCAAGTTTATGTAGTAAAACCCAGTTTCAACAAAAACAAGGATTATCCAATATAGTTGGAGGATACTTCTTAGATATATATTCTGATAGTAAAGGTAATATAGTATATTTTGAACCAGAAGAAATACTATTTGAGCAAAAAGACTTTTGGGATGAATGTGGAAAAGATAGTAAAAAAGTAAAAAAACTAGTAATAAAATAAAGAAAAGTAATTCCTACTTTTCTTTTATTTTAATATACTTATATCCATTATTAGTAATCATACTCCTACTAAAAGAAATCTTATTCTGTATAGTTTTATTAATATTGTTGACATAATCAACATCGCCAATACCAATATACTCATTAGTAATACTATTATATTTTCCTTTATCAGTTATCCAAGACCTATTGCTAAGAATTACCAAGCCATCACTATTTGATAGAAGATCAGTACCAGCAAAAAGACGCGAATCATATTCAATTCCAAACAAATTATATACTGTTGGAAGAGCATCTATTGACATACCAACTTTGTCTATCTCTACTCTATTTAACTTGTTATTCCAAATAATTAAAGAGTTATGATTTATTTCAAATAGATTATCTCTTTTAAAAGTAGATAACTCATTCATTTCCTCTAGAGATAAAGCATAAGGATAATGATCTGCGGTTAAAATAATTACTGTATCATCTAGTTTATTAGCCTCCTCTAGCTTGTTAATTAAAAGTTCTAAAGCTCTATCTAGTTCTATTTGGGTAGCAAGATATGCTGATGCTGAAGTACTAAGATTAAGATTATCTACTAGTGACTTATTTTTACTAGCAATATTATTACCAAAGAAATTATATTCCATATGACCTGATACTGTCATATAATAAGCCATAAATGGTTTATCACTATCAATATAGTCAGTATAAGTCTTTTCTATCATTTCAATATCGCTCTCTGGCCATACATCGCAGTTAATATCAAGTCCCATAGCACAAGCCTTAAAGTTATTAAAACCTATTGCCTTTAAGTATTTATATCTATCTTGAAAATAACCGCTATGATTGTGATAAGCATAAGTATTATAATTAATATTATTAAAACTATTACCAAGTCCATATGGAAAACTATTATTACCACTTCTCCATATACTAAGTGAATTAATATTAGGATATAAAGCAGTATCTGCTTGAAATTCTCCTCCTATTGTACTTAGAAAATAAGGTACATAATAATTATTAAATACAAAACCATTATTAGTAAGTTTATATAATGTTGGAGTTAAATCTTCTCTTACACCAATAGTACTAAAAGATTCTGCTACTACAAAGACAAGATTTTTATCTTTAAATATACCAGTATATTTATTTTTACTAGTACCAGGATTATTCTCGATATATAATTTTATATTACTATCTATGTTATTAGCAATATCTAAGTCAAGTATGTTCTTATCGTATAAAAATATTTCATCTTCTTTATTAGAATTATCTTCAAAATTAACATTAATTACTTTATCTTCAAAACCAAATATTGTTCTATATAAATCAAGTTCAAATGAAGAAATAACTCCAAGTTTTTGAATATTTAAATCATTATTATTAATATTATAATATAAATCATATATAGATAAAGTAGTATCCTTCTTAGTATTTATATATAATCTATAACCTAGTATTCCAAGAGGAATAAGTACTATATAA
>ENA-OURZ01002559-OURZ01002559.1-human-gut-metagenome-genome-assembly--contig:-NODE-2559-length-16769-cov-3.052890_pt1 | contig 16769 bp, 13 predicted proteins | sample MGYA00242073_ERZ509195 | MGnify/ENA primary metagenome ERZ509195 (study PRJEB26280, sample SAMEA2338837) | human gut metagenome | biome: human gut; feature: human-associated habitat; material: faeces...
CGCTCTTCCGATCTAAATACAAAAGCGATATTTTTCAGTGCTCAATCTTTCTTGTGATATAAAGAGTAATATGGAAAGTAAAGAAGAAATAACAAAACAGTATATGAAGGACACCCGGTTCGTTTGGGGAACGCTCTGGCTTCAGATTACAACAGATATTAATGAAAGAGATATTTCTCAGGAAAAGAAATGGCTATCAAGGAGAAAAATAAGAAAGGGAATATATGCAGTAGGAATCGTGTTGCTTTTATTTTTATGCGGAATTAGCGGTAGAGAATATTACATAAGAAGTTATCCACAACAATATTTTACATATAAAGCAAAACAAAAAAATGATTACTATATACTCCATCCAAGAGATAAAGAATATACAACGCAAATGTCAGGATATGACTCTTTAATGAAAAAAATAAAAAAGTATTCTTATAAAAAAGAAAACTGGGGAGTGCTGGCATGCTACAGCATATCAGAACAGGAAGTAAAAAAGTTAAATCTTGTAAGTAATGAATATTTTAAATTTGCTCTTTCTGAAACAGAAATAGAAAAGGCAATACTACTTTGTATGAATATAAAGAAAAGAGATTTGGAATCTACAGCATATGCATCAGAAGGGCAGGTTTATCAGAGACAGCAGGGAAAATTGAAATCTTTGACAGTAGGTTTTCAGAAACAAAAATTAGTTACCTGTATGGATCATGAACAAATTAAAATTATATATGATCCAATAGATAAGGGGGTATACAAAGTGGCATTTCAGGGAAGTTATGAGAGAGTAAAACTGTTTATGAAGAAGATGAATTCGATTCTTTGCCCCCAAAATTATCTTACAACAGAGGATTATAACTATATTTTAGATCATTACAAATCGGGTAAATCAGACTATGTATCTTATAAGCTTGGAAGACAATATAAAATTATGTTAGACGCGACAGATGAAGAAGAAACAGAATATAAAGACTATGAAGTTTCTATACAGGGAGATCAGTTTATATCAAATATTTATTAAGAGGAAGAGTTGTGGAAAAAGAAGAAATAAGGATAAAACAACGGTATAAAATTGAAAAAGTTCTGGGGAGGATTTGGAGTAACCTATCTTGCCTATGATGAGGAACTTTGCCAGGAAGTAGTACTAAAAAAGTATCGTTGGGAACATGGAAGTTTGGATAACGAAATAATAAATAAAAGAGATTACTACAAAAAGCAAAGAAAAGCATTTTTGAATGAGGCGAGAATCTTGTCATCCCTTTTTGATATTAAAGAAGTAGTCAAAGTACTTGATTATTTTGAAGAAAGGGAAAATGCTTACATTGCTATGGAGTTTGTGCAGGGAATTTCTCTTAGACAATATTTAGAAAGCCGTAATCAGCCAATGAGCTTTACGGAGGCATGGAATTTTCTTCTCCCCGTAATGGAGGCATTAGAAAAAGTGCATCAGAATAAATTGATTCACAGAGATATTTCCCCAGATAACTTTATTATAAAAGAAGATGGTTCGATTAAGTTACTTGATTTTGGTTCAGCAAGGGAATATGCAGAAGAAAAAACAATGACAGTCCTCGTAAAAAAAGGATATGCGCCGCCAGAGCAGTATAGCAGAAAAGGAAAACAGGGTCCATGGACAGATATATATTCTATCTGTGCAACACTTTATGAGATGATTACAGGGGTTATCCCACAGCCGGCAATGGAAAGGTTGAAAGCAGATAAGCTGTATTTACCTTCATCTTATGGTTGTGACATAACGCCATTACAAGAAAAAATTTTGATGAAAGGACTGGCTTTAGATTATAAAAAACGATATAAGGATATTGCAGAGCTAAAAAATAGTTTTTTTCCAGAAAAACAAGAAAGACAAAAGAAAAACAAAAAATACGGGATTCTTATATGCACTGTATGTATCCTGCTTTTAACTGGAGCAATATTAGGGAAGCAGAATCATGATAAAAAAGAGGCATTAGCTGAAGCAAAAAAACAGTTGACATTAGGTGAATATGCAAGAGATTCTAAAGAACATAAAAAATTGCTGAATTTACTTGTAAAATATGGGAAATATAAAGGAAAACAGGAAGAAGAAAAAATCTATGAACTTCCCCAATCCAGCGTTTTAAACATAAATAAGCAGTGCGATATTTATGTTTTTGAAAAATATAAAGAAGAGTATCTATCCTATATACGAAAGGAAGGGTTTCAACTAAAATTAAAAGATAAAAAATACCGTGGAGATGTTTATATGGAGCCGTGTGGAGGAACACTATCGACTTATTTTACATATAAAGAAACGTATGCGATAGGACAAAATACTTATATACAGCTTGTATATGATATTGCAACCCATAAGATTTCAAAAGTAGTAGTCTATCGAAAGGATGAAAACCAGAATAAAAAAAGAATGATTGAAGCAGCATCAAGGTCATTTCTGTTTTTATCAGACGATTGGAACTGTCCGATAAAAGTTACAAAGAGAAAAGTAAAACGGATAGTAAAAAAGAATGAAGAGGATATAAAAAATAAAAATGGTCATTATTATAGATGGATAGGAGTTTCAGACTGCAACATTGTATGTGACAGGAATGAGGAGAACGGAATATTTATGCAGATAGACAATTACGATTATAAGTAAGCAGTGATTTTTTAAAACAAATTTTATGAAATGGAGGTATATACTAAAAGAAATAGAAATAAAGACAGGGGAGAGAAATGTGGAATCATATTACCGGCTGCAATATGAAGTATTACGACGTATTGATGATGGAAAAACAGACGAAGTAAAAGAATATCTGGAAACAAAAATATACCAGAAAGATACAGATGCACTCACAATTTTAGGACTCCTCTATTTTTATGGTGTTGGCTTGGAAATGGATAAACCCAAGGGGAAAAAGATGATTAACGAGGCAGTTCAAAAAGGAAATACAGCAGCTTCGTGGATCATAAAAGATATTTATAAAAATACCAACTAAGCATCTATTGAAAATATGTTACATAAGGGTTATAATTACATTTATATTGATGAATATAAACGAATAAATATTTGTATACAGCTATTCAGGCAGCTTTTTTAAGAGTCCGGCAATATAAGTCTTTACAAGACCTTTATCTTCTTTACTAAGGAGATTCCAGCAGCCAATCAGATTCTGCTGTTCTGGATTGAGGGAGGACAGTGCATCATTGTTTCCAGAGAAAAATTCAGATAAAGAGATACGAAAAGCATCACAAATCTTACATAAAGTATTGATAGATGGGACATTTCCTCGCCTAAACAGATTGTTCAGTGTAGAATATGGAATAGAAGATTCCATAGAAAGTCTGTAAAGAGACCAGTTTCTCTCATTACAAAGATTTTTAATTTGTTTTAAAACAAATTCATCTGGATTTTGATTTAACACAATGGACTCCTTTCAGATTAATGAGCATGGTTAGTAATGGGTTGTATATGAATATACAGGGATTATAATTACCTATCTTTTTATTGTAAAACATAAGAACTATTAAGAGTAGATTTAAAAGGAAATATACATTATAACTCAAATGAGTGATAGGGTTATAAAGATAGAAGGCGGGACGGGGAAATGGTTATAGGAATCTGTGACGATGATAAACAATGGAGAGAGTCATGTAAAAGGACATTAGAAGGATTTTCTTCGATGATTAAGCTTACTATGGAGATTAGGTGTTTTGCAACAGCGGAAGAATTATTAGAATATAAAGATACACCGTTAGATGCAGTTTTTCTAGATATAGAACTAGGAAGAAAAAATGGGATTTTTGTTGCGAAGAAGTTAAATAAGACCAAGCCAAACTGCAAGATTATTTATATGACTAACTATCTTCATTATGCGACAGAGATATACAATACAGAACATATATGGTTTGTTGTAAAAAAACATTTTCAGGATAAAGTAGGGGAGATAATCAGCAGGATATTACGGGAATTTGAAAGCAAGACCTCCCGAATTGTTTTAAAAACACTGAAAAATGAAGTGATTTCCATTGTACCATCTGATATTTATTATTTAGAACGTGAAAAAAGAGGAACAAGGGTTGTAACTGTGTGGGATGAATATCATGTAAAAGAACGTATGAGTGATATTGTTCCGCAGTTGTCAGAACTGGATTTCTCTCAGTGCCATAACAGTTATGTTGTAAACTTTCGTTATGTGAAAGAGTTACAAAAAGATATGTATATACTTTACGGTGAAGCAGATAAAGAACAGATTGTGCAGATTAGCAGGAGATATGTACAAAAAACAAGAGAGGATTTCTTAAAATGGTCTGCGCTATTTGTATAGAAATGGTATAGGGGAAAGAAAATGAGTTTATTAATCAAAGAAAGTCTGCTCATATGCAGTTTATTTGTGGTGCATTTATGGATCAGGCAGGTATTAGATACGGAAGAAAGTAATCACCAGATGGAAGAAACGTTAGAATCTATGGGTAATTCTTACGCAGAATTTCAGGGAAAAATCAGTAAAGCGAGGAAGTATCGCCATGACCTACCTAAACATTTACATATGATGGAGGAAGCAGTTTCGGATACCGCAAAGAACAGGTATTGTGTAGATGATATGTTGAATACGATTGCTTGCATGAAAGAGAAAAAATGCCAGGAAAATAATATCACAATAAAAATAGATTTTTGCATAGATAAAAAGGAGTTTTTGGATGAATTGAATATTACCAGAGTAGACTTGGCGGGAATTATTCAAAATCTTCTTGACAATGCAATAGAAGAATGTTGTCGCATTCCAGAATTATCAAAAAGAAGTATTCTCTGGAATCTTACACAAAGCCAGAGAGGGTTAGAAATGCAGGTTATAAATACCTGTAAGAATGTAAAAGATATTGATTTTAATACGAAAAAAGAAGATAAAAACGCACATGGATGGGGAGTAAAGATTATACGAGAAGTCATTGCTGCTTCAGACGGTAATATTGAATACATCAAAGAGGAAACCAATAAAATATGTGCGAAGATTTTTATTCCATTTTCGAGAGAATGTTAAAAAATATAGCAAACCCCAACGAACAAAATCAAAAAATAATTATTGGCCTACGGAGGAACTAAAACATGTCAACTGGAATGATTCTTGATATTCTTGCACAAAATCGAGTGATGTTAATAGAGGCAGCAGCAGGAAATGTAATGAACTGCATTGTCGTATATACGTTATTTGGAAAAAGAAAGTATGACTGGTTCTTTCCCATCGCCTGTGCGGTTCGCTATGTTTTCTATGATATCGGTATTCTTTCCATATGGAACGCAATGTATGGAACACAAAACTGGTATAAAATCACAATGTCAACCTGTGCAACAGCAACGGCATTAGCTTTGGTAGTCATTACTGCTATTCTATGGAAAGAGTCATTATGTAAGGTACTGACAGGGGTAGTTGCAACAGAATGTATTAATGATGGTATTCTTTATCAAATCATGGGGATGAAAATATCTATAATGCAGGAATGTTTGCTATTAACTGTTATTTTTACAGTGTTATACTTTATTGTGCGTCCCTTATTAAAAAAATATCGTACCTACATAATAAAACAGGAAGTAATCTGTCTTACACTCGTATTTACATTTTTCTTAGTAGGCTGGGTTAGCAATCTGTTATACAATACCTCCGCAAGTCTCCGTCAAAAACCAATGTTTCTTTTAGGAAGTAGTATATTAATTGGTGGAGGAAGCGCGCTTACAATTGCCTTTGTAATCCACACCAGAAATATTTTTCGAAAGAAAAAAGAACTGAAACAAAAGAAGAAGCAGATGGAGAACTATTACGAAGAACTGCAAAATCAGATAAAAGAGCTAGATAACTTCAAAGAAATCATAGAAGGAGCATTAGATGAACTGACCAATCAAAATAAAAATCTTTCTCAGAAAGAAAAGAAGAAACAGATTAGACAATACATAGAAAACTTAGAAGAACGATATCAGAATCTGAACCAGCTCTTCTTTTGCGAAGACGTTCTTATCGATGGAATTCTTGCAGACTTTGCGATTTACTGTAAAAAGCAAAATATAGAAGCGGATATTTTATTCCAGAATTACCATAGGGGAAACATCAGTCGCGAAGACAGCGTATCCATTCTCCTGAAATTAGTTTCTTATGCCAAACAGGCAGCAAAAGTAAAATTACACGCTGCTGCAATCAAAAATCAACTGGTATATTCGGTGGAGTTACAAGAAAAAGTAATAGCAGAGAGCAAAGCAGTATCAAAGGAAAAATCAGCAGTAGAGAAATCGGAAAAACTAATTTTACAAAATGAAATAAAAGTTTCTCCAAAGGTGTTCAAAAAATATGTGAAAAAATACGACGGAGGAGTTTCTATTGAAAGAAAAAATGGAAAAATCAGGATTATTTTGGGGTTAAAAAGGTAAATAAAAAAGGGGATATTACCAAAAGTGCCGTCAAAACGACCACTTGGACATAATCTATTGCATTAAAAGATATATTCTTTATAATGCAGATAAGACATAAAACCAACAAATAAAAAAGAGAGGAGAATGAAAACAAAATTTATAGTATAAAAATCAGGGGAGAAAGGGGAACTAAAACCTTATGGCTGAAGAAGAGACATTATATTGGGGAATGCATTTTTGCAATCCGAGAATGTTTAAAACAGTAGCAAAAGTAGAGATGTATATTCGGGAACAAAAAGCGGCGGGAATTACTCTCCCGGTACATACAGAAGAACATACAAAGTACTATATGACTGAGCATGGGCAGATTTTTAAGTTTGATAAAACAGAATTTGCTTCATATGAACTTGATCTGCAAAACATGGTATGGTTTCGGAATCAGGACTTTGTAGGGATGTATTTTGACGAATATATAAAGTATACAGAGATGGATACATTTTTGGATTGCTATAAGTGCAGATAGGGGATGTTCTTGGCGAAGGTGGTTTTGGAATTACTTATGCTGGCAGGGATGAACTGCTTGGTGTGAAAGTGGCAGTGAAAGAATATTATCCACAGGGAATTGTTGTTAGAAATAATAGTGTGGATGATGTCGTAACAGTCACTTACGCAAGCAGGGATTGATTCACCGAGATATCAGTCCGGATAACATTATGCTTTTGAAAAATGGAAAAGTAAAGCTGATGGACTTTGGTGCGGCGAGGGATTATACAGACTTTGGAGAAAAAAGTATTTCTATTGTTTTAAAGCCAGGATATGCCCCGGAAGAACAATATAGAAGCAGAGGGATTCAGGGACCGTGGACAGATATCTATGCACTAAGTGCTATGATTTATAAATGTATTACAGGAATTACCCCGGAAGAATCTATGCAAAGAGTCATAGAAGATAGCTTAGTAAATTCTGATTATGCAGAAAAGAGCAGTCAGGCGGTAGGAGCAGACACTTCTAACGCACAGACAGATAGCAGTGAGGCGTCTGAAGCGACAACAGAAGCGGCAGCAGCAACAGCTACACAATTATCAGATAAATTAGAAGATTATATCTTTATGTTAGAGGGAGATGTATATCAGCTTCCATTTGCATACAGCGTACTTGCGGATAAAGGATGGAGAATTTACGATAGCGGATATTATGACGATACAAAAATCAATGGAAATTCTTATGATGATATTACTCTGCAAAAAGATAAGAAAACAATAAATGTATATATTATTAATGCCAGCGGAAATGCAAAAGAATTAAAAGACTGTAATATCGGAGGAATTTCAGTATATGGAAGTAATAAAAATGCACCAGAATTCTCCATTGCAAAAGACATTAAAGTTGGAGATAAGGAAGATAAAGTAAGAGAGGCTTTTGGATCTCCAACGGATACCAGCAACTACGATGAATATAACTATTTACGATATGGAGAGGATAATAGTATAACAAATATTGTATGCGATAATGGAACAGATGAATACAATGATGCACAAGTAGAGATAAAGAATTTTGTTGCAACAGAAGATGATAAAAAAACAGAAACTTCTGATGAAGTACCAGAATATTTATCTACTTATGTAGCACCAACAGAATTAGGAACAGATCCACTTTACTATAATATCGAGATTGAAAATCAGGTATACACATTGCCAGCACCAGTATCCGCTTTTACTGATAATGGATGGAAAATTGCTTCTCAGGAAGATTCTGTACCAAGTGGACAGAGCTTATCTTACGCCATTAAGTTACAAAAAGATGGAAAAGAAATAGAAGCATCTGTAACGAACTTTGCAGATTACCAGACAAAACCGGAAAACTGTGCAATTAGTTCTTTCTTCTTTTATACAGATGAAAGTAAAAATCCAGAAGTAAAACTTCCTGGTGAAATTACAATGAAGAGTACATCTGCTGATTTGAAGAAATGGGCTAGTGATAAATTTGATTATAATAAGAGTGGAGACTCCGAGAGTTATAGTTATTATGAAGATAATGGCTCAATAGATATCAATTGTAAAAAGACAATTAACTATATCAGTGTGAAAAATGAAGCATGGCCATCTAAGTAATTTAGCAGATAGCCAGTAAAAAGAACGGGGAAATATATGAAAAAAAGAGCAAGAAAGATACAAGTATGGCTTGCCTGTGTATTTGCCGTGATCTTACTATGGAATCTTGGACAAGTGGAGGCAAAAGCTTCCACTGCCCAGGAAGATAATCTCGTTATCATTTATGGTGTTAATGCACAAGGAGAGGCAGAAATGGCGAGCAATGGATTGCTGATTTCAAGCAGCAAGGGGAATCCATATGTAGTCGCAGCTGCCTCAAGCCATTGGGAGCAGATGGACAAATATTATGTAGAAGGTCCGGCAGTAGAGCAACAGGAAATTAATTTTAAGGGAAATAAAGCAGAGGCAGGAGTTTCCGTTTTTCAGACAAATTTAAGTAAGGGAGGCTGTGAAAGTTCCGAGATAGCAGGATATGATAATTTAAGCCCATATCAGCTTGCCTTCGCAGAGGGAATTGATTTAAGTATAGAGTCAGATTCCATGTCAGATAAAGTAAGCAGTGAGACGACTATGATTGGTTCCGAATACAGCATGGTAAATGATCGAAGATTTGTAAAACTGGAAGAGGAACCTAGTGGAAACCTGATCGGCGGTCCGATTGTCCTTGATGATGGCCGGGTAGCAGGAATCCAGGTAAACATGGATGATGGATATTACTGGTTTCTGACAATGGATGAAGTCGTAGATATTTTACAGGAAAACAGCGATGGAGAAATCGGCGGGACTCCGATGGATGACAGTAAGATTTTCCTGTACATGATACCAGTATTTGCAGTCGTATTTCTTTTATCAGCGATATTATATTCTTCTTCCGAAAAGAAGAGAATCGCGGCAGGCAAAAAAGAATTTGCCAATGTTCTTGTTCTTGGAGGAGAAAGTGGCTTACAGCTTCGAGGAATCGGCGGTCATTTTAATGACATAAAGTTCCCATTAGAGGGTAAGATTATTTTTGGAAGAGAATCTGCACAATGTTCAGCGGTGTATCCAAAAGAAGTGAAAGGAATCAGCCGTTTACATTGCAGTGTGGAAATAAAGAATGGAAAAGTTCTTCTGATGGATTTAGGTTCTACCTATGGAACATTTCTTTCGGATGGTACGAAATTAGAACCAAATAAGCCGTATTATCTAAATTATGGACAATCTTTCTATTTAGTAGATCCGGCAAACACATTTCGTATTGTTTAAATCAGAAGGAAAGAGGTGAAAAGAAATGAATACGACTTTTTTTCAGAAAGCTTCAGAAAATAAAAGGAGTATCAGTTGGGCAGATATTTTTTCTGATGTCTGGAAGAAACATCGAAAAGATCAGAGAACAGCACTCCTTACGAAAGGAATGGGGTCCCATATTCCAGCGCCAAACCGAATGCTTTCCGACTGGCAAAAACCATGGCTGTTTGCCCGTGTATTAATCGCAGGTCTGGTATTATCCGTATTAATTGGAATAAGCTGCGTTATCTTTCCGGGCTATGGAATGCTTCTCATGTTATGTCTGCTTCCTGCTTTTGTAGTGCCATTATCTGTAATGTTATTTTACTGGGAAATGAATATTCCGGGGAACATTTCTATCTATGAAGCATTATTATTAACACTTTTAGGAGGCTGTCTGTCACTTACAGTAACCGGCATTATGAGAACCGTCTTTCCGGGAATCTCAGAAATCGCTTTCCTTGCGGGTCCACTTCCAGAAGAACTGGCAAAATGCCTGATCGTGACAATATTCCTCTGCCGGAAAAAATATAATTACGGACTGCAGGGAATTTTAATTGGCGGCGCAGTTGGCGTGGGCTTCTCCGCTATGGAATCCGCTGGTTACGCATTACAGATTTTTGATATTGGAATCCAAAATGCGATGGGCACAAATATCATTATTCGCTCTATGGCAGACATTTTAGTGCGAAGAGGAGTCCTTGCTACCGGAGGCCACGTTGTATGGGCAGCTCTCTATGGCGGCGCTCTGGCTCTGATTAAGGGAAAAGGAAAAATGTCACCGAAATGTTTTGCCAATAGTTTATTCTGGCTGACATTCAGTGCCGCATTTCTCTTACATACCGCCTGGAACTTCAGTGCTTCCTATCTCGCAGGCAAGCTGCCAGATTCCCTTGTGGCATCTTTAGTAAAATTTGAAGCAGGAACAGTAACACAGTGGGTAAAATATATCGTATTGATCATACTTGCCTGGCTCTTACTTTTCTACATTATGAAAAAGTCAATCCGTCAGATGGTCAGCGTTGATGAAATGTATCATAATGCAGCCAACAGCGCAGAGGCAGTTATTCAGGGAGTATCTGGATTATTGAACGGAAAAACATATATGCTCACAGCAGGAACACCACTTATTTTTGGACGAAGAACAGAAAAATGCAACGTCCTTTTCAAAAATGAGACAAAAGGAATCAGTAGTATTCACTGCAAAGTCAAATGGTATAACGGAAAAGTTCTGATAAAAGACCTTGGTTCAACATATGGTACATGGCTTAATGAGGGAACACGCATGGAACCAAACAAATATTATGAACTGCCAGATCAGGGAGTATTTTATCTGGGATCAAAGGAAAATATGTTTTTTATGGGGATGAAGTAAGAAGCAAACGAGGGGAAATGAAAAAAAATCTATATAGCTTATAAAGAAATACCGGATTGATAGGACGTTATGTCATTCAAGAAGTACTGGGGCAGGGAGGATTTGGAATTACTTATCTTGGGATAGATAAACTGTACGGGAATAAAGTAGCCATCAAAGAATATTATCCACAGGAAATTGCAATGAGAAAAGCCCAGTATGAAGATGTAGTAACGGTAACTTCTATTGAAGAAAAAAATAATTATGATAAGGGAAAAAAGCGTTTTCTGGATGAAGCGCAGGTAATGGCAAGATTCAATAAAAATGAAGGAATTGTTAAAATACTTGATTTTTTTGAAGCAAATAATACAGTGTATATCATTATGAAGCAATTGGGAGAAATAATAACACTAAAGGAGTTTCAAAAAACAGTGGGAAGCACTGAACAGTTTGAAGTGTTGAAGTTTCTACAGTGTCTTTTGCCAGTTATGAATGGAATCGCTGCATTGCATAGAGCAGGAATTATTCATTGTGGTATAAAACCAGATAGGGTTATCATATTGAATGATAGTACGATGAAATTACTGCTAGATACAGGAACGCTAAGAAAATTTTCAATAAAAGACACATCGCTTCCAGTAATATTTGATCAACATTATGCGCTTCTGGAAGTATATTCCACAAAAGGCGAATTGGGTCCCTGGACAGATATTTATGCCTTGTGTGCGACAATATATTATTACCTCAGAGGAGATAATCCAGTAGAAGTGATAGAACGTATCTCTGGGAAAAAGTTGAAAAAACTTTCAGAGTATAATATATCAGTTTTTCCTGAATTGGAAAATGTTGTTTTAAAAGGTATGAGTGTCGATATAAAAGATAGATACCAGAGCGTGGAAGAATTTTGCGAAGCATTATATGGAGCGGCGAATGAAAGTCTGGGATTTTAATTAAAAAGAAAAGCGGATTGTAACGAACAATAAGTTGCAATGCTCTTTTCTGAATTTTGGGGCGAAAAATCAAGATGTATTACCAAAAGTGTCGAAAAAACGACCAGTTGGACATAATCTATTGAATTACGGTCGGAAGTCGATATAATGCAAGTAGGTTATGAATTAAATTGATGCAAATTAAATGATAAAACGAATACGAGGGGGAATAAAAGAAAAAAATTACAAAATAAAAAATATTTTTATGAGAGAAAAGAGAAGGAAGTATATGTTAAAAAGAGGTGGAAAGTCAAATGAAAAAAATCAGTAAAGTGTTGTTATTAGTAATAGTGTCAGTTGCTTTTTGTTTTGGAATAACAGGGCAGCAAGTTGAGGCAAGAGATACGTCAATCCTATATGGCGATGGGACAATAACGAGGGCAGAATGGCTGCATGATTTAACAGTTATGTTTGATATGACTGTAGAGAAAGATAATATGCCAGATGATTATTTCAGTGATGTAACAAGCACACATACATATTATAAAGATATTATGATGGCGGCAGAATTTGGTGTAATTGACATAGAAGCAGGACAGGAAGTAAAACCAGATGAAGCGGCAACCAGAGAATTTGCAGCACATACATTGAATTATTGTCTGGGATATAAATTAGAAGACAAGACATATACCTATAAAGATACGACAGGAATAAAATATCCAGATGATACACAGATTGCTATCAATAGAGGATGGTTTTTATTAGAAGCTGGAAAGTTTGATCCGGAAAAGACGATAACAAAAGCGGAAATTGAAAACATGGTATCGGACGCAAAGACGGTGCAAGACTCTACTCAAATTGATGAAAATTATAAAAATAGTTATGAATTTACGTCAAATGTAATAGAAATCCCACAGGATGTCAGTGTATATGTAGATAAAGATAAAAATGTAACGATTGTTAACTGTCCGAAAAAAATTACAGTTGGGGATACTTTTGCAGTTTATGAAAATGGGGTAGCACAGGTTTATACAGCAAAAGGAATTACTGTAGACGGCTCAGATACAGTCATTGTAACGAACGATGTAGACATTGACAAAGTAACAGAAAGTGTCGATGCACAGGGAACCGAAGAAGGAGATTTAAAGCAGGCAGAAGCAGTTGGAGATGCACAGATTACCTACATAGAAGGCGGAACCGAAGAACAGGCATATGAAAATGGAAGAGCTTATAAGAGCCGTAGACGAATTAGTGGAAATAAAAAGATCAGTGCAGTAAAAGCTTCAAAAAAATTAGAATTAGGTGCAGGCAAATCATTTACTATTAATTGTACGCTTTCTAATGTAAGCGTAGATTACAAAATAAACAGTGGAAAAAGAGAAGCTTATGTTAAGGCAAATGGAACGGCTATTATTACAGGAAAAGGTGAGTGGGATGCCGTTGCAGCGGCAGGAAAATCTGGCTCGATAGAACTGGTGAAAATTCCTGTGGCATATGTTGGCGTGATTACAGTTACTGCAGAATATAGCATGAATGGAGAAGTCACTTTAACCTATACGACTGGCTTTCAGACAGGCTTACAGTATTCTCCGCAAGATGGTTTCAGACTGACAAAAGATTTTCAGAAGAAAAGTTTTACCCTTCACTCTAAAACCAAATTAAGTGCCGGAGTGACAGCATCCATCGGATTGGTAAAACTTCCGGTAATCAGCGGAAAGATTTATGCCAAAATGGGAGCACAGACAGTCATAGAATCAGAAACATTTGATGATGGTAAGTCTCCGAAAATGTGTACAACAGTATCTTCCTGGCTATATGCATCTGCAGGAGCAAATGCCAGTCTGGATTTTTATGTAACGAAAAAGTCTTTCAGCAAAACTTATGATATATTCAATGAAAACAATAGTCCGGTACGATTAGTATACCATTTTGAAGATGGACGCTTAATATATCCTTGCAGCAGAGGACTGGCATCCGCAAAAGGATACTTTACAAAATGGAATTCCCGTTATGGAAGCTCCTGGGGTGGCTACGGTTTAGATGAGAACGGTACTCCAAAACCAGTATTCACTTATTCATTAGACGATGATGGAAATGCCACAATTACAGGATATACGGGAAATGTGTCGGCATTGGTGATACCGGATGAGATTGATGGGCATAAGGTAGTGAAATTGGGAAATGGTGTGTTTAAAAAACACCAAGAAATAGTTTCTGCACAAATACCAGATTCGATAACATCAATAAGTGCGTCAGCATTTAGGGATTGTTCGAATTTAGAAAATGTTAATTTACCAAAGAACTTAATTAGTATAGGAAATAGGGCATTTTTCAATTGTGTTTCAATAAGGAATATTTATATTCCTAAGACATTGGTGGAAGTAGATACATATGGATGGAATTGGTGGTATCCATTTGAAGGATGTTCAAATCTTGAAAAGGTAGAATTTGAAGAAGGAATTACGCAAATACCGACAGGAATATTTGGAGATACAGGATTAAAGGAAGTTGAGATACCAGATACAGTAACATCAATAGGGGAAAGAAGTTTTGCAGACTGTGCAAATTTAGAGAAAGTAACTTTTTCAAAAAATTTGAAATCTATAGGAAATAGAGCGTTTGTAAGATGTACTAAAATAGAAAAAATAAATCTCCCCAAAAGTCTAACGGAAGTAGATACATATGGATGGAATTGGTGGTATCCATTTGATGGATGCTCAAATCTTAAAACAATAGAATTTGAAGAAGGGATTACGCAAATACCAACAGGGATATTTGGAAATACTGGATTGGAAAATGTTAAAATACCAGATACAGTAACATCAATAGGGGAAAGAAGTTTTGCAGATTGTACAAAATTGGAAAAAATAATTTTCTCAGAAAAAATAGAAACCATTAATGGAAGAGCATTTTTAGGCTGTAGCAGTCTAAAATCAGTTTCTCTCCCGGACTCAATAACAAGTATGGACACAGAGATATTCTCAGGTTGTACAAGTCTTTCATCAGTGAAGTTACCTAATAAATGTGTGAATATTACGTCATCAACATTTGAAGGCTGCACGAGTTTAACAGAAATTACTTTACCAGACACAGTTACAACAATCCAGGATCACGCATTTAAAAACTGTACCGCATTAAAGACCATAAATTGGAGCAAATCTATTACAGACATTCAATCTTACGCTTTCGAAAATTGTGATGCGTTAACAAAGCTTGATATTCCAAATACTGTAACAAATATTGGAACAGGTGCATTTTATGAATGTGGAGGCTTTACAGATATTGCAGTGCCAAATAGCGTAAAGAGTCTTGGCTCCAAAGTTTTTGAGAATTGCGATGCTCTTACAGATGTTAAGTTAGGAACAGGAATTACGCAGATTCCAACTTCTTGTTTTGAACATTGTGATGCATTACCATCTGTTGTATTACCTTATAGAGTTTCTAAAGTGGGAGACAATGCATTTAAGAACTGTGTGGAATTAACAGAGATAACGATTCCACGTGCAACAACCTCTATTTCAACATCTGCATTCAGTTACCCAGCTAAGATGACGGTATATGGAATTTCTGGCACATATGCAGAAACTTTTGCAAATCAGCAGGGAATGAAGTTTGTTGATAAGGCAGTAAGAGCAACCAATGTTGTATTAGACAAAACAGAACTGACTTTGAATAAAGGAATGAAGTATTCCCTTACAATGACAGTCACTCCGGCAACCTTTACAGATGAAGTGTCATGGAAATCTACGAATGTAGATGTGGCGGCAATCGCAGAGGATGGAACAGTAACGGCGAAAGGAGCTGGACAGGCAACGATTAAAGTAACCGCTGGCGATGTGAGTGCAACTTGTAAAGTAAATGTTGTACAGCCGGTGACATCTATCTATTTGAATAAAACATCCCTAGAAATGACTGCATTAGATACTTACCAGTTACAGGCAAGCGTATATCCTTCCGAAGCCAATAATAAAGAGGTTAGCTGGGAGTCTTCTGATGAAAAAGTGGCAACAGTAGATGAAAATGGTTTGGTACAGGCAAAGGAAAAAGGAACAGCAGTAATTACAGCAAAGGCAAAAGATGGCAGTGAAGTAAGCAGAAGCTGTAAAGTTACCGTTAAAAATACAGCCTATGTAGTTACGGATATTTCAAAGTTAGAGAGCACACATAACTATGAAAATAACTGTTCTGATTTCTGGGTATACACAAAAACAGGAGCTTCGGCATTAAATATTACATTTAACAGTAAAACTGCATTGGAAGAAGATTTCGACTATCTGTATGTTTTTGATAAAGAGAATAAACAGGTTGGAAAATACACTGGTACACAATTAGCAGGGAAGACAATCACCGTTTCAGGAGATACTGTTAAAATACAGTTAGTATCAGATGATGCAGGAAATGCATGGGGATTTAAAGTAGATGTTATTACCGAAAAAGTAGAAGAGGAATGTAAACATACAGATACTACAAAGAGAGAAGTAAGGAATGCAAAAGCTGCAACTTGTACTTTAGATGGCTATTCAGGAGATATATATTGTACAAACTGTGGAAATCTCATTGAAGCTGGTAGTGTAACGAAAGCCGTCGGACATCAGTGGGATAACGGTGTGATTACAAAGGCAGCTACAGCGACACAGACAGGAATAAAAACATATACCTGTACAGTATGTAAAATAACAAGAACAGAAGTCATCAAAGCACTTGGAAACAATACTAAGCCAATCGGAAATAGTAATAAACCAAAATTAAAAACAGGAGAGAAAATCACAGATAAATCCACCGGAGCAGTATATAAAGTGACAGGAAAG
>ENA-OURZ01002562-OURZ01002562.1-human-gut-metagenome-genome-assembly--contig:-NODE-2562-length-16755-cov-9.347904_pt1 | contig 16755 bp, 10 predicted proteins | sample MGYA00242073_ERZ509195 | MGnify/ENA primary metagenome ERZ509195 (study PRJEB26280, sample SAMEA2338837) | human gut metagenome | biome: human gut; feature: human-associated habitat; material: faeces...
CACGGGAAGATTGGCTGCATATTGTGGATGTCTGCGATAAGAGCCTTGAAAAATACTATTTGCGGATAAAAAAGTAAGTAGAAGAGACGCTTATCGTATATCTTGTTTTGTAAAATTAGACAGGGCAACAGAAAAAGTCCTGATAATGGACAAGGCAAGGAAAGGCTGGATGAAATGGATCTGACAGGAAAGCGTGTGCATCATCGAAGCTTTGGTGATGGAGTTATTACAGAGCAAAAGAAAACTACGATCGTTGTGACCTTTCGTGATGGAGCTAAAATGTTTAGCTATCCTGATTGCTTTCAGATGTATCTCAAAATTTTGGATACTGACCTGAAAGAAGACGTTCAGGAAGTGGTAAGCCAACACGAACACGCTGAGACGGCTGAGAGAAAACAGCGAATCAATGAACTTCAAACGTCGATTTCGTCAAACCGTCGTCAGGAAAAAGACAAAAGTGTTCAGATAAAACCGTTTGCCTCCGTGGCTGATTTTTGTCAGGCGTACAGGATGGCTTTAAGCGCAGAAATCTCCTTCATTCGAATGACAGGTGGAAAGCATATCCTTCTTCAGGAAGGTAAGCGAATCGGACGAGACAACGGGCAATTTGTGTACCTTCTTGAATCGGAAGATGAGCTTAATTATCCTGAAGGAACGCCAGTTACAATTTGGAAGGGACAATCGCAAATTTCCGGTAAGATCCTGAATTGTGAAGCGTTTTCAGTCTATCTGATCAGTGAACTTGATTTGGGTGCAGAGGTTGAAATGCTGGATATTTCTGCGGAGGCTTGCTATTTGCTCCAATCTGTATCAGAGCGCCTTATGGATCTGTCTCTTGAACCATCGGAAATTGCACAGGACCTAATCTGTAATGGGTTGAAAGAGATCGACTATCGCAATTCGGATATTGCCAAGGGGCAGGAGACAGCGGTAAGAATGTCACTGGAGCAACCGATAACATTTGTTTGGGGACCTCCGGGAACAGGAAAGACTCAAACGCTTGCAAAAATTGCGTGGGCTCACATTGACAAGGGCGAACGTGTTCTTATGTTATCTTACAGCAACGTTTCCGTTGATGGTGCAATTCTTCGTGTGACGTCGTTGAAAAATGACGTTTTCCCCGGACAGCTCGTCCGGTATGGTTTTCCGAAGGATAAGAGAATATCAGAGCATCCCTATCTCTCCTCATACAATTTAGCAATCAATAATTATCCGGATCTGCTAAAAAGGAGAACGCAGCTTCAAGCGGAAAAGAAGCGCTTGGAGAAAAATGATCCAAAACTGATTCAGGTGGAGAAAGAACTCAACGAGATTCGACGGGAACTCAGAGCAGCGGAAAGCCAGTGCGTGAGGAATGCGAAATTTGTAGCGACGACGGTTTCAAAGGCCATTGTTGATAAGGAAATTCGTAATGGTGCTTTTGACGTTGTGATTTTTGATGAAGCAAGTATGGCAACGATACCCCAGATAGCATATGCTGCTAAACTTGCACGAAAGAATTTTGTCTGCATGGGCGATTTCCGACAGCTTCCGCCTATTGTCCAGAGTAGCAAAGAGTCACCACTGAATGCGGATATTTTTCAGTATTGCGGAATCACACAGGCGGTAGATCAAGGCAGCAATCACAAATGGCTGTGCCTCTTGGATACGCAGTATCGTATGCATCCGGAAATTGCGGATTTTGCGGGCAGATCTATATACAATGGTTTGCTGAAATCTGCGAACGGAATGACCGAAAAACGAGAAAAAACTGTGATGGCAGAGCCATTCGCGGGACGTGCAATGGAGTTTGTTGACCTGAGTGGAACAATGTCAACCTGTATTAAAAGCAGTGACGACTCTCATGCAAACGTTCTGAGCGCATTTGTGACATTTTCGCTGGCGTTAAAGGCAGCACAGACGCAGGAAGTTGGTATTATTACTCCTTATCATGCGCAATCACGGCTTCTACATGCAATGGTGCGTGACGTCAATGAGCTGGAAGCGCTTCCGCATGCCATAAAATGTGCGACGGTACATCAGTTCCAAGGTTCTGAAGAGGACGTTATTGTATACGATGCAGTTGACTGCTATCGACTTCCTTTCCCGGGGGCATTGATCGCATCAACTGCTGGACGTTATGCTGACAGACTTTTTAACGTTGCCATGACGCGATCAAAGGGGAAGTTTATTTGCGTAGCAAATGGATCGTTCATGAGAAATAAAGGAATGCAGTCGAGCGTGAAGTGCTGGCAAGTAAGATCTGCCGATGCTTTGACTGTCATCAGGTTCTGTATGAGCAAGGAATGTTTGAGAATGAGCCGGTTTCTATCAGTAAAATCATGATCTCGCAGCGATATAGCCTTGTGACGTATGCAGCCTATGATGTCTACTGCACAAACCATGATTGGAACACGCTGGATAAGATTTTAGAGTTGGACGCCCACGGATACTATATGATGAACATTCTGGATTATCTGGTGGGCAACACCGACCGCCATTGGGAAAACTGGGCTCTGTTGGTGGACAATGAGACGAATCAACCTATCCGTCTACATGACCTGATGGATTTCAACCGAGCATTCCAGCAGTATGACATATTGGATGGTGCAAGCTGTTTGACCGTTGGAAAGCGGCACTTGAGACAGAGAGAAGCAGCATTGGAGGCAGTAAGGAATATAGATTTGAATCAGTTACATAATGTAGATGGAACAATCTTTAGGGGATATAAGATTCGGAAGGACTTATTTAAAATAAGACTAACCATCTTGACGAGTGAAACGAGTAAGATGGAAATCTAAGGGAGGCGTTAACATAATGAAACACAGTCTAGAAGTTAAGAGTCAAAGTATAGAGGCATCTGGTATTACAAAAGATTATAAAGAAGCTCTAGTTGAGTATATTTGGAATGGTTTTGAGGCAAATGCGACTCAGGTGGAAGTATCTTATATCCCCAATGATTTGGGCGGGTTATCAGAAATTAAGATTTATGATAATGGCGAAGGAATAAGTCATTCAACACTAAACGATACATTTGGGACATTTTTGACATCTAAAAAGAATAGCTACCCTAATCCATTTAAAACAAAAGCAAACAAAGGAAAAGGAAGATTTTCGGGATTTGGCATAGCAGCGGCTTTAAAATGGAGTACTGTATATAAAGAAGGAAATGAAAATTTCAAATGACGATGTGAAAGAACGACGCAATGTGGGAGAAAATAAAACAGCAGGCAAGAAAGGACTGGTTGTTCAGCTAGAACAATACGAACTATACGCATTAACATGGGCAGATGTGTTTGAAAGTTTCGAATTGCGACATAGCTTTTTGCTTGATAAGCTTAATATGGATCGAGAAATGATAGAAAATGAATTACAGAAAGAAGTTAAAGAATTTGAGGGACGAGAGGCGATAAATACAATGACCACGAAGCTTTGTGCGAGAGCGTAATATGATTAAAAACTTGACGTTTGTAGCAGATCTGTAGCAAATTGCATCAATTTAACGAATCATCGTCCTAAAAAACGAAAAGTCATCATGCATCACACGCAGGGGGTCTGGGGTTCGAGTCCCTAATTCTCCACCATACAGTTCGTACTCGAACCCGATTCTTTATGAAAAAGGGTTCGGGTGCGTTTTTTGTTTATCAGAAGTTTGCGTTTGCGACAGCAACAAACACCCCAGTGGGGTGTTTGAGCAACAGAATAGGCTACCAGGAAATCCCAAGTCGTATGACGTGGAATTTTTTGTTTCGATCAAGGACTCGAATGGCATCCACGTAAAAAGTCCATAGCAAATGAGCCGGGAGCCTTCTGTAGATCAGAGGCTTCCGGCTCACTGCATATTCATGATAAAAGCAAAATTCCTGCCACCAGTACCATGTTGCAGGCAAAAAAACAGCGCGGGCAGTGCATCCACAAAGGCCGGCGAAAGAGTGAAATCGTCCGGGACAGGATCGTTTTGATTCATGTGATCGACCTTTGCATTTCTCCACGCAGCGCCGGAGAGACCTTTCTTGCTGAATTTCTGAAAAAAGAGCAGCGCTTTTGCGCAAGATCGTCAATGCATTCTGCAGCAGGTCACGGGTCAATATCCAGCTCACGCAGAAGCAGCCGGAGGGCGGGCGAGATGTTCTCGCGGTTCCATACGGCCCAAGCGGGAACGGTATCGTTTTCCAGCGGGATAAAGGTGAGGTTTTTGTTGGCGGGCAGCTGAGCCAGCACTGGCTCGGCAAGGATGGTATAGCCGCCGTAGAAAGCCAGCTGAAGCATCAACTCCTCCATGGAATACGCAAATTTGATGTTCTGCGGGTCGCTGCCGTGGCGGGTGAGGACTTGCGCAAACTGGTTCCACAGCTCCCGGTCCATGGCGGGTACATAATATTGTTCGCTGGCAAGCTGGCTGCGGTGCAGGGACGCATAGCTGGACAGATGGCTCTGGCGGTTGAGCACTACGTACTGGCGCAGCTGGCCTACTTGAGCACGCAGCAGGGAGGGAGTATCCTCCAGCGGGACCAGCTCCAGCTGCAGGGCAAAGTCCAGCTTTTTCTGCTGCAGGCGTTTTTTCAGGGTGGGAAAATCCACCAGATGAAAGTGCAGCGGAATGGCAGGGTGCTGCTCCTTGAACAGCAGCAGCTTCTCCAGAATGGGCAGATTTTCCATGCCGCTCATCATGCCAATCTCAAGCGGGGTGCTGCACTCGGCAGCAGCGGCGCGGGTGCGGCGGGCGGCATCTTCCGCAAGGTCGGTGATGCGCACCGCATACTCGTAGAATACCTGCCCGGCACTGGTAAGCGCCACCGAGTGCCGTGTGCGCTGGAACAGCTCGGTTTCAAGTTCTTCTTCTAGCAGCTTGATCTGCTGGCTGACCGCCGTTTGGGAAACATAGTGCTGCTGTGCCGCTTTGGAAAAGCTCAAATTCTGTGCCACCGCAATAAAATAGCGCATCTGCTGCAGGGTCATGACCGGCTCCTTTTTCTCTTAAAAAATTGCTTATAATTTTTACTTCTAATTATAAAAAGAAAGCAATATTTTTCAAGTGCGAGATATTGTGATAGAATTAACAACCGAAAGGGGCACACGACCCCGCACATTGAGAAGAAAGAGAAAAACGAAAGGAACCACCAAGATGAAAAAGATCTCGCGCAAAAGCTTTCTGAAGCTGGCTTCTGCTGCTGCCATGAGCGGCATCACCGCCGGTGCACTGGCTGCCTGCAATGCTGCTTCCGGCAGCACGGTTGCATCTTCTGCCGCTGCAAAGTACACCCCGGGTACCTACACTGCCACGGCCAAGGGCATGAGCGATATCACCATGACCGCCACCTTCAGCGAGACAGCCATTACTGACATCCAGCTGGATCTGTCCGGTGAGACCGACTCCATTGGTCAGGCCGCAAAGGATGACCTGATCAAGCAGCTGCTGGAAGCTCAGAACAGCACCATCGACGGCGTGTCCGGTGCAACCATTACCAGCGATGCTGTGAAGCAGTGCATGAACGACTGCATCACACAGGCTATGGGAGGCACTGCAGTGTCTGCCCCGGAAGCTTCTGAGCAGGCTTCCAGCTGGCGCACCGCCCCGGAAGCCATCCCGGACAGTGAGATCACCAAGACCTATGATGTTGACGTTGCCATCATCGGTATGGGCTATGCCGGCCTGAGCTGCTACCGTGAGCTGGCCGAAGAGGGCAAGAACGTTCTGGTGCTGGAAGCCATGCCCCGCGAGAGCTGGTGGACGGTCGGCCACGATATTGGCCACATCAACTCGGACTACCTGCTGAGCCACGGTGTGCCCAAGGTGGACGAAGTGGAGTTTGTGAACAACTGGATGATGCAGACCCACGGCAAGGCAAACACCGCACTGGTGATGAAGTTTGCCAAGAACAGCGGCAGCACTGTGGACTGGTGGCTGGACAAGATCAACCCGGACACGCTGGCCAAGACCCGCATCCAGTTCTGGCCGGATAACGAGTACACCGTGCACCAGCTGAACAACGGCATGCACTACTACACCGGCACGCTGGAATGGTGGGAGAACTACTGGGAGAACCCCGCCAGCGGCGAGAAGAACAACAACACCGCCGGTCAGCTGGAGCTGAAGGACCTGAGCTGGGACAACTACAATTATGTGGAGGAGAATTTCTCTGACAATGCCACCGCTCTGTTTGGCACCAAGGGTGTGCAGCTGGTAATGAACGGTGCAAAGGTCACCGGCGTGATCGCACAGGACGGCGATGGCAATTACTTCAAGATCAATGCTAAGAATGGCGTTGTGCTGGCAGGCGGCGGCTTTGGCGGCAACAAGGAAATGATGGACGATCTGCTGCCGGACATCAAGCGTCTGTTCACCAAGGATGAGGACTTCTTTGCTCCCTTTGGCCGCGACGGCTCCACCATCCAGATGGGTGTGTGGGCAGGCGGCCGTCTGGAGGGCGACATCTCCACCATGAACTTCGACTCCATGGCCGTGCCCGACTATCTGCCCGGCCCCCTGTGGGTGGACGAGAATGGCCAGCGCTTCCAGAACGAAGCCTTTGCCGGCCCGGAGATCAACGGCTTCTTCATGGCACGTGCAAAGCGCGGCAATATCACCTCCATCTACGACAGCACCTATGAGACCCAGATCCTGCGCGGCTTCCCCGGCCATCAGGCATTCGAGTACGACATGCCCGCTGTGGTGGAAGCCATGAAGGGCAACTTTGAGGCCGCAAAGGCTGCTGGTGCCGAGGGCGCCAACAGCTGGTACTGCGCCGACACCATCGAGCAGCTGGCCGAGTACATCGGTGTGGAGCCTGCAGCCCTTTCCGCTACTTTGGAGCAGTACAATAAGGTTTGCGCCGAGGGCTACGACAGCGACTTTGCCAAGGACCCGCACTTCCTGAATGCAGTTGCAAAGGCTCCCTTCTACGCCCATGTCACCACCCCGAGTCTGGGCTTTGCACTGGTGACCACCGGCGGCTTTGTGACCACCAATGACCAGCAGGTGCTGAACGAGGATTATCAGCCCATCGAGGGCCTGTACGCTTCCGGCAACACCTGCGGTATGCGCTTCGGTCCCGAGTATATCACCCCGATCCCCGGTGTGAGCATTGGTATGTGCCTGACGCTGGGCCGCGAGCTGGGCAAATACCTGGCTGCAAAGTAAGCAGTTCTGATATAAATATAGAAAAGGCAGGCTTTTTCCGCTGGGAAAGGGCCTGCCTTTTTGCTTTTTATAAAAAGTATGTTACAATAGAACTGGCAAAGAAACCGCAAAGAAACCGGTGCCGGGCGGTGCGGCTCCGGGGTAAGGAGGAAGCACGGTGAGCGAAAACGAAAAGGGCTATTATATCCGAGAATTTTCCAACATGACCGGTCTGCCCCAGAGCAAGATCCGGTATTACGAAAAGATCGGCCTGTTCAAGGTGAAGCGGATGAAAAACGGCTACCGCTGGTTCAGCCCGGAGGATGCATTCCGGGTGAACGCTTTCCGCCGCCTGCTGCAGTATGGCTTCAGCATAGAGGAAGCGGTGCGGATGCTGGACGAAAAGCAGCAGACCGAACAGTTTGAGCAATCTCTCAAGCGGCAGCGCTACACCCTGACCCACGAGAAGCAGCTGCTGGAATACCGCCTGCAGGCGCTGGATGAGGCCATTGGCCTGCTGAACATGGAACCCGGTTCAGACTTTTCGGTTCAGGATGTGCCGGATAAAATATATGTCTATGCTTCCAATGGGCGGGACTTCAGCGTGGCGGGGCAGGCAGGGGAGACCATTTCCCGCTTTGTGGAGCTGCTGTCCATTTCCAGCTATGCGCGGGTGATCGAGACGGCGCAGTTCAGCTCCGAAAAACCGGAGCTGGACCCCAGCTATGTCTGTGCCATCCCGGCTTCGGAGGAGTGGCGGCTTGGAACATATGACCGCACCCATGTCCACTGGATGAATCTGGGCAAATGCATCGTGTATCACCGCAGCCTGACGCGGGAGGAGAGCGTGCGCAAGGAAACCTTTGCCCTGCTTCTGGACTGGATGACTGCCCACGGCTACCATATGCGGGAAAAAATGATGATCCTGCCCGGTTTTTTGAATCTGGATGGCTGCGGAAAGGACATGGAGACGGTGATCCTGCCGGTAATCTGAGCCAAAAACGCGGTACAGCACAATAGACACAAAAAGCCCTTGTGGAGTTTGCACAAACTCACAGGGGCTTTCTTGTTGTTAAATGACAAACAAAGTTTCAAAACGGTAACGGTGCTTGACCTTAAACCCGGTTTATGCTGTAAAGTGTTGTTCGTGAAATGTCAAACGAAGTTCCGGCCCGGCGGTGCCTGACCGGAAAACATCGTACACACGAAGAAGAAAGAAAACGTAAAGGAGAACCTTATCATGGCAAACCGCATTTCCCGTCGCAACTTCCTGAAAAAGGCTGCTGCCGGTGCCGTCGGCGCTGCTGCTGCCGGTGTGCTGACCAGCTGCGGCAGCTCTGCAAGCTCTGTTGCTTCCAGCACTGCTGCTTCCTCCACCGCTTCCTCTGCTGCTGCAAGCGCAGCTTCCGAGGCTGGCTTTACCTTCAAGCCCGGCACCTACACCGCCAAGGCTTACGGCAATATCTCCGACATTGAGCTGGAGTGCACCTTCTCTGAGACTGCGCTGACCGATGTGAAGATCGTGGGCCAGAACGAGACTCCCGCGCTGTTCAGTCAGGTGGAGAACGAGCTGATCCCCGCCATTCTGGACAATCAGGCAGGCGGCGTGGACAGCATTACCGGTGCTACCAATTCCAGCCGCGCTGTCAAGGAAGCCATTGCAGACTGTGTTGCGCAGGCAGGCGGCGACCGTCAGGCATGGCTGGCCAAGACTGTGGAAAAGACCGCAGGCGCAGCTGAGGAATACGATGTGGATGTGGCCGTCATTGGCTGCGGCGCAGCAGGCTTTATGGCAAGCATCGTGGCAGCCCAGAAGGGCATGAAGGTGCTCACCGTGGAAAAGGCCGGCAGCGTTGCAGGCGTGAACGGCATCAAGGTCTCCGGCCCCTTTGCAGTGGACACCAGCGTGCTGCACGCACGTGAGGGCGGCACCACCCTGACTGTGGACGAAGTGTTCAACCATGCCATGAACTACACCCACTGGACCCCGAACCCCAGCCTGATCAAGCGCTGCCTGGAGACCTCCAAGGACGCTGTGGAAGAGCTGGTGGGCATCGGCTACGAGATGAAGGAAGCAAACTTCCGCTTCGAGACCCCCTTCAAGGATGAGAAGGGCGGCTTCCACCTGATCACCAACGCTCTGGATGAGCGCGTGCAGCTGTGGGAGAAGGCTCTGGACGACAACGGCGTGCAGGTGATCTACAACACCGCAGCCAAGAGCCTGATCGTGGAGAACGACAAGATCTGCGGCTTTACCGCTGAAAAAGAGGACGGCACCCCCATCACCGTCCATGCAGGCGCTGTCATCATTGCATCCGGCGGCTTCCTTGGCAACCGCGACCTGCAGGAGAAGTTCCTGCACACCCGCAAGCTGAACGCAGCTGCAGGCGGCAACAGCCTGTGCACCGGCGACGGCATTGTAATGGCAAACGACGCAGGCGCTGTGCTGTGCAAGACCTTTGGCTACTGCCCCTGCGAGTACGGCGGAACCAACAGCAAGGCCAGCCGCCCCGCAAAGCAGGATAAGTACGACCAGAACTACTGCTTCAAGTTCGGCCTGTACGGCAACCTGCTGGTGGACGGCGAAGGCAAGCGCTTTATCAACGAGGGCCTGCTGTGCGATTACCCCATGAGCTACGGCTCCGAGCAGATCCTGCTGAACGCCCCTTGGTACGGCATTGTGGATCAGGCTTATGTGGATGCCATGACCACGCAGGGCCTGTACGAGTACACCACTGCAAAGGGCGCTACCAGCGAGAACTGGTTCATTGGCAACTACTTCAAGGACCGCATTCTGGACAACCTGCCCAGCGATATTGAAGAGGGCCTGAAGGAAGGCTGGCTGGTCAAGGCTGACACCATTGAAGAGCTGGGCGAGAAGTTCGGCCTGACCCATCTGGCTGAGACCGTTGCAAAGTACAACGAGTACTGCGAGAAGGGCGTGGACGAGCAGTTTGGTGCTAACAAGTGGTACCTCAGCCCCATCAAGGAAGGCCCCTTCTACGCTGTGCAGTGTGAGCCGAGTGCATGGAGCACCTTTGGCGGCGTGCGCACCGACGACTGCTGCCGCGCTCTGGATCTGGACAACCAGCCCATCGACGGCCTGTACGTTGCCGGCACCGACAGCGGCAGCCTGTACTACAGCCCCTACTACGATATCCCCGGCTTCTGCTATGGCCTGTGCATTGACAGCGGCTATATCTGCGCTGAGGAAGCAGCTGCCTTCGTCAAGGCCTGATCGGCTGCAGGAAAGCCCCATAAGCAATAAAAGATCCCGTCCACCCTAAAAGGTGAACGGGATCTTTTTTGCGTATCAGACAGGAAAAAGCGGCTCAGAGGTCGTTTCTCTCCTGCCCCAGATTGTCGGATTCCAGGACGACACAAACTATGTTGCCATTGGCGGCGTAACGCCGGAGAACATCCCGGAGTTCCGCAAGGCGGGCTGCCTTGGCGTGGGCCTTGCCAGCAGCCTGATGCCGAAGGACAAGGCCGTCTGCCCGTTGTGGGTGGGCGGCTTTGCTGCGTGAACCACTTTCACTCCTGAAATGAACTGCATGAAAAATCAGAAGGCCCCATTCTATTGACTTTGCCTTTGCAGGGGAGTATACTCCATGTCACCAAGAATATTACGGCTATGACGAGAAAAAGTACCCGGAAGGAATGCTGCAGAGAGCTGCCGGTTGGTGCAAGGCAGTGCAGGGCATCCGTGGGAAGATCCTCTCCGAGCTTTCCGGCTGAATGGACGGTGTGCGCCCCAGTAAGCAGGAACGGCAGGCCCCCGTTATCACGGGCCGCGCGTTGTTGGACGTGCACTGAGTGGTCAGCGTTGTGCTGGCAATAAGAGTGGTACCGCAGAGGATATTACACGCCTTTGTCTCTTACAGACCGTAGGGGACAAGGGCGTTTTATTTTGCGGATGCTTTTGTCCCAAAGCATGTCAGAAGGAAAAGGAGAAACAATTATGAAAACACTGGAAAAAGTAAGCGACTTTGTGGGCAAGTACATGGCCGCCATCGTTATTGTGGTGGCCGCGGGTGCCCTGTTCTTCCCCGGCCCGTTCAGCGTGGTAAAGACGGCGTGGGTCAATAACCTGCTGGGCATCGTGATGTTCGGCATGGGCCTTACCCTGAAGCCGGAGGACTTCAAGGTGGTGTTCAGCCGCCCGAAGGATGTGATCGTGGGCTGCGTTGCACAGTTCACCCTCATGCCGTTTCTGGCATGGGCGCTCACGCAGGTGTTCCACCTGCCCACCGAGCTGGCCATTGGCGTGATCCTGGTTGGCACCTGCCCCGGCGGCACCTCTTCCAACGTGATGACCTACCTTTCCAAGGGCGACGTTGCACTGTCCGTTGGCATGACCGCTGTTTCCACCGTGCTGGCTCCGTTCCTCACTCCGCTGCTCACCCTGCTGTACGCTGGCCAGCGTGTTGACGTGAACCCCATGAGCATGTTCATGTCCATCGTCAAGGTGGTGCTGGTGCCCATCGCACTGGGCTTTGTGGTCAATCACTTCTTCCATAAGTTCACCGAGGAAGCCGTCCGTGTGCTGCCTCTGGTCTCCACTACCGCCATCGTGCTGATCATCTGCGCCGTGGTCTCCGCCAACAGCGCCAAGATCATGACCAGCGGTCTGCTGATCCTTGTGGTGGTCATCCTGCACAATGTGCTGGGCTACCTCACCGGCTTTGGCGTGGGCAAGCTGCTCAAGCTGGACTCCACCAAGTGCCGCGCGATCTCCATCGAGGTGGGCATGCAGAACTCCGGCCTTGCAACCAGTCTGGCCGCCGCACACTTTGCACAGTATCCGCTGGCTACCATTCCCGGCGCTGTGTTCTCCGTGTGGCATAACATTTCCGGTGCGATCCTCGCCAACTTCTTTGCCCGCACAGCAGAGAAGAAGGATTGATCTTTCATAACACAGCAAAGCCCCCGGCAGGCGCAGACCTGCCGGGGGCTTTGCTGTGCCTGTGGGCCGGACATCTGCAACAAAACCGGCACAAATTGTGCTTTTCACGCTGTTTTCAGGGCGATTCACGCAGGTTTGCTTCCAAAATGCGGTAAAGTGTGGGATAATCAAGGTACAGTAATACATACCCCCCCCCGTAAAAATGCGAGGGGGAAAAAAGGAGGTTATACCATGAAACAAGGCAAACTTATCCGGCGTGCAGTATCGGCGGCGCTGGCCGGATGCATGATGTTCACCCTTTCCGTTCCGGCGCTGGCTGAGAGCACCGATGCGCTGATGCAGTTGAGCACCGCTGCCAAAAGCGCGGTGAGCGTGCTGGGCGAAAAGAACGGTACATTGAAGATTGGCAACAACTCGTTTGACACGGAAACAAACATTAATGAGCAAGAACTCGGCGGAGGGACCATAAGTTACGATGCCGAGACCCATACGCTGACCCTGAATGGTGTGAATATTGAGGACTCCAGCGGGGACTGGGTAATTGATTTTAATGACACGGATACGCTGCTGAACCTTGTTCTGATGGGGGAAAATCTCCTTAAAGGTAAGGGCGGCATTAGAGCACATGATCTCAAGATTTCCGGCACCGGTTCGCTGCAGATCACAGCGACAAACTATGAGGGCATTGCCGGTATCGGCCAGAGCGGAGATAACCTCACGATTGGATCTGATGTTGACATCACTGCCATGAACGGCTGCGCGATCGCTTTCAACGGAAGCGTCCGCATTGAAAATGGCGCTACCGTGAAGGCCAAGTGTCTGTACGGCGGCATCGATTGCTATGACCTGACCATTGACTCCGCCACCGAGGTGAATCTGGAGTCGACCGGAGAGCAGTGCAACGCGATTTACGTGCGCGGAGATAACGATGGTACGGTCGCGGGAACAGCCAACATCAAAAACTCTAAACTTGTGCTGAAGTCGGATTATCCTGCATTCTATGCAGAAGATGGAATCGAGATCAGCGGCGGCAGCGTCGAAGCAGAGTCTGCATCCGACGTTGGTATTTTTACAAGGGGAGAGCTGAGCATTACCGATGCTGACATTGATGCAAGCGGCTGCTACTTTGGCATCGGCTCGAACGGTGCAATGGAAATGACCGGCGGCAAGCTGAAGGCAGTCGGTCAAAATAACGGTGTATATATCCGGAACAGCCTGACGCTCAACAATGTTGAAGTTGATGCAGAGTGTGAAAATTGGGTCGCCATCTCCTCTATGGGACCGATGGTTCTGAACGGCGGAAAAATCGAAGCGGTCAGCAAAAATGCAAGCGGCGACGAAGCGAATGCAATCTATGCGGGCAACCGTTATGATGGCGATGAAGAAATCCTTGCAGAAGGCAGCCTGACCATCAAGGGCAATGCCAAGGTTTATGCGTCCGGTTATCAGGGAATCGGTTCTGACGGCCAGACCACGATCGGAGAAGCAGATATCGAGATCGATTCGACGGATTCTTCGATCGTGTACCCGGTTCAGATCGAAAACGGAAATAAGATCCTCAGCCTGATGGGCGGCAAAAACAAGGAAAGCGCCACGGTGCTGAACCCGGATGACTTTGTGTGGGATCGCCCCGACCCGGACTGCATCGGTAAAAACGCGTATCTGCATATTATTACCGGGTCGGTGGCCGGACCGGACGAAACCCCTGACCCCGGCTCTGGCTACGATGCCAGCTCTGCTGCAGGCGGTGCAATTGCCGCCGTGGCCGTTGGCGGTGCAGCCATCTGGGGCGGCTACGAGATCGCCACCCGCGTGATCCTGCACGGCCTCCTGCCCGAGGGCGCAGCCATCCCGGCAAACCGCGGCCAGCTGGCACTGCTCATCTGGACTGAGAAGGGCAAGCCCGAACCCGCAGGCGCACCCGCCTTTGCGGATGTGACCGACCCCGATATGGCCAAGGCCGCACAGTGGTGCACCGAGCAGGGCACCATGGATGCCAAGGGCGACCGCTTTGAGCCCGAAGGCTGGACCCCGAAGTTCAAGGTGATCGAAGTGTGGAATAAGGCGTTCCCCAAGCAGTAAAACAGCAAACAGCCCCCCGGCAGACGAAGACCTGCCGGGGGGCTTTGCTGTGCCTGCGGGCCGGGCATCTGCAACAGAACCGGCACAAATCATGCTTTTCACGCTGCTTTTAGGGCGATTCACGCAGGTTTGCTTCCAAAATCCGGTAAAGTGTGAGATAATCAAAGTACCGTAATGCATACCCCCCCCCGTAATAATTTTCGCAAAGGAGGAACCCCTATGAAACGAAATATTTTGGCCCGGCGGGCAGCTTCCGCTGCGCTGGCAGCGTGCATGATGTTCAGCCTTTCCGCTCCGGCGCTGGCCGCAAGCACCGATGCCCTGCTCCAGCAGAGCACCGCCGCCAAAAGCGCGGTGAGCGTGCTGGACGAAGAGAACGATATGGCTGTGTATCAGATGGATCTCAAGTACGGCAGCATCAGAGTCTATATTGGGGATGATGGCAAACAGTATGCCAAGCAGGGCGAAAATGATCCCCAGCAAAGGGGCAATCTGTCTATCACAACGGACGGCAGCCAGACGACCAACACCCTGACCATCCAGGGTGGTGATTCTACCGCTGCAAAAGTCACACTGTCTAATGTCAATATCAATGCTCCCGACGCGGCAGTCTCGGTCAGCGGCAATGTGGAGCTGGTTATTACAGGCACCAACACCCTGCGCAGCGGCACGGACCGCGCCGGTCTGGAAAAGGCAGACGATGACGGGACCCTGACCATCGACGGCACCGGCTCGCTGGAGGCCTACGGCGGTAATGAGGCAGCTGGCATTGGCAGTAGAGCGAATAACAACGTCCGTAATATTGTCATCAACGGCGGCACCATCACTGCAGAGTGCACAGGGAGGGATGGTGCCGGCATCGGCGGCGGCCATTCTGGCAAGGCTGAAAATATCAGGATCAATGGCGGCGTGGTGACGGCCACGGGCGGCGAGTGGAGTTACGGTATTGGCAGTGGTTATAATGAATATTCGCTGTTGCCTACGACCATTACCATTACCGGCGGCACCGTGAAGGCCATTGCAGGAAAGCCCGGAGCAGCCATCGGCGCGTTGGCAAGTGCGAATGACCTGACCATGACCGGCGGCAGCCTTACCGTACAGAAATTCGAAAATAGTTGGGGCTGGATCATAAGTCCCAGCAGTACCATCGCTGAGGTGGACAAAAACAGCCTGACCGGTGCTATCACCTATTTGGACCAAAACGGCAAGGTGGTGGATACCGCAAACTGGGATATTAAGGTCAACGGGACAGCTGTTAACGGTGTGAACTATAAAGATATCTTAGGTAATGGTGCCCTCTGCTATGACATTAAGGAAAAGACCCTGAAGCTGAAGGATGGAAAATCCTTTGAAGGCGCCCTGACCATCACGGCACCGGAGGATGTTTCCATTGATCTGGAAGCGGATGCATCCCACGTTGTGAACGGTGACCTGACCGTAAACGGCGCAAAGGATGTGAAAGTGACCAAGCTAGGTGGCGGTGCGGCTGCAGCAATTGAAGGCAAGGCGGAGATCCGCTGTTCCGGTGATGTGATCCTCAAAAATTTGGGCGGTAATACTCATGACGGCCGAAACCTGACAAAGTATGGCCTTACCGTGCAGGCAAACACGGTCACGACCGAAGGCGGCATTAACGGCGAAGCGATTATTGACTGTACTAGAGATATAGTGCTTGGTAATGAGTGGGGCACGACGGTTTCGAAGCTGACGGTGAAGAATGCAAACAATGTGACGGTGACGTCCGGCAGTGTGAATTGGTCGATCGAAAATGGCGCAAATATCACATGCAGCGGTACGGTAGAAATTAAAGGTGAAACACCAATCGAAGGTGATGTGAAGATAGTTGCAGGAAAAGATGTTTTTCTTGAGTGTGTGGGCGATCACGATGCGATTGAGATCACGGCAGCTGGCAAGGTGGAACTGAACAGTTACAGGTACAGTTACAGTGACCTTGGCAAAGTGATCTTCACTCAGGCGAATAAAAAACCCTATGTCTATTTCACGGACAAATCTTCGGAGGAGTACAAGGACTCCCGCATTACCCCGATTCCTGATACGGTAGAAAGCAGATACCTGCGCATTGAACCCAGAGAGACTTACAACATTACTGTGAAAAACGGCACCGCGCAGGTGGGCGACGACACCACCGGCCTGAATACCGCCTTTGCAGGCGAAAAGGTCACGGTGAGCGGTAAGAACGAAAACCCGAGTGTTACAAAGTTCGGCGGCTGGAAAGTGATCAGCCCGGAAGGCTTTGAACTGACCGAAGCGCAGAAAAATGCCGAAAAAAATATGACCTTCACCATGCCGGCCAGCCCGGTGGAGCTGAAAGCTTCTTATAGCTTCCCGGCACCTGTAGTAGATATGCCGGTCATCGTGACGGGCGGTACGATCCGCGTCGGAGGGGGCGAAAGACAGACGGGCACGGTGCTCGTACAGCCGGGCCAGACCGTCACGATCGAAGCCAATGAGCCTGTCAAGGAGAATGAGTCGTTCCACCACTGGAAGGTGGAAAATGGCACCAGCACCGCCTTTGCCCCGACCGAGGGCAAGCTGGGCTCCGAAACGGAAAAGGGCACGGAAAAGATCGTCTTTACCATGCCGCAGGACGGCGTGAAGCTGACCGCCGTTTACAGCATCCCCGCTTCCGTGCTGAGGAGTACCGTTA
>ENA-OURZ01002569-OURZ01002569.1-human-gut-metagenome-genome-assembly--contig:-NODE-2569-length-16717-cov-2.309447_pt1 | contig 16717 bp, 10 predicted proteins | sample MGYA00242073_ERZ509195 | MGnify/ENA primary metagenome ERZ509195 (study PRJEB26280, sample SAMEA2338837) | human gut metagenome | biome: human gut; feature: human-associated habitat; material: faeces...
CTTTCAATACAAAGGATTCAGGTCCTGTTGCCTTTTTTGATAAATTGCAGATTAAGCCAGGCTGGAAAGGATTCGATATGACGTGGGATGTGCCGGCTGGAGCGAAAGGATTAGTGCATATATTTTATATGGGAGTGAGTCCTTTTACTTCTGAATTGGATACACTACTTGTTGGAACTTATGTGTTTAGTGGTGGAGAAGGGCGTATGCAATTAAGTCCGAAACAAGATATGGAGTCATATGATGTCATTATCCGGACAGAGGATTTTGCGGGGTATGCCGTGAAGCAAAAAGTGTGGGAAGATGTTGCTGCTTATAAAGTGGCGAAACTGGATCCGAAAAATTTTACTTTTACATCGACGGCAGAAGTGCAGGTGCATGAACAGGCCAAAACAGGGGTGGAATATTTATTTGATGGAAATGTGAAGGGTGTTTATCCTCCGTCTGAAGGGGTATACAATACGTTTTTAGCGGGGCCGAATGCTTTTGATAAACCTTTTATTGTAGATTTCGGGACACCCAAACAGGTTGCACAGGTAAGATTATATGCCATGTTGAATGGTTGTGTCATCATGCCAGATGGAACAGTCCAGACGTCTACCTTCCCACAAAAGAAGATTTGGGATAGGGAATATCAGAATAAATTGCCGAGTAGCGTGACGATTTACGGTACGAATAATGATCCTAATGATCAATCGGCATGGGTGAAATTGGGGTATTATGAAGAGGCTCCCGGAGGACCGAATGAAAACCGTTGGTGTCGTTACTGTGCAACTAATGCAGGGAATGAAGCCAGAATACAAAGCCTTGAAGAATTTACAGCGGCAGAACCCGAATTTATGACGGTCAGTGTTCCTGCTGAAGCGGAGATGTACCGGTATCTAATATTAATGGTTCATGATTCTTATGATGTAAAATTTGCCCATCAGGATCAAAATTTGAATGAATATGTGACATTCCATGAATTAGAGATTTATACTAAAGCAGAATGATTATGACAGCAAAAAGATATTTATGGATTTTATTTACACTTCTTGGCTTGGCTGGGTGTGATGACTTAGAAGACACGTATAGCGACTATGCTGGAGATGGACAGATTCGTTACCTGACAAAATGTAATGATGTAAAAATTACTCCTGGTTGGGAAAAATTGAATATGACATGGAAAAATAGTACTGATCCCGTGGTGGATAGTATTAGAATCACGTGGGCGTTGGATAAAAATACCAAAAAAGTAATGTTACCCCCGACATCGACATCATACACGATTGAAGGGTTAAAAGAAGAGGGTGCTTACGAGGTAACCATTTGTGGAGTTGATAAAGTAGGAAATACCTCGTTAGTAGTAACTAATTATGTTCGCCCTTACACGGAGAATCACGAAACAATATTAAATTTTCCGCATTTGGTTCAGAAACATTTCTTTGTGGAGGATAATTTGATTATTTATTTCTCAGCTTGGAATAGTATGGTCGAGTCCGCATATCTCACCTATACTCGGAAATCTGACAATACGGAACAAAAACTTCTTTTGGATTCTGTTTTTGTGACGACGAATAAGTACTATCGTTTGAAAGATGTCAAAGAGGATGGAATAGTCCTTTTATATAGAAATGGTGATATAGAGGGGGAAGTGGTACCTTTGTCTGCTATCGAGTTGGATAAAAAACGCAATTTTTCTGTAGATTTTAAGACATTATTCAGAGAAAAATTTGGAGTGGAGAATCCGACGATTGAACAGTTGAATACAATTTCTGAGTTTGATGTTAATTATTCTTTGAATTCATTGGAAGACATTTTGTATCTTCCGGGGTTAAAGCGATTGAACCTTGCAGGAAACCGTTATCAATATGAACCGGATTTGTCGAATTATTACAATACAACCAGTGTCCTGTATGATGATATAAATCGTAGTATTTTTGCATTGGAAGTTGCACACGACGTGTACGGATTGGAAGTATACAGGTATAATAAGCATTTTTTGCCGAATATGGCGGAGAATGATTATTTCCATCATGCAGGAAATCCTGTTGAACCCGTGTTGAGCTATTTATCCACGGGCGATTGGAGCATTACCGAAGAGCCAGGTGAAGAAGAAGGAATTCCTTCTACGATAGGAAATCTGCTTGATATGGATTTATCGACGAATTGGGCTCCTACGACTCAAGCTACTTGGCGTGAGCATATCATTACGATGGGAAGGGCTGATAAACAAACAGTTCGTGGAATCCGATTGGTACAACCGAGTTTTGCTACAAATGGATTTGTAAATAGCAAATTATCTCCGACGGTAGTTAAAATTCAAGTTTCTGAAAATGGATATGATTGGGAAAATGCTACTTATGTAGAAGAAAATACGTTGGGTACTACAAGCCGGGAAGCAACTATTATCCATTTTCCTAAACCCAAGGATATTTTGATGATTAGATTTATCTTTAACGATCAAGCACAAAGTAGTTCTAATATGGGAGTAGTCGTTTCTGAAATTAGTTTATTTTAATGTATACTGAGGGTATATCAATTTTGATATGCTCTCAGCTATAAAACAAGTAAGATATGGGAAGAATTATATTGTATTTATTCTTGTTATTATCGGTGTGTACTGAAGCTTTGTCCCAAACAGGAAGTAAGGATGGCGGTTATAAAATCACGGGTCGGATTGTCGGATTGCCGGATGGTGATTTATTCTTGGTAACGGACAATGAGGTGAAAATAGATACATTAGCTCATACTAAATCCGTGAATGGTAATTTTTTCTTTTCCGGGCAAGTAAATGAGGTAATAATGGTACATATGGTAACGACGAAACAAGAAATATTAGCTTCTATGATGTTGGAGAATGCAGAATTTACGATTATGGGGCCGAACTTAGTTGGAGGCGGAGGGCCTTCACAAGAATTGCTGGCACAGTTTAATCAGTTAGATGTTGAAATGGTGCAGGAACGGGAACGTCTGCAGCAATTTTATGTAGAGGCGGAAAAGAAAAAGGACCGGAAGAAAATGGTAGAGGTAGATGCTAAATTTCAACGTTTTTTGGTAGACGTTCAGGCAAAAGAGTTAGATTTATTGAAGCGAAATGCTGATACTTACGTGGCTGCTTATATTGTTTCCTCTACGATGTGTGATATAGATTTGGAAAAACTTACTATGCGCTATAACCTCTTGGGAAAATCAGCTAAAGAGACTTCTTATGGTAGGGCGATTGCGGCTCAAATTGAACGTTACGAACGGGTGGAAATTGGTAGTGTGGCCCCGGATTTTAGTTTGGACAATACAACATTACATGAAATAAAAGGGAATTTGAAAATTGTTAATTTCTGGGCTACTTGGAATGCTCCTTGCCGTGCCGAAAATGTGAATTTACTTCGTATTTACGAACAATATCATTTAAAAGGAGTGGAGATTATCAGTGTGTCCTTAGACGAGAATCAAAAGATGTGGAGAAAAGCTATTATGGAGGATGGCATAACGGAATGGAGACATATTGCTAATTTTGATGGAAAGTATACTGAAATGATACAGTCTTATTGTTTACAAACGGTTCCTTATACTTATGTTTTGGATGAGGATAATGTGATTGTAGACAAAGGATTGAATGGAGAGGCATTAAGAAAGAAAATAGGAGAATTGCTAAAAAAGAATAAATAGAATTTAACGAGATATTTGTTAGATTAGGTGCGTGCTTTAAGAGGGTGTCTCAAATTTGGTTTTGAGATACCCTCTACAAATTTTATGAATGAAGTGTAGATTAGTTAGTACCCGTATAGGATTCGTGCATTGTCCGTTGAATACGGGGTGTACTTAGGGATTAAACACGTATCACTTTCGAATCAAAGACGTTTCAAAGACGTTCAGGAGTGTCTTTGATTGGGGAGTGAAAGGAAAATACTTCCCGTTTAATAGAGTATTTCATTTGTTTTTCAAGCTTTGTATTTCGAGAAATTGCATAAAAGTGGTTATTTGTGTGTTGACAAAACGGAATTGATTTATTCAAGATCGGGATTAACTTCGACAACAATACACGAAATATCGAGAGGTGGATCGTGGAATAAAACACTTGAAAAATCTCAATATTTCAAGGAGTTTTGATCGTTTTTATAGAAGTGCAAAGAGAGATTATTCTTGATCGGTAGAGATATAAATTTAATTTTCTAACTTTGTAAGCTAAAATAAAAACGAGAAGTGATGTTTAAAAGATATTGGAAAGATTTTGCCATTTTCTGGGGGCTGTTTATTGTTTTTGTTGCGGGAGTATTTTTCTTTTTTTATCTCGTTTCGGCGGGTAAACTAGGTTTTATGCCCACGTTCGAGGAATTGGAGAACCCCAAGAATAAATTTGCCACGGAGATTTATTCCGAGGATGGAAAGATTTTAGGAAAGTATTTCGAGGGGAGTGAGAACCGTCGGTATATGGACTATAAGGATATACCCCAAAGTGTTATTGATGCGTTGATTGCCACGGAGGACGTACGTTTCTATGATCATAGCGGCATTGACGTGCGGGGGTTGTTTCGGGTGGCACAAGGGATGTTGACCGGAAATTCTTCCGCCGGGGGGGGGAGTACGATCACGCAGCAGTTGGCGAAAATGTTGTTTCCGCGGGAGGCGAACCAGAATTTTATGGAGTTGGCCATGCGTAAATTCCGAGAATGGGTGATTGCGGTGAAGTTGGAGAAGAGCTACACGAAGGAAGAGATTATCACGATGTATCTCAATAAGTTTGGTTTTTTGAACTTGGCGGTCGGTATTAACTCTGCCGCTAATATTTATTTCTCGACAACTCCCGATTCTTTGAAAGTGGAACAAGCCGCAATGTTGGTGGGGATGGCTAAAAATCCTTCGCTTTTTAACCCGGTACGGAGACCTGATAAGACGTTGGGACGCCGGAACGTGGTGTTGGGGCAGATGTTGAAATATGACAAGATTTCACAGGTTGAATTTGATTCATTGAGGGGGCTGCCTTTGGGATTGGACTTCCATAAGGAGGATCATAAAGAGGGAATTGCGACCTATTTCCGGGAATATTTGCGGTTATACATGACAGCATCCAAACCGGATAAAAAGAATTATAGCAAGTGGAGTAAGGACCAGTATGCGGTAGATTCTTTGGCGTGGGAAACGAATCCACTGTACGGGTGGTGCAACAAGAATTTGAAATCAGACGGTTCGCATTATAATATCTACACGGATGGGTTAAAGATTTATACGACGTTGGATTCTCGTATGCAAAAATATGCGGAAGAGGCCGTGACGGAACATCTGGGAGGGACCTTGCAGCCGGCGTTTATGGCCGAGAGAAGTAGAAAAGCTCATCCGCCTTTTTCGAATGATTTGACGGTTTCCGAGATTAATGATATTTTAAATACTTCTATTCGTCGTACCGAGCGTTATCGGTCAATGAATAAGGCAGGTAAAAGTTTCCAAGAGATTAAAAAATCTTTTGATAAAGCGATCCCGATGTCTGTTTTCACGTGGAAAGGTGTACGGGATACCGTAATGAGCCCGTTGGATTCGTTAAAGCATTATAAGTCATTCTTCCGGGCCGGATTCATGGCGATGGAACCTTCTTCGGGGCGGATCAAAGCATACGTGGGAGGACCGGATTACCGTTATTTTCAATATGATATGGTGAGTACCGGAAAACGACAGATCGGTTCAACGATCAAACCGATTCTTTACACGTTGGCCATGCAGGAGGGGTTGGGACCTTGTGATCAAGTATTGAACGTGCAACAGACGTTTGTTTTACCAGACGGAACGACTTGGACACCGCGTAATTCCACGGATAAGCGGGAAGGTGAGATGGTGACTTTGAAATGGGGATTGGCAAATTCGGTGAATAATATTTCCGGCTGGGTATTGAAGCAATTTACCCCGGAGGCAGTCGTGCAAATGGCTCATCGAATGGGAATCACGAGTTATATAGACCCGGTTCCCGCTATTTTCTTGGGATCTTCCGAGGTTTCCGTGAAAGAGATGGTCGGGGCGTTCTCGATATATGCAAATAAAGGGGTATATAATGCTCCGATGATGGTGACTAAAATAGAGGATAAGTATGGTAACGTGCTGGCGAATTTCTACCCGGAATCCAGAGAGGTGATTACTGAAAACACGGCCTTCTTGATGGCGAATTTGTTGCAGGGCGTTGTGGATGAAGGAACGGGGCGTCGTTTGCGTTTCCGGTATGGTTTTAAAAACCAGATCGGAGGAAAGACCGGAACAACACAGAATCACTCTGACGGTTGGTTTATTGGGATCACTCCTGATCTTGCCGGAGGGGTTTGGGTAGGAGCGGAAGACCGTTCTATTCATTTCCAGAATTTAGCGAATGGTCAAGGAGCGAGCATGGCTCTTCCAATTTGGGCGTTGTTTATGCAAAAAGTATATGCAGACAAATCTCTTGCTGTTCCACAACGTGATTTTGAGAAACCGAATGGGGTGAACCATGTGCTTGATTGTGGGGATGCGGATAGAGAGGGAATGACGGATTATGATTCTTCAGATGAAATCTTTGATTAATTGAAAATTGTATGGCTAAGACAAAAACCGTGTACGTTTGTCAGAATTGTGGGGCAAAGGAGTCCAAATGGGTCGGGAAATGTTCTACTTGTGGGGAGTGGAATAGTTTTGTGGAAGAGGTGGAGGTTTCTACAAAGGGAAACCGGGTAGCCTCTATCGTGGGGGCCAGTTCCTCACGACCTTTGAAATTGTCGGAAGTGAAGGCGAATGCCGATGAGCGTATGGATACCGGGGACGGGGAGCTGAACCGAGTGTTGGGAGGTGGCATTGTGCCGGGGTCTATGATTCTACTGGGAGGAGAACCGGGTATCGGTAAATCGACATTAGTATTGCAATTTGCCTTACATAATCGCTGTGGGAAGGTATTGTATGTTTCCGGGGAGGAGAGTGTGTCACAGATTAAGATGCGGGCACAAAGGCTGGGGGCGGAGAATGACGATTGTTTGTTTCTTTCGGGGAATTCGTTGGAAACGGTACTAGAACATTCCCGTGCGCTTGAGCCGAAATTATTGATTATTGACTCTATACAGACGCTGGCAACAGAGAGTGTGGATGCCATTCCGGGGAGTTTATCGCAAATCCGGGAGTGTACCAACGTGTTGTTGCGTTACTCGAAAGAAAATACGATTACGACTATTTTGATCGGACATATCACGAAAGATGGCCAGTTGGCCGGGCCGAAGATTTTGGAACACATGGTGGATACTGTCCTGCAATTTGAGGGGGATCAGCAACACATGTATCGAATCCTGCGGTCTATGAAGAACCGTTTCGGTTCGACTTCCGAGATTGGTATCTACGAGATGTTACAATCCGGTTTGCGACAGGTGGCTAATCCTTCCGAGTTGTTGTTATCCAACCATGATCAGGATTTGAGTGGGGTCGCTGTTTCTGCCACCATGGAGGGCGTTAGAACGATTTTATTGGAAGTGCAGGCATTAGTTAGCACGGCAGCTTACGGGACGCCCCAGCGGTCTGCAACGGGCTTTGACACGCGACGGTTGAATATGTTGCTTGCCGTGTTGGAAAAACGTGTGGGTTTCCGGTTAGCGGCGAAGGATGTGTTCTTGAATATTGCCGGGGGAATACGGGTGAGTGACCCGGCTTTGGATTTAGGAGTAGTGATGGCGGTTCTTTCTTCAAATATAGATGCCCCGATCCCCACGAATACCGTGTTTGCCGGGGAAGTCGGTTTATCGGGAGAGATTCGTGCCGTGAGTCGTATCGAGCAACGGGTACTAGAGGCTGAAAAACTCGGTTTCCAGCAAATATTTGTTCCGGCGGGAAACAAGAAAGCGCTGACAAAAGTCCCTGCACATATAAAAGTAAGATTTGTTTCCCGGGTGGGAGATATTTGTCGTGAGTTGTTCAGCTAAATCGTTGATTCATATGGCTTTTTTGAACTGACTATTTTGTAAGTTACAAAATAATCAGTCAATAAATATTACTCCAATTACTATTCTTGTTTTCTCTTTATAGAAGTGATGTAAGAAATCAAAGATTTTTATGTAAGTTTACACGGTAAAACTTGACGAGTGAATTGGAATGCCCAGATATTAATTGATTTTCAGAAAGGGAAGCTGGATTTATTGTACCGGAATGTTTATCCGGGATTAATCTTGTATGCCATCAAGTATTTGGGAGAGGAAAGCGAGTTTCTAGCAGAGGATTGTGTGCAAAATGCCATTTTTAGTGCTTGGGAAAGAAGGAATAAGTTTGATTCCGTGTACACGTTCAAGGCTTTTCTTTATATGGCGATCAAAAATGATATCATCAGTATTCACCGGAAAAATTCAGCCCGGGTGCGATACGTCCGGGAGTTAGAGGATGTATCTTGTTTTGCCAATTCGGTCATTGATCAAGAGGCTCAGACATTGTTGTATAGTGCCATCGAGGAGTTGCCGGAGAAAGCAAAAATTGTTTTTGAAATGAGCTTTATGGAAGGGTTAAAGAATGTGGAGATTGCGGAAAAACTGGGTTTATCCGATAGTTCGGTGAAAAAATACAAGGCGAGTGCCTTAGATTTCTTGCGCAAAAAACTAGAGTCTTCTTTATTTTTGTTCTTATTTTCAGGCTTGTAGAAATTATTTTGAAAAAACTTCAATTTTTTATTGCCCCTTTTGAGGGGTGTTGCGTTATAGGGGAAATTTAAAAAATAACCGTATGATGATGTGTGGGAGTGAAAAATGGTTTCGAATAGCCGGATTACTTGCCCGACAGCGGGTCGGACAACTTTCCGAGAAGGAACTTCGGGAATTGGAAGAATGGAGAGAAGCTTCTTCGGAAAATAAGTTGTTGTATGATCGTTGGCAAGATGGAGAATTTCTAGAGGCCAGTTTTAAAAGTTACCAAAGAATAGGCCGTCGGAAGGCATTGTTGGATATGGAAAAGCGAGTACAGTTCCAACGTAAGAAGAAGTTGAGATTACAGGTTCTACGTTGGGGAAGTGTGGCGGCAGTATTTGTTATGGTCGTGTTGAGTAGCTTATATTTGTTCGATAGAGAAACAGAAAAAACTGTAAAGGAACAGGTTGCAATTGCTTTGATGAAACCACAGCGTCCCGTGTTAAGGTTAGATAATGGGACGACAATGTTGTTGGATAGTTTGAAGGGGAATTTTGAAGAGGCTGGAGTTTTAGTAAAGAAAGCCGGGGAATCAACGTTGTCCTATTCGGCAGAGAATTTGTCACAAGTTACACAATTAGCTTATAATACTATTGAAGTTCCAAAAGGAGCAGAATTCGATTTGATTTTGTCGGATGGAACTCACGTTTGGTTGAATGCTGATTCTAAATTGAAATATCCGGTTACTTTTGGGAATGATGCACGAGAGGTGGAATTAGAGGGAGAGGGATATTTTAAAGTGACGAAAGATGAGAAAAAGCCTTTCCGTGTTGTCGTGAAAAAACAGACTGTGGAGGTATTAGGAACTGAGTTTAACGTGGATGCCTATCCGGGAGAGAGGAACACGTATACCACTTTGGTCAGTGGGAAAGTGAAGGTGGATGCCGATGGGCAGACCGTGATTCTTAACCCGGGGATGCAATCCGTGGTAAATGATGAAAAAATGTACACCCGAAAGGTAAACGTGGCGGAGGTAATAAGCTGGCGAAACGGGATGTTCGTGTTAGAGAATCATACCTTGGAGGAGATCATGTCGAAACTGGCTCGTTGGTATGATTTCACGGTTTTTTATCAAAATATGTCTTTGAAAGAGGCTACATTTAAAGGAAAGATTCCTCGTTATGCTTCTTTCGAGTCGGTATTGAATATATTGGAGAAAACGGGTGAGGTAAAGTTTAACGTGAAAAATCAAATAGTAACTGTTTATCAATAAATAAAAAAGGGGAATTTGGTCGATTCCCCCTTTATCAAACATCTGTTGGTCGCAGATGAATGTTTAATGTAATACTTTACAAATGTATGAAAAAAAGGAGTATGACTTGTAGTCTTCTTGTGAGAAGATTGCGAAAAATTCTGTTAGTTATGACATTGAAAGTTCTTATTTTGCTTGTTGCGTTTGGTTCTGTTAGTGCCATGGGTTACTCGCAAGAACAAAAAATGGATGTGGTATTCCATGACGAGATGCTTGAAAACGTGCTGGAATATTTGAAGACGAACACGGATTACGAGTTCGTGTATCGTAGAGAAAGTTTGGGAAATCTCAAAGTGAAGAATGTCGAATTGAAAGACGTGACATTGAAACAGGTTTTGGATCAAGTGTTGCGTCAGAATGGTTTTGATTACGAGATTGTCGATAAGATCGTGATTGTCCGTAAGATTGCCCTGAATCAACAGAAAAAGGAAATCAAGATTACCGGCCGGGTGACGGATGAGAAAGGGGAAGTTTTACCGGGGGTGACCGTGATCGTGAAAGGAACTCAACTAGGGACGGCTACCGATATGGACGGAAAATATTCGTTGACATTACCCGAGGGGAAAGAAAATCATACATTGGTTTTCACCATGGTCGGCATGGAGACGAAAGAGGTGGTGGTTGGTAAACAGACCGGGATTAATGTTGTGATGAAGGATGTCGTGAGCGAGTTGGATGACGTGATCGTAACGGGATATTATACTCAGGCAAAAAATAGTTTTACCGGAGCTGCACGTACAATTACGGCAGAAGAATTACAACAGGGTGGAAATCAGAATATCCTGAGTGCCTTACAAAATATTGATCCTTCGTTTGTGAAGCTTGCTAATAACCAGATGGGTTCGAATCCGAATACCATTCCTGATTTTCAGATCCGGGGAGCTGGGAGTATTAGCGGGGTTCGGGACGAGTATTCTGGGAATCCCAATATGCCGGTATTTATTGTTGACGGGTTTGAAACTACCGCGGAGAAAGTGTTTGATATGGATCCTTATCGGGTGGCCACGATCACGTTATTGAAAGATGCTGCGGCCACGGCTATCTACGGTTCTCGGGCCTCGAACGGGGTGGTGGTTATCACGACGGTGGCTCCTGCCGGTGGGAAGATGTCGGTAAGTTATAATGGGGATATGACTTTTTATGCGGCTGATCTGACGGACTATAATTTGTGTAATGCCGAAGAGAAACTGAACTTGGAAGTATTGTCAGGAATGTATGATATTTCCAAACGACTTCATTATACTCAGGATAAATTCTCCGATAAGGTGTACATGGATGAGGCTTATAATCAGCGTTTAGCTAATGTCCGGGAAGGTGTAAATACCTATTGGTTGGACAAACCGTTGAATAACGTGACGCTTGCTCATAAACACTCTTTGCGATTGGATGGGGGAAACGATTATATCCGTTACGCGATGGAGGTGAATTATAATAATACTCCCGGTGTGATGAAGGAGTCCGGGCGTGAACGTATCGGGTTGGGGATGGAATTACAATATATCTATAAAGGATTGACTTTTAGGAATCAGTTGAATTATTCCCGGGTAAAGGCAAAGAACTCTCCTTATGGAAGTTTCAGTGAATACACGAAAATGAATCCTTACGTGAAATACAAGGATGAAGAGGGTAATTTGATTTACACGGTGGATCAGGATGATCGTTGGCATCCGACAGTTCGAAGTTTGTTTATTTATAACCCTTTGTATAACGCGACTTTAAACGTGACGGACGAGTCCGGGTATAATGATTTGACGAATTTGTTCGGGATCGATTGGTATATTTTGGAAGGATTACGTTTGAAGGGCAGTTTCTCTTTTACGCTTCAAAATACATTCGAGGATGTGTTTAAACCTGCCAAGCATACTGATTTTGCGGAATATACCGGGGATGATTTTGATCGTCGGGGATCCTACACGGCTTCGAGGGGAGATAATTTCAGTTATGATGCCAGTGTCGTTTTGAGCTATTTCTGGCGGCATCAGAAACATGTGATTAATTCAAATCTGGGATGGAATGTGCAGCAAAACCAGACAAAATCATTTACCGTGAGGACGGAAGGTTTTCCGAATGAAAATCTGGACTACATCAGTTTTGCCACTCAATACGAGAAATCGGGTTCTCCGGAGGGGGATGAATATACCTCTCGTTTGGTCGGCTTTCTCGGGAATTTGAATTATAGTTATGACGAGCGTTTCTTGGTGGATCTTTCTTTCCGTGAGGATGCCTCTTCCCAGTTTGGTTCGGATAACCGTTGGGCGCCTTTCTGGTCGGCAGGTTTGGGATGGAATTTGCATCATGAGAAATTTCTGAAGAATGTGAATTGGCTGCAACAATTAAAGATCAGGGGTTCGTACGGGTTGACCGGAAGTCAGAATTATGACCCGTATCAGGCGATAACAACTTACGAGTACTTGACTGGGGAACGTTATCACTACGCCGTGGGGGCGATCGTGATGGCGATGGGAAACCGGGATCTTTCATGGCAACGTACGTTACAACAGAATTATGGTGTGGATTTGACCCTGTGGGGCGATCGGATTGATTTGTCCGCAGATTATTATATCAAGACTTCCAAGGATGTGTTAACGGCCGTAACCTTGCCACCGTCTTTAGGCTTTTCTTCTTACATGGATAATCTGGGAGAAGTGGAAAACCGGGGATGGGAGTTAAACCTGAAGGTGGCTATTTTGAAAAATCAGAAAAACTCTCTTTATTGGAGCGTGAATGGGTCTGCGATTCATAATAAGAATAAATTGTTGAAGATTTCAAATGCCTTGCGGGCTTACAACGAAACACAGGATGAGTTGACAGCAACGGGAGAACAGAAGGATGGCGTGAATCGTCCGAGGGTTCGTTACATGGAAGGAGCTTCCATGAATTCTATCTGGGTGAACCAATCGTTGGGAATCGATCCGGCTACCGGTAATGAAATATTTAAAGCCCGGAATGGCGACATCGTGTCGGAATGGTCAACAGCCAATTATGTCATTGGCGGGTGTACGGATTCGGATGTAGAAGGAACTTTCGGTACAAATTTTACATGGAAAGGCCTGTCGTTGAACATGACTTTCCGGTATCGAATTGGGGGGCAAATGTATAATCAAACGTTAGTGGATAAGGTGCAGGACGTGGATTTGCGTTATAACGTGGATCGCCGGGCTTTCGAAGAACGTTGGCAAAAACCGGGTGATAAGGTACGTTTCGCGGCATTCTCGGAGACTTATGACGGGATGAATGTCGGCTATGTCACCCGTCCGACATCCCGTTTCGTTGAGGATTATAATTATTTGGAACTGGCGACTTTGAATGTGGCATACGAATTTGGCGTGGCCCGTTTGAAACGATTGGGAATTAAGCGCTTGAAAGCGATGTTTTATATGAATGACGTGTTCCATGCTTCCTCTGTAAAACAGGAAAGGGGAATAGACTATCCTTTTGCCCGTAATTTTAGTATCGGTTTGCAAGTCAGGTTTTAACGAAATGAAAAAATGGATGTTATGAAGAAGATATTTAGATATGCTGCATTACTAGTGTTGTTATTTTGCATGGGATGTAGCGATTGGCTGGATGTACGTCCTAAATCTCAAGTGAAGGAAGATGATCTTTTCACGTCGGAGTCGGGATTTCGGGATGCGTTGATTGGTATATATGCCTTGATGGGACGTACGGATACTTATGGAGGGAACTCCACGATGGGATTCTTGGACATATTGTCACAGACCTATTCATCGGTCGTGTACGATTATAATAAAGCGCTAGTATATGATTATCAAGATGAAACTATAAAAAAAGTGGTGGACACACTTTGGAGTTCTAATTACTACGCGATTGCGAATTGTAATTATCTATTACAAAACATCTCTAAACACGGAGGTGTTTTGAGTGAAAAGGTCCGTCCCTTGGTTGAGGGAGAGGCTTTGGCATTACGGGCTTTCTTGCATTTTGACCTTTTGCGGGGATTCGCACCTTCTTATAAGATGGGAGCGAACGATCCGGGGATTCCTTACGTGAAGGAGGCGACCAATCAGGTCGTGATGCGATCAACCGTTGCTGCGACGTTGGATTTGATTCTAGGAGATTTAAAGAAAGCGCAAGAGTTATTGCGTCCGGTGGATCCGATCGGCCCGTCGTTTGGAGAGTACGAAGAGGAGGACGAGTACTCGGCGGATGATTATGTCACGGATGACGGGTTCTGGTTGTATCGTAAATCCCGTTTCAACTATTATGGGGTGACGGCTTTGATGGCCCGGGTGTACTTGTACAAGGAGGACATGACGAACGCTTTGGCGTGTGCCGAAGAGGTGATCCATTCGGGACGTTTTGCCTGTGTCACGGATAAGATTTTACAGGACGAACCCTCTAAATATACTTTTGTTGAGAGTGTAGGACGGCATGAGTATATCACCTCCCTTTACGTTTACGATTTGAAAAAAGGGCGTTCAGACTTGTATTTTAAAGATCTGGCAACTTATGCCTGTGTTGTCGGGGAAGAACGAAAATTGGGAATCTTTGGAGGAACAGGATTGGATCTTGATGTACGGAGTAAGCGATTGTTCGATATTCCTTCGGGTTCCAAAACGGAGTACGTGATCAAGTATATCTCGGGTAACCGGATTCCGTTGTTGAAATTGTCGGAAATGTACTTGATCGCGGCAGAGGCTTCCGGGGATATACGTTTTCTTGAAACATTGCGTGGTTTCCGGGGATATGCGGGAAATCCTTTACCGGCTGATGCCAATTTATCGGAAGAACTCCGGAAAGAATACCAAAAAGAATTTATCGCGGAGGGGCAGCTCTTTTATTTCTATAAACGACAAAACATGATAACAATTCCTTTCACGGCACAAACGATGAATCGGGCAACGTATGTATTCCCGATGCCGGATAATGAATTGGAATTTGGTAATATTCAATAAAATGGATACTATGAAAAAGCTATATTATATAATTCTAGGATTATTGGTCGGGTTGGTTGCTTGTCAAGAGAATGATAAAACAGATTTCGATAGTAATGGGGCTGTTTATTTTCAGGTAAATCCGAGTTCATGGAGTGATACGAGGGATAGTATCGTGTACTCTTTTGCGGGGAAAGACGGTGATTCGCAGACTTTGAACGTACAGGTCAACCTGATGGGGGAGACCGTGAATTACGAACGTCATGTTCGGGTGGTTGTTAATTCGGGAAAGACGACGGCTCAAGAAGGGATACATTATGCGGCGTTGGAGGAAGAGTATATTCTTCCGGCGGAGGCTTTTAGTTAGTATGAATATACCCGTCGTCTTGTATAATAAAGATCCTCGTTTGGAGGAAGAGGCTTTTCAGTTAGTTCTGGACTTGGAACCTTCGGATGACTTGGAACTGGGGCTTACAGCCCGTGCAACGGTACGGGTGATTATTTCCAATGTCCTGACACGTCCTTATTACTGGGAAGATATGTACATGGATTATGTTTTTGGACCTTATTCTAGGGTAAAACATGAATATTGCATCCGGGAGCTTGGGATGGATTTCCCACAGACCCTTGACGAGTATAGAAATAATTATGAGGCTTGGCAGGCTTATGGAAAATACATGGATAACTTTTTCTATGAAAATTATCCGATCTTAGACGAGAATGGCCTTGCTATCGAACCTTGGTTATAAAATTAACATGTAAAATGATGAAAAAGATTCAACTAATTATATGGAGTATTCTGGTACTTTGCGTGGGTGCCTGTACGGAAGATAAAGGAGATTATGATTATATCCCGTTGAATGATTTAGTTGTTCAAGGGATAGAGAAAGACTATACCGTGGAACAATTCTCATCCTTGAAAATCCCGGTGACAATAACCGTGAAAGATGGATTTTCGGAGGATCGTTACGAGTATTTGTGGTATATCTGGCGAGTAAATAATACCGCGGACCCGGATACGCTTTCTTTCAAAAAGGATTTGGATGTTGAAGTCGAATCTGTTACTGGGGAGTACTCGATGAGATACATTGTAACAGACAAGGAAACCGGAGTTTTCTATTCCACGCGAACGGACCTGACGATTGTCAATTCCTATTCCAAGGGATTGATGGCATTGAGCGAGGTGGAAGGTAATGCTAACGTGACATTTATCAATGTTGTGAATACGGTCACGGAAGATGCTTACGAGAAAGTGAACGGGGAAATAGCCGGAAGGTCTCCCCGGGGAATTTTTTACACGGGCGAGGGCGAGTTTACCAAAGGATTGGTTGTCATATCAACAGGTGATGGATCAAAGGCGATAGAGCCTACGGATTTTTCTTATATGATGGACTTCTCCGAGATGTTTTATTTTGCTCCGGATCCTTGCGTGATGGAGTGTCTGTGTAAAAATATGTATGGGTTCGACGAATATGTCATTATAAATGGAAGAGTATATAATCGTTATCTTTCTTTTGTTGAGGATATGTTTGTTAAATATGATCCGCAGGTAAAGGGAGATTATGAGGCGGCACCATTTTCCATCTACGAGTCGAATGATCCTTTTTTCTATGATCAAAAAGGTAAACGATTTATATACAATAATTACGGGGCAATGATTTCCGTGGAACCGGCGTCAGGTGTTTTCAATCCGGCAGAGATGGAGTCCACGATGGTTTATGGGGCGGCTTTCGAGGATAACGTGCGGGCGGTGATGGAGGATGCTGATGGACATCGTTTCGTGATCGCGGCCCAGAAGAGAGTGGAATACGATGATGAGTCTTACGATTCTTATATTCGGGTTATTCCGATTCGGAAAGTCGATTTGAACCAGGCCGGTATCGCGGGGGCTACCTGTTTTGCTGTTTCCTCTAAAGATGTTGATTTCC
>ENA-OURZ01002583-OURZ01002583.1-human-gut-metagenome-genome-assembly--contig:-NODE-2583-length-16670-cov-6.599940_pt1 | contig 16670 bp, 22 predicted proteins | sample MGYA00242073_ERZ509195 | MGnify/ENA primary metagenome ERZ509195 (study PRJEB26280, sample SAMEA2338837) | human gut metagenome | biome: human gut; feature: human-associated habitat; material: faeces...
TGATACTCTCATATCTAATAGCACCAGAATTGTAATAATCAATTAAGTGCTTAAAAGAGTTCATACTTTTAGCGTTTTTCATAAGCATAATATTGGGCTTATGGTCATCAGTAGTAGCAGAGTACTTTGTTGGATATTGCAAGTCAACGCTATTACTGATATAGTAAATCCATTCAATTGGGTCGAACCATACACCAATCCAACTACCGTTATAACGAATACTCATACGGTATTCGCAGTCTTTAGTTTTATGTGCGATAAAATCACTATCATCTTCCAGCCATTCATTATCAATTGCATATGCAGCGTATTCACTGCCAGCAATCAACTGACCAAATCTTGATTCATGTTTATCTTTCTGTAATTCGGGCACGTCTACATCTTGTACAAGAATATCCTTAGTAGCACCGAACTTCTTAAACTCACCTTGATAGGGTCGTTCAAGACGGAAGTACTCGAAGTAAGGGTTAGTTTGAGTAACAGCATTACCAAGGAAGAAAACACGAACAGTAGGGTGGTCAGTTCCTGGACGTGCAATACTCTCATAGAGTTCAAGGAACTTTGTAACCTCATCATTTAAATAACTGGAACGTTTAACTGCGATGAACTCATCGAAGATAATCATCTGCACATAGGGAAATGAATCAGACTTTTGAGTGAAAGCATTCGATAGCTGAACAGCGTAGCCGCAAATATCACCATCACAGTATAGAGTATTCGATTCAGCTTTCAGAACATGCCCAGGAAATTCCTTTTCTACTGATGCGAACAAACGTCCACCTCGGGATATTGTCAGCTTTTTAAGTTCGTTTTCCTGCCTTCGCACGTATACGAACTGCCATGTTCTACCTTCCCTTTTCTCCTTCAAATATTTATCTACACAGTATTGAAGGCATCCGTAAGTCTTACCGCCACCGCGAAGGCTGATTATAAAGTTGAACAGACAGTTATGGGATAGAGTTTTTCGTATGTCCCAGTATTTACTCATAGCGTAGAATACCATCCCATCCACGTCCGTAATTATCCACAGAATGTCCTTGTACCCTTGCAGGTGTAGAGCCACAGTTCACATCTTGATTTTGTCCGATATACATTTGAGTATGATTGGCTATGTTTAGAAGAATGTCACCCTTTTTTAGTTGGTTGGAATACCATTCACTACCAGGTATCCATTTGAATCCAGCTGCCGTGAAGCCACTTACCATATCTCCTGTATATGTGGCATTAATATCTAACCCTGCTGCATAGAATGCTGTTATTATAAAAGAAGAACAATCAAACGATAATCCATGAGTATTTTTTAGATTTCTATTTACCTGGCTATATGTAACATAAAAGTTTGAAGCCCTATCAATAGCCCAATTTACTGCCATTTCCACTTGGTCGGATGTGGCAATAGAACCCGCTCCTGCAACTATATTATCTACTGTATCCTGAACAAGTCCAAGAAGCTCAGCGAATATATTGTTATTTCTGTTCAGTTGATTAACAGCATAATTAAGATTGGGATTGTGGGAGTTGAAAGCGTAAGGCATTGTTCCTCCTTTATGGAACGCCCGCCCCTAGGCATCAGCAAAGGGACGGGCAAAGTGGTTTGGCATTCCGACAAGTGGTTCACAGAGTAAGCCAGTCTCCAATTTATTCCCAGTACGTTTCACCGTAGGCTTCCAGGAATAGCGAACCTTTACTTCTCAGGTGCCATTACAAGTCTATATCAACCTAATCGTTCTTGTCAATCTTTATGTTGAAAATCATGAGAAGCTTGGCAAGCGGGATATCGGGATTGATGGTGCATATGTTCTCTATCGTTGAAAGAATCTCCATGCACGCCACGTAGGCGGCTACGGCGTATGCAATCTCGGCCGGTATGCCCAGCTGATGGAACGGCGGCATATCCAGCACGAAGTTGCATACCGCCGATAGAAGCAGCAGAAGAATCTCCGCGAGCTTGTTGTAAAGCCCTTCGCGCATAACGGTGCTCGAAAGGCTCTTGCTCTTCAACGCGGCCGCTACCCCGCTCATGATGTCCAGCAGGATGAATATGCAGCATATTACGAAAACCTCTTCCATGTTTTCCCCTTATTGAATAGACAACGGTGAAGTTCCCTCACCTGTATTGTTACCTATTACATCGTTATAGTAGCGCGAATTTATCGGGATTATGACATTCTCCAACTTCACAGTAACGGTGCCGTTAAGCGGGACGCTCATATTGCCTTCCGTATCCACCTCCATATACGTATTCACATAGCAGGGGCTTCCGAGGAACTCGACCTCGCACATAACCGGAACGCGTATCGTCTTCTCCGGAAACATTTCTTCCCTAGGAAGTTTTGCGAACTTCATATCGTAAGCCGTCGCATCGAAGGTATAATCACCGCAAACTATCACGCAGTTGTTCAGCGTGAGAAGCGCCGTCGAATTCGTCGAGGTGCATCCGTTCAAAAGCTCGCATTTTCCCAGGGCGCCGAGGACGGTGTACGGCATTCTATTTCCTTTCAACCGTGATTCTGTACTCCCCGTTCTCCAGCACCGATACGCTATCGCCGACGGGGTTGGAAGCTCCTCCGCGCTCTCCGACCGCGTAAGCTTCCCAGGCGGCTTCGTCGCCGTAGAACTCATCCACGTCCAGCTCCCATCCCTCGGCCCCCGGGACAACGCCGTCGCTGGCGAACTGCCACGCGCACACCAGGCCGTCGGTCTCGGGCGGTTCGGGCAATTCGATGCTCAGCGAAGGACGATACCAGTTCGGATACGATGCGACCCATCGGCCGCAATTAGGCTCGACCCCGCCCTGGTTGAAGCGCCAGGGATTCCCGTAGATGACGGGCCATACCTGCGTCATGTCGTGCACCTTGCGTACGAATCTGTTCACCCATTCGACCGATTGGTCGCCCTCCCAATCCAGCATAGGCAAACCTTTGCCGAAGTAGTTGTAAGTATGCTCAACGAAATAGGATGCTTCGTATTCAGGGTTGCCGTCTCCGGCGAAATGGTAGAATCCCCAGGGCTTCCCCGCTGAAATGCATTTCTGCACGAATACGTCGCAGTATGCGTCTACGAAGGAAAGCCCTTCCGTAGCCTTGCACATTACGAATCCCACGTTGGGTAGCACGGATGAGATGTCCAGGTCCTTCTGATGGTTGCTGATGTCGATACCGCGCATGCTATCCTCCCATCACGGCGAATTCCAGCCCGTCATCGGGAACCGGCAATCCCCCATCGTCCGCGGCCGGCTCCGCATTCCGAACCCGGGCCGGCTCGCTCTTACGTGGCAATGCCATCGGTTTCGCTCCGGGGAGCGCCCAGGCGAACGCCACCAGCTGCCCGTAGACGGGATATGCCCCGGACGCCGACCCGGAGCGCGCGAACAGCCCATCGCTCTGCAACTTCAACGTGACTTCGTAACCGTCCTCGTATCCTCTGTTGCAGGCAGCGTATACCGGGGTCAAGCCTATGAACTTCGTTATGTGAAGCTCGTCCAGGGTCGCCACCCTTATCCAGTTACCCTTGCCGTCGAACGTCACAGTGGTTCCAGACAAGTTGATTATCAGGCTTCCGTTAAGGTAGAGCACGCGAACGTCCGTCTTTGCGGTGAAGGACGAATATTTCATCAAATCCGCCCGAATTCCCCATTGCCGGGAATTATCGTCGGAGTTCCAAAGACTTAGCGAGTTGTCGTTCCAGTAAAGGAAACGGTTGTACCCTGGAAGAGCTATCCTCAACCCCGGCGTGTCGTTCGAGCCGTTGACGTTGAGGAAGCCGACGGACGAGGCGTTTACCGTCAGCTTGTCAGTCTTGGCTTTCGCGCTGCCGGCGTCGGCCAAGGCCGTGTCGGCCGTGGACTTGGCGTCTGATGCGACGCCCTCCACGGCCGTCACCCTGTCGGCCAGGGCGGTCAGGTCCCCGCTCTGGCCGACAATAGCGTCAATCTGCCCCTGGAGGTCGTTCAGCGCGTACTCGTCGCGGAACTTGGGGTTCGGGATGTTGACCGTCATAGCTCGCCCACGTCTATCCCGCGTATCATGCCAGCTGCCGCACCTCGAGGAAGGTGCGGTCGGCACCGCCCTCGAAGGTTATATCGCTCGCGTTGAGCGAGTTGTTCTTCAATCGAAGCGTCACCGGGTTCGACGGCGAAGCGCCGAAAGCGATTATCTTCGTCATATCCAGAGAACCGTACCCGTTAACTTTTTCCTTCGCGGTTACAAGGTTATGCTTGGTGCCGTCCTGCTCCCACTCCAGGGTCACGATAGCCTGCGAAGTGTCCGCGCTGGACGACGAGATGTATATCGTATGCGCCGTTATCACGAACACGCCGCTATCCTGAATCACGACGCCGTCCGCGACGTCGGCGTAAGGCTGTACGCTCGTATTGATGGACGGAATGGCGATTTTGGATATTTTGGGAAGGGGGATGTATCCATTCTCGTTAGCCGAGCTGTTTTTGTCGAGATATTGGTAGTACGGCGCCCGCCATGCGAGGTCCACGCTTCGCTGTTCCATGGTGTCGCCTTCGAGCGAACGGACAACCAACTGGCTTTTGGAGAACAGCAACTGGGTCAGCCCTTGCGTGTCGGTTACAAGCATCTTCCACGGCTGGCTATCGGTCTTAGACGGCGCATGCAGATAACGGCTGGCGTCGAAAGCGTAAAGGCCGTTCTCGTAGTACCCGTTGATGTTCGGACGTAGGTTGCTCCAATTATCCGGAACCGGGCCGCCAGCCTGAATCTGGGATGTTCCGCCGGCATCGTAACGCGTCACGTTGCTGGCAGCCACGAAAACATGCATGGCGGTGGAGTCGGCTTGCACATCGGTGTGCCAGCCCTGCAATACGATGTCCCCGGCTTGTATACTACCCTGGTCGTTGATAACGGTCCAACCTTTTCCGACCAGGAAGTCCCGCATTTCGTTCGTGTTCGTGAAGTATTTCGAAGTTCCCGCCAACTCGCTGTAACCGGCAAGGCAGAGCGCCGATACCACGGCAGGGGAGCAGCTTGTAACCGCGCCGCTGGCGTTAAGCGTCTGGCCTGTGTCGATGTTGAGAAGCGGAACGGTGGTGCTCTGGTTCAGTTCGTAAGTCCAATTATTGGTTTTGAACCACCCCCATTGCTTGGAGCAGATTTGAAGGAACTGGTTGGTATCGAATGCGGCAGGTGCGCGAAGGGCGTACTTGAAGTCGCTGTAGTTCCCGATGTCGTAGGTGCTGGAGAACATGGAGACTTGCTTGTCGAGGTTGTCGACCTCGGTTTGGAAACCGTCGACGGATGTTTGGAGTTGCTTCACTTGACGTCCGTACGCGTCCAGCTGAGCGTTGAAGTTCCCGGTCGGAACCCAGTACTCGGCGTTGCCTATGGGTGTTCCTTTGGGAACGTACTGCCGCGACGTATAGGAATCTCCCGCGTACGTGACGATGGTTAGCGGTTCGTACGCAAGGTCGGTGCTCCATTCCACAGGGTCGGCGAAAACCGGGACGTAACGCGCCCCGACGTACTCGCGAACGCCCGTATAATTTGTTTCAAGGTTTGCCATCTTAATCTCCGTTCCTAGAAGCTGTTCCGTGCGGTCTCTCGTTTCGCGTCTCGATTGTTTGATTCACGGGATGCACGCTGTCCACGTTCCATCTCAGGATAAGGCGTCCGTAAGAATCGTCGTCGAAGTCCATCCCGGTGTCGAAGATGATATCGTCCCATGAGCGGGGGATGTACGCTGCGAAGTACCCGTCCGAGGTAAGGCCGAAGAACACTTGCCTAACCGTATGCTGGAATACGAATTCCATGTGGGCGTCAATCCACTTTATTACCTGGTCGGCGTAGTATTCGTCGAAACCGCTGTCGATGAACTTCTGGAAATCGTCCTGCAACTGCTTTATGTCGTCGGCGTTCTTCGCCACGACGTCCACCAGCTCGTTGTACCCGTCTTTACGGTCGTTTATGTACTTCACGACCTTGCACAGAAGCTCGTAATATGAAAGGGAATCGTCGTAAGCGGCAGGCAGCACGAGTTGGCACCAGTATCCGAGCCTGGTGCCGGCCGCGCAAGCGTACGGGAAAGAAGAATCCATGCTACCTCCTACCATAGTCTCATGAACAAATCGTCAAGGCTGCGGACGATTTCGAGGTCGATATTAACAAGCGTCTTTCGGTAAGTCAAGAGCAAATCCGACTGCGAACCGTCGAAACCTTCCTCGCGGTGCTTCCTCGTGCCCTCGTAGTCGCCCAACTCCTTGCTATCGTCCTTGGTGGAGGACTTGGCGGATGATTCGCCGGTATTGGACGAGGAGGAGGACGAACTCCCATCGTCCATGGTCACCGTCGTCGCATAGTCCATCGATTCGATAGCCCCGGTGTCCAGACCGTTCATCGGCGTGTCTTGGAATACGCTCCTATCGTCGGACGTGGATGAAGCAGTAGAAGCTGCGGACGACTTCCCGCTCCTGTCCTCGCTGCCCGTCCTGGCTATTCCGATATCCTCGTCCCTGGTCCATTCCTCCGTGAAATCCATCTTCTTGGAGAGCATAGGGTCCGTGACCATCGATTCGGATTCGTACATCTTGTTCCAGTACGGCATAATCTCCAACATTCGCTGGCGAAGCTTCCATCGGAACAGCCCCATGGTCTCGAACCCTATTTCCCGGAAATAGTAGGCTCGTATAATCTTGTCGTTCAGAACCTGACGGTGGGATTCGTCGAATATCGGATAATCGTCCAACCCGACGACGCCGTAGATTCTAGGCCAGTTCGCTTCCGAGTGCTCCAGATTCAAATCGTCGAGCGCCTGCTCGACCGGCCACCTGAGAAGAGTCGTGTACTTACTCATAGTCATCACCTGGAACAGCGGAATCGCTATCGGCTTTCACTTCGACTTGCGCATTGCCCGTCGCACCGGTTCGGATATAGGTGCCGCTGCGGAACTCGACGTCCACGTTCAACCCGAACAGCTCGTTAATCTCGTCGCAGGCCTGTTTCCTCGCGTTCAACCGCGTGAAGCGCTCCGCTTCGACGTCGCCCATGTTGTTCACAACCTCGTCGGAGATAAGACGTTCCTTCTTGTCGGTGTTGACGTTCTCGATTCCCATGTACGTGAGGGCTTCGTTCCAAATCTGGTGCTTGTAGACCTGGAGTTCACCTCCCACGTAAGGCGTGGTGATATCGAACACTTGGAACCCGTTCAAATCCAGGTTCTTCTCGCCTTTCACCCAATTCCTGCCCTCGTCCACCTCCTTGGCTGCGTTAAGGTACGTCAAACGCTGGGACTCGTCGCATCTGATGACCCTGGCGGTGCGCTGCTGGCGGACGTTGATGTCGATGGTCCTCTGGGTTTCGGCCAGGCGGAAAGCGTACTGCCATAAGGTCAACCACATCGGGACCCGCAGGTAGTTGTTGAAGATTATCACCGAGTTGCTCTCGTCGCAATCGTACTGGAACCCGTTTACCGCATAAGCCTTCCTATCCTTCGGGTACTCGTAGATGTCCCATTGTCCTTGGACCATCATGGGAAGTACGGCGTAACCCTCGGGCGCCCTTCTCTTCTCGTCGGATTTGAGCATCTCGTCGTAGAAGAAGCCTACGAACCCGTCCCGTAGAAGCCAGAACTCTATCATGCGCTCGTCGACGCCCCTGGGAAGGTTGCTCCATTTGAATACGCTTACGGCAAGGTTCATCAAACGCCACATGAACATGGCTGCGGTATCCTGGTTCGTGATGAACGTCTCGGCGTTCTGAGCCCTGGCCCCGTCCTGCATTATCGAGGGCGGGACCATTCCGTCGGGCATGAACATGCCAGTGTACATCCAATCACCTCCTATAGAGAGTTGTCCTGGGAGAAGTCCCCGAATCCCGATGTAGTATGCCAGAAAGTCACACCCGAATCAAGCGCGCTCCCTATAACCTCCAGCGCGTCCGCCGGCGTGCCCCTCCCCCGGGCGAACGGGGCGCTGCTTCCCGCCGCCGCGTTCGCCGACCTCGCCACCGATGCCTGGGTCTTGACGTAGTTCCAGACGGGACGCGATGTTATGTTCACCGTCTCCACCCTCTCGACGGCGTATCCGAATCGGTCGAAGAACTGGTCTATCTGCTTGGCTACGCTCGCAACGACGTTTATACGCTGCGAATGCACCCCCTGAACGCCCGTTCCGAACATGACGTTGCTCTCGACCTCTCCCCTGGCCGTGGTGGGCTGGTGCATCGCGTTCGTGACCTCGGAGTACAGACCGCCTGCGGCTCCCCCTGCGAAGCCCAATTGCGCCATTCCGTTTCGGATATCGTCGGAAGCGGAGGAAGCGAGGTTCGCCCTTTCCCTGCGTGCGGAAGCTTTGGCGGAAGCGGAAGCATGCACGGTGTTGTGCGAACCCGCAATCCCCGTGAGCGCGTCCCTCCTGCTCAACGCCGATGCCGCCTTCCCGACGGAGGACATGCCGCCGATACCGGCAACGGCCATACCTCCCACTTCGAGGGCTATCCTCCCGCCGTTCTGTCCCATCCAATTGGCGAAGGCGTTGTTCGACCATGACCCCGTGGCACCGCATTTGCACACTATTCCGGCGGAGAAGCATTTGCTGACGCCCATGTAATTCGTGGGATAGACGAACGCTTCGCATGCGGTCGAAACGCAAGACTTGATATCCGCGACCCATTGGCTCTCCGTGCCGGTGCGAAGCTCGTACCTGAGTTCGCTCACGCTCCCGTTGTAGTCGGTGAGGTTGCAGTAGGTGTAAGGGTAATAGAGCAGCTTCCTGTTGTGCGGAGTGTACCCGTCTACGCTGCTACCCCTCTCGGGTATGCCTATCTGAGCGACCGGGGTCGTGTGCCCGTCCTGGGGAATCAGCTCGTCAGATGTGTTTATCCCCTTTTTCAAACCGCTGAGGACGAACGAGGGAAGGGAGACTATCGCCGCCACCGAATCGGTGCTGCCGGCAAACGTCAGGCCGTTCAGCAGCAGTTCCAATTCCTCGCTATGCCCGGAAGTCGTGTCCACGGGGCAGTAATAGATGTTGCACCCGTTGGGAATGCCCTTGTAGACATGCACCGGAGCCGGCTTGGCATACCATCCCGACGGATTGATGATGTCCTCGACCACGTTGGCGTTCTGCTCAGGCGTCGCGGACGTGAAGACGACGTAGCCGCCTTTGTCGAACCAAAAATGGTTCTCCGCCGTTATGGTGTATATCAACGGAAAATCCGGCTCCGGGGTTAGAAGGTACGCTTCGCTCTCGCTTGCAACCGTCTCCCTCTCTATGAAGCATGGCGGGACCGTCCAATCGACGCCGTACAGGTACGTTTGGAAAATATCCGTAGTCAGAGTGACCTCGGAGGTGTTGTCGTTGATGTACTCCACATCGCTCACGAAGCAGTAGATGAACCCGTCCGTAAGGGAATCGTTGCGGTACATGCAGTAATTGCAGTGGTAGAGCCTGTCGGCTTCGATATCCACTTTCAGACGCCTGTTCCTGCCTATGTAAACGTATCCCTCGCTTGACAAGGTCATCATATTGGCTATGTCGTTGTACTGCTCGCTCAGGGAAGAGTACAGGCGGACGTTGGAGTACCCGTCGCCCCAAGGAACGGAACCGAACAGTATCTTCCCCGAAGGCGCGTAGTTCGGAAGGGACATTCTACCTCCTTATGGAAAAAGGGGAGGGCCTTGACGGTCCTCCCCAGGCGAGTAAGGCGAAAACCTAGGACGCCGCCACGACGGTGACGGTAGCCGTTCCGGTCTTGCCGTCCACGGCGGTGGCGGTCACCGTGATAGCCGTGCCCGCCACCTCGTCGGCAGCGACGCGCAGAAGGCCGGTGCCGCCGTCGATGGAAGTCCCGCTGGCCAAATCCGAGGTGGACGAAATGGTCCACGTAACGGCCTTGTCGAACAGTCCCGTCCCGGTAACCGTGGCGCTCATCTGGATGAACGTCCCCTGGGCGACGTTGGCAGTGGTCGGAGATACCTTGACGGCCTTGATATTGGACGCTTCCTCGGTGAACAGCACCGCGTTCGCGAACGGCGAAACGGAGAAGGTACGCCACCCGTGGTAGAAGTACTGCCAGTACAGTCCCAGACCGTTGTAGTTCTCGGTGAACTGCTCGAAGTTGGTGAAGCACATGAACCAGTCCGTGTCCAGCTTCACGGCGTTGATTTTCTGAAGAGCCGCCTTCTCCTCGGAGGTGAAGGGCGCGTAGGTATCGTCGTTAGCGAACAGAAGGCCCAGGCGCTCCTCGTCGTCCGCGTCGAAGTCGAAGGAATCGACGGCGATTCGGCGGCTGATGTAGTCAACTTCGGAAAGGTTGAACGCCGCCGCCAGAACCTTGACCCCGATTACGGATTCGGCCTTGTTCGGGACGATGATTACCTGCTTGTCGATGGGCGTATGGTTGCGCACATGGGCACGGTTGTACGTGGTCTTGAGGAAGGTGAGGTTGTTGGTGTACTCGCGGTACTTCTCCACGGCGTCCTCGGGATTGGCGTTGGTGCCGCTGATGGGAGCGGTGACGACGGTGTAGATGCCGCCGTTCAGCGCTTCGCGGCAGAGCATGTACTTCTTGGTGAGGAACACGTCCAGCGACATTCCCGTGTAAAGGGTATCCACGATATAGGCGATGAGGGAAGTCATCTCGCCGTAGGAGATGAACGCCTGTCGAAGCTGGTCGTTGCTGACGGTGACGGGATAGACCTTCTGCCAGTTCATGGAATGGAAGGCTGCCCGGACGTCCGGGATGTGCCGCTTGTAGAGCTTGCTCTCGGATTCGGCGGGGTCGTAGCTGAACGGCTTGGCGACGTTCGCGAAAATCTCCTCCACCGTCTCCCCGTATTCGAGGCGTCCCTTGTCGAACACGGCCCAGGGGTCGTTCCAGATACTCGACGTCACCAGGACGCGCCCTACTCGGTTGACCAGAGCGTTCAGGTACGCGTTCTGGTACGGCTGATAGGACATGATGAACTCGCCGATTTTATGAATCGAACGGGTATCGTCGGGAATGCGAACGGGATTAGTCATTGCTCTTCACCTCTTCCACTAGTCCCGCTTCCAAAAGCGCATCTCGGAGAACGGGAGTCTCGTTGATGATTGTCTCGACGGTGCGCTTGGAGAAGTCGGGGTCTGATTTCATAACCTTGATAGCGTTGAGTTCCACCTCGGTAGGTTTAATTGGCATGGTACTTGTTCCTTCCTGCGAATAGCTCGTCGAACGTGTAGGTTCGCCCTTCGCCCGCCGCATCCTCCCGCTGCACCTCTTTCGCCCTCTGCGGTGAAGATAGGAAGGCATCGGCGAACTTGGTTTTCGCATCGTCCAGCTGGGCGGCTAGACTGTCGCGCTCGCTTGCAATCGCGTCACGTTCACCGGCAAGGTTGTCTCGTTCCTCGGCAAGGTCGTCGCGTTCCTGCTCCAACGCGTCTACGGACTGTTGGAGCATATCGCGCGCTCCGACTGCGGTGTCGTATTCCAACTGCAAAGCGCTGTACTCCGACGCATCGACCACTTGGGCTTCTTCCTGGCCTTCTTCAAGCTCCTCTACGAATACGTATGGCATAGTAATACCTCCCTTCGACGCTGCCGTGCAGATTGTATCGCCGAAAGGAGGTGAACGTCAATATAAGAAAAAGATATTTTATTCGCGAATCTCCATCTTGTCGGGAACCAGGACGATTCCTCCCTTTACCCTCCTCGTATAGAGCTTTCCGTCATACGATGCTCCGAAGTCGAAGTTGTCCATCGCTACCTGCGAATGGCACGACGCGGGCATACCGGCCACGTGCACGGTCGGGGATTCCTTTCCCACCTCGTACTCCAGATAGCATTTGGCCCGCAGGAACTTCGCTTTGCAAAATGTAGACTCGTGCTTCCAAGCTCCCAACCTCACGTCGTCCACGTCTATGCAGTCCGGCACTTCCGTACCTACCAAATGGATGCTGTCCGTATCCGCGTAAGCGAACCTATCGTACACGGACTGGGCGGTCGTCACCGTCTTGTATCTGGCGTGAGCCGTTATGAACACGCCTACCGGCAAATACACGGGGTCCCTCTTCTCCGGTTCAAGGTCTACGTACCTTAGAACGTCGTCCACCAACATGGGCCTTCTGGAATATACGGTCGTCCTCGTCGCGAACTTTCCGTATAGAGAATTAAGCATGAGTTTTGCAATCTGACGCTTACCCGAATTGCCGTCTATAGTGGCCTGGTTCTTCACCTCCACCCACTTCTCCACGTAGTCGCGGAAAAGAAAGTTCGCGCTCTTGAAAACATACCCACCGTGCCAACGTAGATTGTATACATGGTACTGTTGGGTTATAAGCTCCCAATCGACGCTTGTAACCGTGAACGTTACCTCTCCATCGCTCTTCGAAAGGTACTCCGTCTGGGAGAAGCGGAAGTTACCCTTCAACTGTATGCAGGGTATATGGCCTTCCCTGACCCTGAAACTGCACGTTACCTGGGCAACCCATAAATCGTAGACGTCGTTGGGCTTGGGCTTGCCGTCGAACCATACGGGCTTGCCGTAAGGGAGCCTTTGCCCGTCGCAGGAAGCCATAACCGACGGGTAAAGGCTGTTGACGTCGAACACTATCCCCTCCGATAGCTCTTTGCCCTGGTACTTCGGATTGACCCAGGTGAAGCCGCCACGGTACGACTTCCGTATGAACTCGTCCTCCTCGTCGTCCAAAAGCGGGAACCAACGACGGAACCCCTTCTTGCCGCCCATCATCCCCCTGTAGTCGGATAAGGCATTGGAACCTGCGGTAAGCTTGTTGAGACCCTCCTTAAGGAAGGTTTCCAGAACCATCGCGGTTATCCTGACGTCCCCGTCTATGTACTCTATCTCTTCGGCGGTAAGCTCGTGGCCTACAGGTCTAGGTGTTTCGTAATCTAAGTGCCCTTTCATCATGGGAAGGTTATACGCTTTGGCCATATTGGCCACGGACAAGGGGATTACCTTGAGCGAGTCCATTATCTTCACCCGCATCATACGCGTGAAGCAAAGCTCGATGCAATAAACCTGGTTCGCATCGGATATGATGGTCATGTACGTCTTGTCGGATACGTGGTTCCTGTCGGGAACCCACTCCCATCCGTTGCGTTCCAGCCAGTCCATGATGAAAGCACCGTCGAACGCAAGGTTGTGGAAGTAGATGTTGCATTGCGCGTGGGACTCGCACCATTCGATGAACCATTCGATGGAGGTCCCGTGCTCGACCGGCAATCCCTCGGCCCCAATCTCGCAAACGGCTGCTGCCCAAACGCGGCAATCGTCCAAATCCGTCGTGGTCTCGAAGTCGGCCGTGTAACTCCTTCGCATCAGCACGTCCTCCCACCACTCGTCATCGACGGCATAACCTACATCGACGATATCCCTAGCCACGGTAGCCCGCCTTCCGCGCCCAGCCGACGACGAACCTCACGGCCCTGTTGTGCCTGGTTTCGTAGGAGATTCCGTTGTACGGGTTCCTCGCGCCACCGCTTTCGGTGATGAATTGCGGGTCAATCTCGTCGTAGCCGCTGTCGAACATCTTGTTCAGGGCGTTGACGTTGTTCCGAAGCAGCCAATCGACGGCATCTACAAGGTCTCGGTACCCTGGCATCGCGGCGTGGAAGTTCATCGGGTTCTTCCAGGTATCCAGATACACCGCGACCATGGCATCGGGCATCACCTGCGAACGCTTGTTCCGGTTGTCCTCGAACTCCCATCGCGCCTTGGTCTGCCTGTCCACGTCCTCGTAGGAGTCGTCCGGCTCGCCCTCGCCGTCCAACGTCATGTCGTTGTCCTCCATGGCGGTCCTGTACTCCGGTTCGGACATGGCACCGAAGTCGTAAGCCGCATCGCCGGGAAACGCCGATTCACCCATGGCCTTGCGGCGCCTGCTACGCTCGCGCGCTATGGCGCGTTTGTTGAGCCTGTCCTCCTTGACCTGGTAGCGGGTTACCATGTTGCCAGCCGCATCGCGCGTCAGGAAAAGGGCTTCAGGGTCGTACGACTTGAGGATACGGGTAAGCTCCGAGCTCCTGCCCCTCCGCGCATCTCCGGCGTACCCGACGATGCGGCGGAAATCGTTCACGTTGTGTATCCTCGATTTGACCTCCGACACGGTGACCCTGGGAGGGAGGGACGCTATATCCCGCCCGGCACCGCTGGAAGCCAGCTCCCTCTCCCTCATCGTTATCGCCCTGTTATAGGCCCTGACGGCCTTTGTCAAACGGTCGAGCCTTGTGGCTGTCCAGTTGAACGCGCTCATAGCGTAACCCAGAACGTCATGGTCTCGGGCGCGTAGTAGACCGTCCCGGAGGGCGACACTACCCTGAAACCCCTCGTCTCGACCTGCTGGTAAAGTTGAACCAAGGCAAGCTCGTCGGCCTTCACGGTCACGTGGAAACGACGGCTCAGGGAGTCGTTCAGCCAATCCTTCTTGACCTTGGCCTTCTTCACGAACGATTCAAGGTGAACCCTGGAAGAGAATGCGAAGTCGTACCCGTCCACCTCCGCGTGGAACGGCGTCTCGCCGAGGTTGTAGCAAACCCCGTTGCGCGTCAGCTTAGAACCTGCCATAGAATACCTCCCTAACCAGAACCAGGAACCACAAGGAACCTGCGAAACAGAGAACCGAAGTCCAGAAAAGACGGTCGGAACCGTATCCTACCGCCATTCCCAGGAATCCGAAACCTGCGAACATGAAAAGAATACCGATATAGGGCGAAACCCTCTCGAAAACCCCCATGGCTACCTCCTCGGGAACAGCCCGAAAATCGCCGCCACCCCTGCGAATCCTGAAAGCAGGTAGAAAATCCATTCCTTCACAATTTACTCCTTCCAAAGAAAGGGGCGCTTTAGGGTGCGCCCCAGGAACCCTTCCAGCCCTAGAACTGAACGTCGAACGTGAGCATGGAACCCTTGCCGACGCTCACCTGCTTGATAAGGCAGGGAAGGCCGTCGTCCCAAGTAGGCGCGCCGAAAATCGCGATAGCCTTCTTGAGGGCGTTGAAGATTCCAGTGCTGACGGCCTGGTAGCTCTTCCCATCCGTGTCGATGAGGACGACTCGGACGGCGTTCTGAACCTCCCCGCTCTCCTCGTCTGCAATCTCGATTTGCTCAGCCAGAACGTCCTTGACCTTGATAACCTTGTTGATATAGTCCCCCACCTTGTGGTCGGGGTTGTTGGACGCGTTGAACACGGCAGCCTTGGCTTCGAGCGTCCCGCCTTGAATCGAGCAGAAAGTGCTCGTCTGCTCGCTGCTCAGCTCCTGTGCGATGTTCATCAGCTCCATCTCGGACATAACGTCCCCTTTCTACTTGCGGCTCCCGCCCGTTGACGGGGATTGATTGACCGCATCCCGACCATCGCGCCTTCAGGCATGATGGCCGGGTGCGCCCAATCGCCCCTAGGCTTCGACGGGGTTGCCGTCGAGGTCGAGCTCCTGGCGCTCCTTGCAGATGCGCATCAGGTCGGCCGTCTCGAACATGTAGCGAACCTTGCCCACCTTGTCGGCGTACACGTCAGTACCGCGCGGGCATGAAACTCCCGCTTCCATGATAGCGGCGCGAATCTCCGACTTGGTCATAGACGTTGCTTCGACGACGCACACGGGAGTGCGCACAAGGTCGTAACGCCCATCTGCCGCTTGCTTCATGCCCTGCACTCCGACTTCGAACTTGTAAAACGTAATTTGACGGCTCATTACAACTTTCCTTTCTCGTATATTGCTTTCCGTCGCCATCCATTTTACCAGGTGGACGGCTTCCCTGGGCCAACACCCGCCCGATTCGACATGATTTTCACCAAATCTTCACATCGAATTGGGCGGATGAATAGCTACCTATACGCGAGTTACACACGCAACAGAAATTTCGTTTCTCAAAATTGCCACATCGCAGTCTAAACCAGCATAAATCTTTTGCATAACGTCATATAGTTCCATAAGTTCACCCGCATAGCCATAAGATTTAGACTCATAAACCATATCATCGCCATGCAATACAACCAATTTATACAAAGTCCTTTTAATTGTCATGATAACCATCTTTCAATGTTTTGTTATCCCTGCATGTTGGATGCACGTAATATCACCATGCGCCCAACATTGACGTTACTCATCACAGTCATCAAGGTATTGGCCTGGAAAATCCTCATTCTTGCATATATAGCAATATGCATCGAATAATTCATCATCAGATAAAGCATTCATCAGCGATTCTAGAATATACGACTCGCCAAATGCATCAATAAGTTCCATCATACCGTTATAACCGTCCATAGTAACCCCTTTCCATGTTGCATTTTATCCAACATGCAGGGATAACGTTTTCCGGTAAACCCATAGGCTAGATGCACCCTGTTAAAGCGATGCATAGCCTTGCACTACTTATGCCATTCCAACTTAAAATGGTCGCCATTATCATCGTAAAGCACAGATGCACCGTCAATCTGTTCACTAGGAAAACTGCGAAGCAGTTCAACCGCATGATACATATTATTGATGCTAATTGTAATGGTATCCTTACATTGAATAATACAAACGCGCACGTTATCGGGGTCGTCCGTGTAATAGCACATATTAATAAGTTTTTCCATAATCTATCCTTCCATAGGTTGATACTAGACTATTATCTAGCCTATGGGTTTACCTATTAGATATCATTATTTAGTTATCAAAGTTCACGAGTGGGGTTGTACTCTCCTCTTCATCGCCCCTATC
>ENA-OURZ01002600-OURZ01002600.1-human-gut-metagenome-genome-assembly--contig:-NODE-2600-length-16558-cov-2.127007_pt1 | contig 16558 bp, 14 predicted proteins | sample MGYA00242073_ERZ509195 | MGnify/ENA primary metagenome ERZ509195 (study PRJEB26280, sample SAMEA2338837) | human gut metagenome | biome: human gut; feature: human-associated habitat; material: faeces...
CTGCGTCTCGAAATGGGGCTGGGGCTTTGACAAGTACATTGCCGAAGCAAACGAAGGGCAGGGCATCAAGTTCTCTCCGAAGCTCAAGCTCTACTTCCAGTGGATTCTGCCGATTCTGATTCTGATCATTCTCATTCAGGGCTTGATCTGATTCCGTTTTTTCGAACACCCGCGGCTTTGCCGCGGGTGTTTTTGTGCCGCGGACAAACTGGCTCTTGCACAGCATGGACCGGCATATTATAATAGGATGGAAATTTGCCGGATTCCGGCAGAAACAAAGAGGTTTGCCATGCATTACGATTTTACAACCATTTATGACCGGCACAATATGGACGCCCTGGCGGTGGACGGCGTGGGCACCAGCACCGGCTTTTCCCCGGACGCGCCGAAGGAGGGCTTTTCGTTCCTTCCGATGTGGGTCGCGGACATGAACTTTGCAACCGTCCCTACCATTGCACAGGCAATTGCCAAGCGAATCGAGCATCCGCTATTCGGCTACTTCCGCCCGTCGCAGGCGTATTTTGACGCCATCATCAACTGGCAGCGGACGCAGAATGGTGTGGAGGGCTTGCTGCCGGAGCATATCGGCTATGAAAACGGCGTGCTGGGCGGCGTTGTGTCGGCGCTGAACGTCTTCTGCTCGCGCGGCGACAAGGTCCTCGTTCTGAGCCCGACCTACGTCGGCTTTACCAGCAGCCTGGAAAACAACGGCTATCACATCATCCACAGCGCGCTCAAAAAGGACGGCGCCGGTGTCTGGCGCATGGACTATGTCGACATGGAAGAAAAGATCGTGCAGCATAAGATTCACGCCACCATCGTCTGCTCGCCGCACAATCCCTGCGGCAGAGTCTGGGAGCGCTGGGAGCTGGAGCAGGCAATGGAGTTGTTCCGAAAGCACGATGTGATGGTGGTCAGCGACGAGATCTGGTCGGATCTTACCCTGCCCGGCTATCAGCATATCCCGACGCAGTCTGTAAGCCCCGATGCGAAAAACCGCACCATCGCGCTCTATGCGCCCTCCAAAACCTTCAACCTTGCGGGTCTGGTCGGCAGCTATCATATTGTGTATAACAAAATGCTGCGCGAACGGCTGGAAAAGGAGTCGTCGCTTTCCCATTATGACGAGATGAACGTGCTTTCCATGCACGCGCTCACCGGCGCATATACTGCCGAGGGGCGGCAGTGGCTCTGCGAGCTGCGCGAGGTCATCGCCTCCAATGTTGACTACGTCTGCGACTTTTTCGCGCGTGAGCTTCCGGGCGTCACCTGCGCAAAGCCCCAGGGCACATATATGCTCTTTGTCGACTGCGCCGGCTACGCGCAGGCACACGGTGTTTCCATTGCAGACATTCTCAAGCGAGGCTGGGATGTCGGCATCGGCTGGCAGGACGCTCGCCCGTTCCACGGTCCGTGCCACATCCGGCTGAACCTCGCCCTGCCGCACACGCTGGTGGAGGAAGCCTGCAAGCGCATGAAGCAGTACGTTTTCTGCGACTGACCGAGGTCTATTTTCCCTTCTGCTGCATAGAATAAAAGGTAATGCTTTTATGGTTGGAGGGAAACGATGTTGGAACCGGTTTTTACGCCCGCGCCGCAGGGCGATGTGGACGATCTGATTTTCGCCGACTGCGATTGGCACGTCAGCGAGCGCTGAGCGGCAAATCGAGGGAAAGAAGCGCCATAAACGCTCCTTTCCCTCTTTACATGTTCCATGATTTCGGTTATAATGTTTAAAGTTGTGACGAAAATTTGAAAACGCTGGGATTGACAGAGTATGATGATTGAATTTGATGAATATAAGGTCAAGCTGAACGGCTTGAAGCCGAAGCTGGACGAGCTTGCCGCATCGCTCGGCATCGAGCGCTGCAAGGAAGACATCGAGCGTCTGCACGCACAGATCGAGTCCCCCGGCTTCTGGGACAACGCGGAGGTTTCCCAGAAGGTCATGAAGCAGGCGCGTCAGGTTGAGGCAAAGGTAGAGCGGTACGAGAAAATGTGCAGCCACTGGGAAGACCTGATGACCATCTGCGAGATGGCAATCGAGGAAAACGACGACTCGATGCTCGAAGAGCTGAAAGAGGGCTACACGGCGCTTGAAGAAGAGATGGAGCGTGAACGTCTGGAGACACTGCTTTCCGGCGAATACGACGGCAACAACGCCATTGTCTCGTTCCAGGCTGGCGCCGGCGGCACCGAGGCGCAGGACTGGGCGCAGATGCTCTACCGCATGTACACCCACTGGGTCGAAGGTCACGGCTTGAGCTACAAAATTCTCGACTATCTCGACGGCGACGAGGCGGGCATCAAATCTGCCAGCATTCTCGTTGAGGGTACGAATGCCTATGGGCTTCTCAAGAGTGAAAACGGCGTCCACCGGCTGGTCCGCGTCTCCCCGTTTGACGCAAATGCACGCCGCCAGACGTCCTTTGCCGCCGTTGAGGTCATTCCGGAAATTGCCGACGACACCAAGGACGTCGACATTCGTCCGGAGGATATCGAAATGCAGGTCTACCGTTCGTCCGGCGCCGGCGGTCAGCACATCAACAAAACATCCTCCGCTGTGCGTCTGATCCACAAGCCGACCGGCATCGTCGTCTCCTGCCAGACGCAGCGTGACCAGTTCCAGAACAAGGAAACCTGCATGCGCATGCTCCGCTCCAAGCTCATTGAAATCAAAGAGCGCGAGCATCTCGACAAGATCTCCGACATCAAGGGCACGCAGCTCAAGATCGAATGGGGCAGCCAGATCCGCAACTACGTCTTCATGCCCTATACGCTGGTCAAGGACACACGCACAGGCTTTGAAACGTCGAACATCAATGCCGTCATGGACGGCGACCTCGACGGCTTCATCAACGCCTACCTCACCTGCGCTGCCACCAACACATGGGTCACAAAATCCTGATTTTCCGCATATTTTGTGGTTTTGCAGGAAAAAGTTCTTGCAATACGCCATTGTTTGTGGTATGATTTTATTTGCTATGTAAAGGCATTTCTGCCTTTTTGAATGGAAATGCATTTCGGCGAGCCGCCTGCCGGTGAAGGACGGCAATTACGTTTGGAGGAAATTATGACTGCTCTTCACACTGTTCTGACGATTATTCAGGTGCTTCTCGCCGTCGCTATGGTTGCCATCGTGACGCTTCAGTCCGGCAAAAGCTCCGGCCTGTCTTCTGCCATCGCTGGCGGCGACAACAGCTTCATGGGCAAAAACAAGTCCAAGGCGCTCGACGCGAAGCTCGCTGGCGCTACCAAGTGGATTGGCGCTGCATTCCTGGTCCTGACCTTCGCTCTGAACCTGTTCTAATTAGAAACCTTTCGATCTGCTCCGGTTCTTCCGGGGCAGATTTTTTTGCCTATTGCCGCTCCACCTCCGCCCCCTGATAGTAATACTGCAGAATGGTCTGGTAGGAAAAGCCAAGCTGCGCCATCGTCTGCGCGCCGTACTGGCTCATGCCCACCCGATGCCCGAATCCGGTCACGTCGAAGACAAAATCCCCGTCCTGATAGGAAAGGGTCAGCCTTGTGGAGTTCAGACCGAACATCCGCCGCAGCTGCGTGCCGGAAAACGAAACGCCGCCGATGCTGCATGTCGCTGCGCCGCCGCCCGCGCTTCTTGTCGTCTCTCCGAGCCAGGCATCCGGGCTTCCGCTCAGCTGCACGTCCGGGTTTTCCTGCATCAGCCGCTGAGAGAATTCCTCCGGCGAGAAGACCGCCCGCGAGGAAAAGCGCGGCGCAGCCTCCTCCCCCGGGCTTTCCACCGCCTGCAGATACGGCACATCTGTCCCCCAGACCGCGACCGCTGCTTCCGTTGCCCCGCCCGAGCAGGAAAAATAAACCGCGTCAATCAGCTGTCCGTCATAGGTAAGGACCTCCCCTGCTGTCTGCCGGACCGCCTCGCGCGCCGCGCTCCAAACCGCATCAAAGGACGCGCCATATTTCTGCCGCAGCTGCTCCCGGCTTGTCCATGCCTGACAGCAGGAAGCCTCCGCGCAGACGTCCGCGTTTTCATGCTTCGGCTGCAAAAGCTTCCGACAGGTAAACGTCCTTGCCGCAACCGCCTGCGCTTTGCGCGCCTCGGTTTCAAAGTCTGCCGGCATTTCGCTGAGCAGCACCCCTGTCAGATAGTCCTCCATAGAAAGCGCTGTCACCGCGCCGCCATCGAGCAGGCGAACCGTCTGTGCATCCGGCGCTGTTTGCACAGCGGCTTTCTCCGACTGGTTCTGCCGTGCAGAAGATGCTTTCTGAGGCGCCTGTGCGTCCTGCTGCGTTTCGACCAGCAGCACCAGTCCCTCGTCCGGCGCCGCGGCTTCATCACGGTTTCCGGGCAGCAGCCCGAACGCCAGCGCTGCCAACAGCGCACACATCGCAATGGTCTTCATGCCATCCCTCCTTTTTGCTCCATCGTATGACTGCGTGCCATCAAATATACCGCTTGACATAACGCCGTGCTTGACACGCTTTTATGAAAGCTTTATAATAGATAACAAATTGTAACTTTGCTGTCAGGAGTTTTTGCTATGAAATATATTCTGAAAATTTTTCTGATTGTGCTGCTGGTTGTGGCAATCATCGGCGCGGCATGCTGGTTTTTCCTGGTGCAGCGCCCGGACCTCACCATGAGCGTCTTTGCCTATTGGGGCGACCACTTCTACGACGCCGGGCGCTATAACCGTGCGGTTTCGCTCTATGAGACCGCCTGCCGCCTTGACCCGCAGAACGCCAATCTTCCCGTGCGCCTCGCACAGGCATATATCAACAGCGGCAACTACACGAAGGCGGAATATACCCTCGTCAGCGCTATCACCAACAACCCCGAGTCCGTGCAGCTCTATGTCGCGCTCTCGAAGACCTACATCGCGCAGGACAAGATTCTGGACGCCGAGCAGATGCTCGACCGCATTACAAGCAGCGATGTCAAGGCGCAGATCGACGCCTTACGTCCCCGTGCGCCGGTTCTCTCCCCCGAAAGCGGCTATTACAGCGAGTACATTGACGTCTCCGTCCAAGCGACCGGCGGGCAGGCATATCTCGCCGTAAACCTCGACTTTCCTTCCATCCAGACCGACGCCTACGAAGGTCCGGTAACACTTGCTGCCGGAGACAGCAAGGTTGTCGCCGTCACCGTCGCGGAAAACGGTCTGGTAAGCGACGCGGTCTACGCAGGCTATACGATCGGAAGCGTCGTCGAAGAGGTCACGCTTTCGGATGCCGCACTGGACAGCTACGTCCGTGAGCTGCTCGGCAAGCGCGCTTCGGATACTCTCATGTCCGACGAGCTGTGGGAGATTGAGGAGCTGGTCCTTCCCGAAGGCGTCGAAGATCTTTCCGATCTGACGCGCTTCGCAGGTCTCACGTCGCTGACCATCCAGAACGCGACGGGGCTTGATTTTTCCGTCCTGCCGCAGCTGACGACGCTCAAAACGCTCGACCTGTCCGGCTCGACGCTTCCCACGTCGACGCTCGAAGCTATCGGCACGCTGCCGGATCTGGAAACGCTGATTCTGGAGAACTGCGCCGTCACGTCGATCAACAATCTCGTCGGTCTTTCGAATCTCACCTATCTCGATCTGACGAACAACTCCGTCACGGATCTGACTGCCATCACGGCGCTCACGCAGCTCAAGGACCTCTATCTGACCAACAACCCCGTCAAGTCGATCACGTATCTCAACAGCTGCCTTGCCCTGGAGCGGCTGCATATTGAAAACTGCGGTGTGTCTCGTCTGTCGAGCCTTGCGGGCAACACGTCGCTTCAGGAGCTGTACGCCTCCAACAACGACATTTTGGATATTTCTGTGCTGTCCGACTGTGTAAGCCTGTCTGTTCTGGATATTTCCAGCAATCAGGTCAAGGATGTTTCGGTTCTCGCCGGGCTTCCGGAGCTGACGTATTTCCTCGCCAGCGACAACCAGATTGAAGTGCTTCCCGCTTTCGATGCGGCAAACTGCAAGCTGGTGCGCATCAACGTCAACAATAACAAGCTCACCGATCTTTCGCCTTTGAAGGGTCTTCCGAGTCTCAACTACATCTTCGCCGACTACAACCAGATTTCCGACATCTCGGGGCTTGAGGACTGCCCGCTTCTGACGCAGCTCGACCTCTGGGATAACCCCGTCGACGAAGCGCAGGTCAAGGCGCTGCAGGATATCGGTCGGATTGTAAACTACAATCCGCAGTACAAGCCGGAAGCCACCGCTTCCTAACCGTTTGAAAAACGCCTCTCAGTCGCCTGAGAGGCGTTCTTTTTTCTTTGCTGAAGCTTTTCTTAAGCTTTGCTTAAAAATGCGGGAATGGCAAAAATTTCTGCTATGATGCTCCCATAAGAAAGGAGCATTCCATATGAAACGAATTATTGCTATGACACTCATTCTCGCGCTGACGCTGGCGATGTTTACCGGCTGCTCAAAAACCGGTTCTCAGCCGGACGGCAATGCGCAGCCAGAGTCCACCAGCACAGCATCGGAGACGGAAAACAAGACTGCTTATCAGGCGACCTTCCTCAAGCTGCCGGACGGTCTGGATACGGTGCAGTCGTCTGTCTTCACAGACGGCGCACTCTTCCTCGCGGCGATGAACCCGAGCGATCAGACCACGCAGGAGATTGACGAAACGACCGGCGCAGTCTACGGCTACCGCAGCTACGTAAGCACGCTCTACCGCGAGGATCTGAAAACCGGCGCAATCGATGTACTGGAGCTGCTCGTGGAGGGCTACGGACAGCCGCAGGTAAATGCGCTGGCAAAGGCGGCAGACGGCTCTGTCTGGGCAGTCTGTCAGACGTTTGAGCAGGAACCGCAGGACGGCGATTACATCTGGTCGTTCGTCCACTTCTCCCCCGACGGCGCGCTGCTCGGAACCGTCCGCGCCGATTTCTCAGACAGCGCCTTGAATGTCTCGGATGTCTTTCTTCAATACCTCGCGGCGGATAGCGCAGGGCATCTCATCTGCGCGGATTATTCGAACACGATCTACATTTTTGATGAAGCCGGCAAGCTTCTCAAAACGCTCTCGCAGGACGGAAAATACGGCAATCTCGCCACATTGGATACAGGCAAGACCGGCATTTTGTACTATGACGATTCCGGCGACCAGGTTTTCACCGAAATTGACGGCGAAAAGCTTGACTGGGGCGAGACGCTTTCGCTTGGCGTCGACGCATGGAATGTGTTTGCAGACCCCGCGGGCGGCGGGTTTTATCTCTTCGGCAGCAGCGGCACCATTTACCGTTATGATTTAGCCGCGCAGGAGAAAGCAAAAGTCGTCACGCTTCTCGACTGCGACCTCGACGCCACGAACCTTGAAAACATTTCTGTTTCCGAAAACGGCGACTTGCAGGTACTGCTCAGTACGCAGAACGAAGGCGTCGACAGGACCTACGGTCTTTACACACTCCACCCCGTGGATGCAGCCATGCTGCCGGAGAAGACCGTTCTGACACTGGCGACGTTGGACCTCAGCCAGTCTCTTCGCCAGCAGATTGCGAAATTCAACCGCGAAAACGACACGTACCGCATCGAGGTTCTCGACTACTCGCAGTACAGTGAGGTCATTGCAAGCCCAGGCTCTTACACCAAAGACTCCTCCCCCGCGATCACGAAGCTCAACACGGAGCTTCTGTCCGGCAATCTGCCCGATCTGATTGATTTCACTGCCACAGAGCTTCCCGTCGCGCAGTACGCCGCGAAGGGCTTCCTGGAGGACCTGCTGCCCTTCCTGCGCGCCGACAGCGCAGTATCGGAAGAAAAGCTTAACCAGAATGTGCTGGACGCCATCAAGACGGACGGAAAGCTCTATCAGATGCCTACCGCCTTCTCCGTCATCGGCGCAGCCGGAAAGCACGAGATCGTCGGCGGATACGATGCGTGGACGCTGGACGCGATGCACGACGCGATGAAAAAGCTTCCCGCCGACGCAACGGTTTTCAATGTCGACTACACGAAAGACACCGTCGTCTTTGCCTGCCTTGCAAGCTCTCTATCGCAATTTGTCGACTGGGAATCCGGCACGTGCAGCTTTGAAACGGACGCATTCAAGTCCTTCCTTTCGTTTGCAGACTCCTTCCCGGCGGAATTTGACACGACGAACTTTGACTTCGACAATTATGACAGCGATTACCGCCGCGTCGGGCAGAAGCAGCAGCTGTTGGCAAACATCGCCTTTTCCGGTTTTGACGATATTTACTATCAGTTGGAGGCTATGGAAAACGATGCTGATTTTGTCGGCTACCCCGGCGTTACCGGCGGCTACGGCTGCGGCTTTCTGCCGCTCGGCTCGATTGCGATGACGACCGCCTGCAAGGATAAAGACGCTGCGTGGGGCTTCATCCGTTCGCTTCTGTCCGAAGACGTGCAGCTGCAGCAGACCGGCTTCCCGATGCTCAATTCCGCCTTCGACAAAAAGGCTGCGGATGCTATGAAGCAGGAATACGTCACGGATGAAAACGGCAATACGGTTTTAGATGCCAACGGCGAACCAATCCGCGTGATTCTTTACACAATCGGCTTTTTCAACGAGACCGTCGATGTGTACGCCGTCACGCCGGAGCAGTATCAGATCGTCAGGGACCTGATCGACTCGACGCACAGCGTGTACTCGTTCGACGAGAACATTTTGTCCATCGTCTCGGAAGAGTGCGCCGCCTACTTTTCCGGCGCAAAAACCATCGACGAGACGGCAGCTTTGATTCAGAACCGCGTATCTCTTTACATGGCAGAGCAGAAATAAAGCTTGGGAGCCCGGAATCCTTCCGAGCTCCCCTTTTTGCGTTCAAGACAGCAGCGCAGGGTTCATATAGTAGACATTCTTTTCGTCCAGCTTCTCGCGCAGCAGCTGCACCGCCTCGCCGAAGCGCTGGAAGTGGACAATCTCGCGTTCGCGCAGGAACCGGATGACGTCGTTGACATCCGGGTCGTCGCTGAGCCGGAGAATGTTGTCATACGTCACGCGCGCCTTCTGCTCTGCCGCCATATCCTCGACCAGATCTGCCATAGGGTCGCCGGTGACCGCCATGGTTGCAGCAGACCACGGCGTGCCGGAGGCTGCCTGCGGATAGACGCCCGCCGTATGATCGACAAAATAGGGGGCGAAGCCCTGCTCCTTCATCTGCTCTTCGGTGAGCGTTCTCGTCAGCTGATGGACAATCGCGCCGACCATCTCCAGATGCCCCAATTCCTCCGTGCCGATGTCCGTGAGTAACCCTTTCAGTTCGTCATAGGGCATGGAATAGCGCTGCGACAGATACCGCAGCGACGCGCCGAGCTCGCCGTCAGGTCCTCCATACTGCGAAATCACGATTGCCGCCAACTGCGGGTTTACGTTCTGGATTCTCACCGGGTACTGCAGCTTCTTTTCATAAACAAACATTTTCTCTTACCGCTCCTTTCCGTATTCCCAGGGCCACGGTCCCGAGAGCCAGTCATACGTGCCGCCAGCCGCCGCGTCCATGAGCGTAAGCGGTCCATTCCCCTGCTGATACTGCTCGATTGCCTGCTGATACATCTCAACATACTGGTTAAACAGCTGCACCGCCTCGTCGTCCTGCGCGTGCGTGTCGAGATACAGCGCCAGCTCCTGCAGCGCAAAGCCCATCTGCTGCAATTCCACCGACGCCGTTGCCAGCTTCTCCTGCGTGTTTTCCTGCCCGCCATACGGAAGATCAAGTCCGGGGAACAGCGTCCCGCGAATCAGCGCGCAGGGCGCCTGATACAGCTCCGGACCCGTCTGCTGGAACGGTACATATGGATTTGCCAGCGGCGCGCACGACGGCAGATTCCCGTCTGCGTTCGCGCACTGCGGCAGCGTCATCACGCCGTTTGCCGCGTCATTCTGATTGGTCAAGGTCTGACACTCCTTCCTATTTTCCGGGGCGTTTCGCCCTGCATCAATCTATGCCGGATGCTGCCTTCCTGTGCAGAAAAAGGCTCCCGGATTTGTATCCGGGAGCCTTTCGGGTATATTCTTATTTCCGTTCGCTGTTTACTTGGTCAGGAAGCGGTGCAGCATGACCGCAGCCTGTGCGCGCGTCGCCTGGCCCCGGGGGTCGAGCGTCGTGCTGCTCGTGCCGGTGATGTAGCCCTTACCGATGGCCCACTGCATCGCGGTGGTAGCCCAGGAGCTGATCTTGGAGCGATCGGTGTAGCCGCTCAAAGAACCGGTTGCCGCGGGCGAACCCATGTAGCGGTACAGGATGGCCGCAATCTGCTCACGCGTGACGTTGGCGTTCGGGGAGAACTTGCCCGCGCCGGTGCCGTTGACAACGTCGTTCTTGTAAGCCCAGAGGACTGCATTGTAGTAGTAGTCGCCAGTCTTGACGTCGTTAAACGGGTTCGTCGTGCCGGTGACGGAGGGAGAGCCTGCCGCGCGGTAGAGAATTGCGACGAGCTGACCACGCGTCAGGTTATCCTTCGGGGCGAAGGAATAGGTGCTCTTGCCGTTGACAAGATCGTTGTCCGCGCAGAAGTCGATGGAGTCGGCCGCCCAGGAACCAACGTTGCTGGCGGTGACATCGGTGAACTTGCTCGAAGCGGTCTTGCTCTTGACGCTGAGCGTGATCTTGCCGGTGCCGAGGTCGCTGTTGTTCGAGCCGTAAGCGGTGTAATCAATCGTGATCTTGCCCTTCACGCCGTAGACCGGCAGGAAGTAGACGTCTTCGACATCCGCCTGCGAGGAGCTCGCGTTCACATAGTACTTGTCGGAATCCTTGACTTCGGACGCGAAGTCGGAGATGGTGTTGAAATCGTAGTACAGCTTGCCTTCGCTGGCTCTGGGAAGATCGAGCTTCACATACTCCGCCTCGGGGTATTCCTCGATGATCTGATCGACAGCCGCCGCGTTCTTGAAGCTTGCGCCGGAAGACGAGATGGTGTCGTTGGAGTCGTTCGCGTCGAAGCTCACAGTGCCGGAAGCCAGTGCGTAGTCGTCCGCGTCATAGGCGGTGTAGGTGACGGAGGCGCTGGAAGCGGTCGTCTTGACATAGACGTCGGAAAGCTTCTGGCCGGAGGTCGTGGAAACATAGCACTTCGTGTCGCCGATGGAGGTCGAGGAGCTCGAGCTCTTGGTGAGCTTGCAGCCCTTCGGCGAGCCGAAGACGACGTAGGAGATCTTCGCGCCGGAACCGGCCGCCCTGGTGACGGCGCTGGTGAGGCTGGAGGACTTGATGGCCGCGCCCGAGCCGACGGACTGCTTGACCGTTGCGGCCTCTGCCGGGTTGATGGTGACTTCGATTTCGTCCGTGCCGACCTCGCTGCCGCTCTTCTTGATCGTCGCGGTGACGGTCATGGTCGCAAAGCCCTTGGTAGCGGCCTTTGCGAGCTTGCCGGTGAAGGTGACGCTCGAGGAGGTCGAGGAAACGGAACCAAGCTCAGAGTTCTTGGAAACTGCCCACGAAACGGAGCAGCTGCCGGCAGAGCCATATTTGCCGCTGTCATAATCCCACTTCTGAACGTCTACGCCATACGTTGTGCCAGAGCCGACGTTTGCAGACGGCGTCGAGACGGTCTTATCGGAGGAGTTGCTCAGAACCACGCGGTATTCGCCGGAAACCTTAATGGTTGCAGTCTCGGAAACAACGTACTCGCTGCCGGAAGAGACGATGCAGTAATACTTATACGTGCCGCTCTTGTTGATGGACGGCTTGTAGGTGGACTTGGTTGCGCCGGAGATCGCCTTGTTGGTGTCACCATCGTACCACTGATAGGTCAGGGAGCTGCCGCCCTCGGCGACGATCTTCAGATCGCTGATCGTCTTGCCGACCTTGTAGGTCTCGGACTTCGGCTGGGTCTTGATCTTGATGCTGGATGCATTGTCGGAGATTTTGGTGATTGCCTTAACCGTAACATTCGGGTTCGTGACTACATTGCCCCTGTTGTCAACGACCTGATACACCGAGTAATTTTCGTTCTTCTCAAGCTTGAGTTCACCGGTAAAGGTGACAGTTTCCTTCTTGCTGTCGATTTCGCGGCTGAACCACTCAACCGGAACAGAAATCACTCTCGTACCAGAGGTTCTCCACTCCGTCACCGGATGCGTGGGCTTTTTCGACTGCATGGAAGCAATGGGGTTTTCGCTGGAAACGGTAAGCTCGCCAGTATAGTCATAAGGTGTTGTGCCGGGAACGAGAATCATGGTCTTATCCCAGACCTCGATGGTGAATGTAGCCGTGCCTTCGGCAGTTTCCGCCTTGACAGTTGTCTTACCCTTGCCCATTGCGCGGATAGTAACCGTGTCAGTGTCCTTCACCTTGGAGACAGTCTTGGTGCGGATTGCCGAATCGTAGTTTTCAAACGCCACAACATCGGAATCCTCAACGGTCCATGTTGCGTTGATCTTGTCCTGCGCGGACGCAGAATCGCTCATGAGCCAGGTAGTCAGCGTGAGGCGATCCTTGTCCTTGTATTCCTCCGCAGTGTAGAACTTGTCGTTCTCATTGTCCGGATTATAAACGCCCGCGCTTGCGTTGGTGTTCTGTCCCCACTGGCTCGCGCTGCCGCCCGTCGGGAGTGTCTTCGTCGGCTTGATTTCGACGCTGTAGCTGCCGTCTCTGACATAGACGCGGCAGACCTGAATATCGGACCACTTCTTGGCGTTATACGTATAAGCCTGCGCCAGCAGATAGAACGTGCCGTTCTTCTTCGTGGTGAACGTACCCTTATCGTCGCCTTTCAGCTTCGCAACATCCGTTGTACTTCTGTAAATATTCAGCTCTTCAAACGTCTTGCTCCGGTCACTCTTCGCCGGAACTTCCGATTCTTTCACCAAACGCCACAGAACATAACAGTTCTTATCCTTTGCCGGACCCGCCATGGTATAACCGACGGATGTGGTCTTGTCGATATCCAGACTCAGCTCATCCTTATCGAGCGAGAGCGTCAGGTTGTTGTCTGTGACTGTAACAGTGAAAGAAATGGACTTGCTGGTATCACCCACCGCCGTTGCTTTAATGGTAGTGGACATGCCTGCTTCTGCACCAGGATCTACCTTCAGTGTTGCCCATCTGGAATCATCTTCGTCCGGGATAACATCCACAGCATCCGGGTAGGTGGAGTACCATTCCACCTTCGGGTTCACATAATCCTCACTGCCCTTGGACTTCGAGTCGAGGAGCTTCACGCGAACAGTTGCCGTAGCACCCAGCGGCATTTCTGCCCCATTCTTACCGATGGTAATACTCGTGTTTGCCGTGTCGATTGCCATGCTACTGATAGAGCGATATTTGACCGTGACCTTCGTCGTGATCTTTTCCTTGCACTCGGTGCAGTATGTAATAATTGTATATTCCTTCGCGCCGTCAGTCTTAGAGGAATCGACAGCCGAATTCTTCGGCGTCAGTCTGCCCGGATCCTTTTCATTCTCACATGTAAAAGCATTCGCAGCTTCGCCAACAAGAACAATTTGCTGGTCATGCTTGGAAGTCGAGTGCGGGAACGTGATCGTTACCTCATTTCCGAGCGTAACCGTGGCGGTCTTATTCGTGTTTTTATAGCTGTCGTAAACTTCTGCCGCAGAAACGGCGGGGACCATTGCGAGCACCATCGTCATCACGAGGAGCGCGCACAAGAGTCTGCTCAATTTCTTCTTCATAAAGAACACCTCTCAATTTCCTTCCATTTTCCCGCTTCTGCGGGGATTGTTCTTTCTTAGTTTACCATAAAAATTAAAATTTGCAACTATTTCGTGCAAAATTAAGAGAAATTAAGAATCTCAACTCCTTGCCCACTAGGGCTTGTGGTCATTTTGCCGGTTCGGCACAAATTGTATCTTTTCGTTCCTTTTCTGTAACACTTTTGTTTTAATTTTCATCCCATATTTTTCTATAAATAGGAAAAACCGGGTAGGAATTCCTCCTGCCCGGTAAAAATAATTTGTGAATTTTTTGTGAACAGTCCCAAATTCGAGACCCATTTACCAGTTCTGCGCCGTCTCGGAAAGCTCGAGACCGGGATTGCGCTTGATGGTGTAGTCGATCGACCAGTTCGACGCGAACACCAGCAGGCTTCTTCCCTTGTAGTCTTCCAGCAGCTCCACGTCCGTCGACAGGTTCAGATCCTTGAGATCTGCCACTGGGGACTTGTCGATAAAGCGCAGGTACTCATACGGAAGCCCCTCCATCCGGAGGTCCACGCCGTACTCGCCCTTCATGCGGTACTGGAACACGTCAAATTGCAGCGTACCGACGACGCCGACAATGACTTCCTCCATACCGGAGTTCGGCAGCTTGAAGATCTGAATCGCACCCTCCTGTGCAATCTGCTCGGTGCCCTTGATGAACTGCTTGCGCTTCATCGAGTCTTTGGGGCTGACGCGCGAGAAATGCTCGGGTGCGAAGGTCGGAATGCCGCCGAATTTGAATTTCTTGCCCGGCGTGCAGATGGTGTCGCCGATGGAGAAAATGCCGGGGTCGAAGACGCCGATGATATCGCCCGCGTATGCCTCGTCGACGATTTCTCGCTCGGATGCCATAAGCTGCTGCGGCTGGGACAGGCGCATTTTCTTGCCGCCCTGCACATGGTAGTATTCTGCGTCGCGCTCGAATTTGCCCGAGCAGATGCGCATGAACGCCAGCCGGTCGCGGTGCGCCTTGTTCATGTTCGCCTGAATCTTGAAGACGAACGCCGAAAAATCGGGGCTGAACGTGTCAATCTCACCGCAGTCTGCCACACGCGGCAGCGGGCTCGGCGTCATGCGCAGAAACTCTTCCAAAAACGGCTCCACACCGAAGTTCGTCAGCGCCGAGCCGAAGAACACCGGGGACAATTCGCCGCGCTGTACCTCCGCCATGTCAAACTCGCGCCCCGCGCCAAGTAACTCCACGTCGTCCTTTAACTGGTTGTGCCGCTTTTCGCCGATGAGCTCGGACACCTGCGGATCGTCCAGGTCAATTTCCAGCTTGTCCGCGCGGTTTTTGCCCGAAACGCCGGAGAAGAACAGCAGCTGACCGGCTCTGCGGTCATACACACCCTGGAATTCCTTGCCCGAGCCAATGGGCCAGTTACAGGCATACGTTTCGATGCCCAGCTCATTTTCGAGCTCGTCCAAAAGATCAAAGGGATCGCGCGACTCGCGGTCCATCTTGTTGATAAACGTAAAAATCGGAATATGGCGCATCGCGCAGACCTTGAAGAGCTTGCGCGTCGCCCTTCGCGCCGTCGATGACCATGACCGCAGAGTCCGCTGCCATGAGCGTGCGGTACGTGTCCTCGGAGAAGTCCTGGTGGCCGGGGGTGTCGAGAATGTTGATGCAGTAGCCCTCATACTGAAACTGCATGACAGAGGACGTCACGGAAATGCCGCGCTGCTTTTCGATCTCCATCCAGTCGGAGACCGCCGCGCGCGAGTTCTTCTTGCCCTTGACCGCGCCTGCCTGCGCAATTGCCCCGCCGTAGAGCAGGAACTTTTCGGTCAGCGTCGTTTTACCGGCGTCCGGGTGCGAGATGATTGCAAAGGTTCTGCGCCGGGAGATTTCTTCTTTCAGGGTAGCCATGTATTCTGCCTCCAAATTCTAGTCTAGTTTTCCGGGTCACACGCTGCTACATGGGTTTGCCCTCCAAATCATGCAAAGTTTTCACAACTGTTCTAGTTTATCACACGCCATCTCATTTTACAACCGCAAACCGGCAAAAAATCACCCCGGCAGGATACTCCCGTCGGGGTGAAGGTTGTATGGTCAGAAATAATCCCGCATGGCGCGCGAGCTGGTCACGACGTAACAGATCAGCACGACCGCCTCAATACCCCAGGGTACAAACGTCCACGGAAATTCCAGAATCGGCGGGTCGCAGCGCTCGTTGATGGCAGAGAACACGCCGAACAGCAGAATCACCAGCCCCAGAATGCCGAGCTTCGGGCGGATTGTTTTAATGTAGCCCTCTTCGTCGAGGCAGTCGGACGGCTTGCGGTCCTTCGGCAGCAGAACGCTGCTCATGAAAAGCTTCTTTTCCCGCACCAGCCGGAACCAGGTGTACAGGCAGTATCCGCCGCACAGGACGGAAATCAAATTCATCAGATCGTTCATGGAATTGTTCATGTCTCGTCTTCTCCTTCTTTGTCTTCCGGATCCTCCGGCTGCTGCGCCGCTTCATACTTTTTTGCTTCCGCCCGCAGATTGCGAATCAGCAGCCAGATCCCGACAGCGGCAAACACAACGCCTGCAATCACGCCGACGAGCTTCGTTGTCTGCCAGTCCTTGTCTCCGATTGCGCCGGAAATCAGCTGCCAGGCAAGGTACACCAGATATCCGCCCGCAAGCAGCTGGAAAAACCGGCTTCTGTCCTCCTGCTGGCGGTGCTTCTGCTTTGCCGCAGCATCTTCGTCCGGCGCAAGCGACTTTTCTTCGCGTTCGTTTTCTTTCATGTTAAGCAAGTCCTTTCCTGAACTGTTCCATCATCTCACCGGTCAGACTCAAATGCGTCCGGTCCTCCGGAATTTCGCTGCGGTAAAACCAGCCGGCTTCCGACAGCTCGTCCTCCTGGACGGTAATCTTGTCGCTGCCGTCCAACTCGGCAAAGAAGCCAAAGAGCAGCGTATCGGTAAAGACCCAAGGCTGCGATTTATAAAA
>ENA-OURZ01002608-OURZ01002608.1-human-gut-metagenome-genome-assembly--contig:-NODE-2608-length-16525-cov-6.026169_pt1 | contig 16525 bp, 19 predicted proteins | sample MGYA00242073_ERZ509195 | MGnify/ENA primary metagenome ERZ509195 (study PRJEB26280, sample SAMEA2338837) | human gut metagenome | biome: human gut; feature: human-associated habitat; material: faeces...
GCCGCACCTCGCTCGCCGTATCGGCACTTAGAATTATGCGGTATTGCCCTTATTCCAAAATCAGCGCCGCGGCTTCGCGCAATCCCTTTACAACCGGTGCGCCCGTTTCCCTCAATTTTTCCGGCGGCTGGTGGCCGCCGGACTGCAAAACGCAGCGCACGCCCAGCGCCTGTGCAACCTCATAGTCGTGGACGGAATCGCCGATCATGACGGCGCGTGCCGGGTCAAAGCCGTTTTCCTTTAAATAGGCCAGCCCGATCTCGACCTTGCTCTTGGCGTAGATGTCGCCCAGACCCAGCAGGCGGTCAAAATAGCCCGTCACGCCGCGCTCGTCGGTCTGACGCCGCAGCGTGTCCAGATTGCTGGCCGACAGAATGACCTGCCGCAGCCCCGCGGCCTTAAACGCCTCCAGCGCGTCAATGGCGCCGTCTGCCAGCGGGCAGGCCGCACTGGCGGGGACGTAGTCCTCCATGTATTTTTCGGCCAGCTCTGCAAAGCTGTGCTTTGTAAAGTCAAACCCCGCGCGGACGTAATATTCCTCGATGGGAAAGCCAAAAATAGCCCGGTACCGCTCGTGGTCATACCGCTGCGGGTAGCCGAATCCTGCCAGCAGACGGTTGAGCGCGTCCACGCAGAGATCGACATCATCGAGCAGGGTACCGTTCCAATCCCACAAAATCAGTTCCGGGCACATAGATGTTACCTCTCACGGCAGCACCGCACAATTCCCGCCCCACGGGCTTAAGCACCGCTCCGGCGGCTGCGGCACGTCACCTGCGTCGCAAAAATGCTCGGTAATACACAAAGTATTGCCTGCGCTTTTTGCTTAGCATCTGACGTGCCTCGCTCGCCGTATCGGCACTTAGAATTGTGCGGTGTTGCCTTATTCTTCTGTAAAAATTTTGTTCAGACCCGCGTTGCTTTCGATCAGCTTGACGAGCGCCACACCCAGAATCGTGCAGCTGATGAGCTCGCCAATGCCGACAGTAACGGCATTGAACACCGCCAGCATCGCCGTGGGTGCGCCGTCCGAGAAGAAGAAGGTGATCTCGAACGCGCCGACAATGATCATATTAAAGACAACGGGCGGCAGGGATGCCGGAATGGCCAGCCCTTTCACGCGGATGTCGCGCAGCTTGTAGGTCACAAGGCAGGCCAGCAGGGTCGCCAGCGTGCCGAACACCACGTCAACGACGGTGGAGCCGAGCAGATTTGCCAAAAAGCAACCCAGCGTGACGCCGACGATATACTCGGCGCCGAACACCGGCAGCAGGCAGAGGGCCTCGGCCACGCGGACCTGCACCGCGCCGTAGCTGAACGGGGCCAGCACAAGGCAGACGACCACATAGACAGCCGCAATGACAGCGCAGCGCACAAGGCGACGGACGGACAGATTTTTCATATTCATACAATACTCCGGCGGATAGATTTTGACCACACGCAAGACCGCCAGCCTTGCGGGGTTTGCGCTGCCGACCAGCAACCAGCAGCGGAGCCTAAAATCCTAAGTTGCTCAACAAACCTAAATTATAACAAAACCCGCAGGCCGTTGCAAGACCTGCGGGGAAAATTTCTTTACTTTAGCAATCACCGCCGTGCCAGACGCTGCCCTGCAGGGCGGACGGTCTCTTACGAGAATGCTGAGGGCCTAGCATACCCGGCCTTACGGTGCAATCGTATTGTAGGGGGCGGTATCCTCGACGCCCCGCGGGCGGATGCAAGCATCCGCCCCTACAACACCGTTACGGCAGCTCCGGCGCATAAGCCTCGAGATTGCGGGGCTTGCCCTCGTAGACGATGGCGATGCCGTCGGGGCCGGTGTTGGCGCTGACAACGCCGCCGAGCTGGAACACGATCAGCGGTGCATGGCCAAACGCCTTTTTGCACAGCTTGACCAGCTCGTCACGCTTGGCGGTGCTGGACGTGTAGGCCACCATGTAGGGCGTGTCCTTCATCGAATCGACGCGGCTCTCCACCCATTTGATCATGGCGGCAGGCACGGCGGCGTCGCCGCGGACCTTGCTCTCGACCTTGGAGACGCCCGCATTCAGGCTGATGATGGGGCGGATGCCCAGCAGGTCACCGACCACAGCGGCGGCGGCACTGACGCGGCCCGACTTCTTCATCTGCTTCAGGCTGTAGGCGGCCAGACAGATCTCAACGCAGTCCAGCTTCTGCTTCAGCTCGGCCACGCAGGAGGCCAGCTCACCGCCGTTGCGCACCTTGCGGGCGCACTCGCAGAAATACCAGCCGTAGGGCATCGAGTAGGTGTGGCTGTCGATGACCTGAATCTTCATCGTGTAGCCGGGGCGCTCCTCCTCCAACAGCTCCATAGCCTTGACGGCGTTGTTGTAGGTGCTGGAGCCGCCCGCGTTGATGCTCAGGTACACCAGGTCGGTGTAGCCCTCGTCCGCATAGCGGGCGTAAATATCGCAGAACTGCAGCTGGGTGATGGCGGCGGTGGTGGGCACGCCCTGAGCGTCGCGCATCATCTGGTAAAACTGGTCGTTGGTAAAGTCCTTGCGCTCCATGTACTCCACACCGTCAAGGTTGATAGGGAAGCCCACGACCTCGATGCCGTACTTATCCGCAAGCTCCTGCGGAATGTCGGAACAGGAATCTGTCAGAAAACCTATCTTGCTCATTTTACATCCTCACTCCATTCGTATCGGGTCAACTGCCCGTGGGTCTCCAAACCGGCAAAATCCCATTGACGCAATGCTTCGTACACGCCCACTGCCACCGCGTTGGACAGGTTCAGGCAGCGCTCGCCCCTGCGCATCGGCATACGCACGCAGTCGGCCTCATGCGCAGCCAGCAGCTCCTCGGGCAGGCCGGCATCCTCGCGCCCAAAGACGAGATACGCGCCGTCGGGGTAGGTCACATCCACATGGCGGCGCGGGCCCTTGGACGTGAAGTAGAAAAACGGACCACTGTTTTTGGCAAAAAAGTCCGCCTGATCTTGATAATATGTTATATCAAGCTGGTGCCAATAGTCAAGCCCGGCGCGCTTTAATTTTTTGTCGTCGATGGTAAAGCCCATCGGGCCGACTATATGCAGCCGCGCTCCCGTCACCGCGCAGGTCCGCGCGATATTGCCGGAGTTCTGCGGGATCTGCGGCTCGACCAGTACAATGTTTAAGGTTGGCATAAATTTACAAGTCCTCGTTCTATAAACTTTAGCCCTCCCTTGGGGGAGGGTGGCGCCGCAGCGCCGGGTGAGGGGCCGGGCGGCACACCGTTCATGGGTCGGCTCCCGGCCACCCCTCCGGCCTTCGGCCACCTCCCCTCTAGGGGAGGCTTTTCACGGCGTTATCAATCACACGGCATACGCCCTCAAAATGCTGCATCACATCCGGATTGGAAAACCGCAGCACTCTGATTCCGAAGCCCTCCAGATATTCCGTGCGCTGTGCATCGTGCAGCTGTCCCGCCGCTTCATAATGCTGGCTGCCGTCCAGCTCTATCGCCAGACCTGCTGCATCGCAATAAAAATCCAGAATATACCGTCCCACAACCTTCTGCCGTACAAAGCGCGGCGAATATCCGCGCAGAAAATCATACCACAGATGACGTTCCTCCCGCGTCATGCTTTTTCGCAGCGCTCGGGCGTTTTCAAGGACATCCTTGTCTCGCGGCAGTCTCATGGTCTTACTCCTGCCGCAGTTTCGGCAGAGCGTTCTCCAGCCAGACGCCCAGCCGCTCGTCGGCTCCCTCGGGCGTCTGCCTGATGCACTCGGCTACGAAGGCGGCAGCTGCCTGTACGGCAGCCTGGGGGACGTTGCCCCGCAAAATGCGCCCGACGAGCACGGCGGCAAAAATATCGCCCGTGCCGTGGAACATTCGCGGCTGCAGCGGCGTTTTTACGGCATAGCCCTCGCCGCCGCGGGCCGCGCCCACACAGCCTATGTAGCGTCCGCCGCCGATGCCCGTCACGCCGGTCACAACGACCTGCGGCGCTACGCGGGTCAGCCGGGCCGCCTGTGCGGCGGCCTGCTCGGCACTGCCCACACCGGGCAGCGGGTCGCCCAGCAGCAGCGCGGCCTCGGTCACATTGGGGACGATCAGATCCGCCTTGCTGCACAGACTATACATAGCGGGCACCATGTCGGCCCCCAGGCCGCTGTACAGCCGCCCTCCGTCGCCCAGCACCGGGTCCACGACCTTGAACGCGCGGGGCCACAGCTCAAACGCCCGCTCGACGAGCTTTGCCTGCGCGGCGTCCGCCAGATAACCCGAGTAGATGCAGTCAAATTTCACGCCCAGCCGATGATAATGTTCCAGTGTCGCGGGGCCGTAGCCGGGGTTGGCCAGCTTAGCCGGGGTGCCTAAGCCCCCCGTGTGGGTGGACAGCACCGCCGTAGGCAGTGCCACGGTCTGCACGCCCAGCGTCGAGAGCACCGGCACGATGACCGACAGCGCCGCCCTGCCAAAGCCCGGCAGATCATGGATGGTTAATACGGTTTTCGGCGCGTTGGTCATGCTGCGGCCCTCCCCCTGCATTTTTTGAGTTCTCATTGATTCTACCATAAAACCCACCGCAAAAAAAGCCGTATTCGGGCGATTGTTCCGTTTTGTTTGGTTTTTGGGCAAAGAGAACAAAAACCGCCCGCGTCTCCGCGAGCGATTCATTCTATTTCATGGTTATCATCCACAAAAAAGCCCCTGCTGATTGGTTCAGCAGGGGAGATTTCGCAAAGTTGATGCTTTTACAGCACGCGCACGCGGATGGCGGGCTCAATCGCACCCAGCTTGACAGCGAGGTCGTCGGTGACATTGCCCGTCACGTCCAGCAGGGTATAGGCGACATCCTTTTTGCCCTTGTTCACCATGTTTTCAATGTTCAGGTGCGCTTCGGTCAAAATGCCCGTGATGGCCGAGATCGCGCCCGGCGCGTTCTTGTGGATGATGCAGATGCGGCGGCCTCCCACACGCGGCTGGCTGACATCCGGCAGGTTGACGCTGTGGGCGATGTTGCCGTTTTTCAGGTAGTCGCTCAGCTCGGCGGCGGCCATCACGGCGCAGTTCGTCTCGCTTTCCGGCGTGCTGGCACCCAGATGCGGCGTGCAGCAGACGCCCTTGACGCCCAGCAGCTCCTCGGTGGGGAAGTCGCAGAAATACTGCGCGACCTTGCCGCTGTTCAGTGCGTCGAGCAGTGCGGCGTTGTCCACCAGCTCACCGCGGGCAAAGTTCAGCACGCGCACGCCGTCCTTGCACATCGCCAGCGTCTGGGCGTTGATGGTGTGGCGGGTCGTAGGCAGGTAGGGGACATGGATGGTCAGGTAGTCGCAGCGGGGCAGCATATCGCCCAGCGTGACGCAGTGCTGCACGCTGCGGGACAGGCTCCACGCAGCATCAATGGAAATATACGGGTCATAGCCCAAAACCTCCATGCCCAGCGCGACGGCAGCGTTGGCCACGCGCGCACCGATGGCACCCAACCCGATGACGCCCAGCGTCTTGCCGCGCAGCTCGGGACCGACGAAGGCCTTTTTGCCCTTCTCCACGTCCTTGGCAATCGTGTCGCGGCCCTTGAGGGTCTGCGCCCAGTTCACGGCGTCCACCAGATTGCGGCTGCCCGCGACCAGCGCACCGACGACGAGCTCGGCCACGGCGTTGGCGTTGGCGCCCGGCGTGTTGAACACGACGATGCCCTTGTTCGTGCAGTCCTCCACGGGAATGTTGTTCGTACCGGCACCTGCACGGGCGATGGCCAGCAGACTGTCGGGCAGCGGGGCATCGTGCATATCGGCGCTGCGCACCAGAATGCCCTGCGGTGCAGCGGCCTCGTTGTCGATCTCAAACTGGTTGGCGGGCAGCTTGGCCAGACCCACCGGCGAAATGGCGTTCAATGTTTTGATGGTATACATATATCGTTACTCCCTGTTCCCCTTATTTTGCGCCGTAGGGGCCGGGCATGCCCGGCCCTCAGCCTTACGCAGTGACCCTCTCACGGGTGGCTGCCACAGTGCCGTGGGCCGGACACACCCGACCCCTACTGTGCAGCAGCTCAATGCTCCCTGCGGAACTTCTCCATAAAGTCGACCAGCTTGTCGATGCCCTCGGCAGGCATGGCATTGTAGATGGACGCACGCATACCGCCCACCAGACGGTGACCCTTCAGGTTGACGAAGCCTGCCTCGGTGGCCGCGGCACAGAACGCCTTGTCGGTGTCGGCGTCGGGGCTGGTGAAGGTCACATTCATCATGCTGCGGTACTTTTTCTCAACGGGATTCTTGTAGAAGTCCTGCCCGTCGAGGTAATCGTACAGCACCTTGGCCTTGGCGGCGTTGCGCTTCTGCATGTTCTCCAGGCCGCCGATCTCGTTCTCAAGGTAGTTCATGACGAGGCCGGTCATGTAGATGCACCAGCACGGCGGGGTGTTGTACATGCTGTCGGCGTTCAGCAGGGTCGTGTAGTTCATCATCGTGGGGATCTTGTCGGGGGTCAGGCCCTTGGCGGCCTTGCCCAGCAGGTCGTCACGCACGATGGCCACAGCCATACCGGCAGGGGCAATGTTCTTCTGCACGCCGAAGTAGATGACGCCGTACTTGCTGACGTCCACCGGCTCGGAGCAGATCATCGAGCTCATATCTGCCACCAGCGGGATGCCGTCCACCTGCGGTACATCGACATATTTTGTGCCGAAAATCGTGTTGTTCTGGCAGATGTGGATATAGCTGGCGTTCGGGTCATAGTCGATGGCCTCGACGTCGGGGATGTAGGTAAAGTTCTTGTCCTTGCTGCTGGCGGCAATGCGGGCCGTGCCGAACTTGGCGGCCTCCTCGGCTGCCTTCTTGCTGAAGTTGCCGGTCACAAGATAATCCGCCGTGCCGGTGGTCATGAAGTTCAGCGGTACCATCGCAAACTGCTGGGTCGCGCCGCCCTGGAAAAAGCCCACCTTATAATTGTCGGGAATGTTCAGTACCCGGCGCATGGCGGCCTCGGTGTTGGTGATGATCTCGTCAAACCATTTACTGCGGTGGCTCATCTCCATCACGCTCATGCCGGAGCCGTGGTAGTCCAGCAGCTCTGCCTGTGCGGTTTTCAGAACAGCCTCCGGCAGCATCGAAGGGCCGGCGCTGAAATTGTAAACTCTAGCCACCTTTATTTCCTCCTACAGTAAATCAAATGCGACCCGCCGGCGGCGGATCGCATCTGCCGCGCCGTTGCGGTATGCCAATATTATAGGAGCTTTGCCCCCCTGCGGGCAAGCGGACAAAATACCGAAAAAAGCCGAAAATCGGGGATGTGTTTTTGTATTGTGACTAATTGTTTTTGTATCAGAAACGCTTTATGAGACATTTGTAAAAGATATTTGCCGCCATTGTCAAATTCCGGGCACAAAATTTGTGCAATATTTTGTCTTGCATTTATATCTACCACAGTTGTAAAATATATTCAGTTCTTATTACCACATTTGTAAAAAAATAAACTTATTTCTTCCTTGCTCTGTAGGGGCCGCACCTGTGCGGCCCGCAGCCTTCCCACAGACTACCGTCTGCCTTGCACCTGCGGGCCGGGCATACCCGGCCCCTACAGGCGCTACATATTATAAAAGGAGTTCATCATGGAACAGCTTTCCCGCAGTGAAGAACAGGTCATGGCCGCGCTCTGGGCCTGCAGCCGCGCCGCCACCAGGCGCGAGATCGCGTCACACCTGCCGCCCGAATGCCGCTGGGCAGACTCGACGCTGCTCAATTTCCTGCTGCGGCTCGAGAAGAAAAACTTCGTCCGCACCGAGAAGCAGGGCAATAAAAATCTGTACACGCCGCTGGTCCGCCGCCTGACCTACTGCGGCGCGGTCAGCCAGGCGCATCTGCAGACGCTCTACGGCGGTGACATCCGCGCCATGGTGTGCGCCCTGGCCGACACAGGCCGCATGACCTATGCCGACACCGAGCGTCTGCTCCGCTGGCTGACCGAGTACCAGGCCGCGAACCCGGAGTATGACTATGAGTAGCTCCAAGCCTTCCCCCTCGGGGGAAGGTGGCCCCGCAGGGCCGGATGAGGGCCAGCCCACCGCAATTACCCGTAAACGGTCTGCAGCGATTCACTCCGCCCTCATCAGTCCGCTTTGCGGACAGCTTCCCCCTCGGGGGAAGCCCTATAGTAAATCTGCCTGCATCTCGCACATATCCTGCCAGAACCGCTTGGGCACATGGCTCATCTGGGCCTTTTCGTCGCGGCGCTGCTCGATGGTCAACGCCTTAAAGAACCGCTTCCACATCCGCTGCCAGTCGAGCTCTGTCTCGTCGGTGCCGGGAATATAGCGCTCCATCGCCAGATAGCGCACCTGGCCGTCCCGGTGAAGCAGGGCCGTGCCGTGGGCCGCGTCATAAATCAGGAAATTCTCATCGGGCAGGCGGCTGCAAAAATGTCCGCGCAGCAACGGCAAAATCCGGTGCTTCGGGTGGATGACCGCGCCGAGCATCCCGTCCCGCTCCTCAAAGCGGATGAACTCGATCAGCCTGCAAGCCTCGTTGTCGACAGCCCGCTCCAGGGCAAACGCCGCGGCGGCGTCCGGGTCGCCCAGCATCTGCGCGGCGCGCGGCCCCTGCGCAAAGCAGAGCCGCACAAACCGCAGCAGTGTCAGGTCCTTGCCGGGGTCGGTGCAGAGAAAGCCCGTCGTCACGCGGTCCTTCACCTCGCGGCCAAGCCGGTCCAGCCCTGCCGCGACCCGCCGCGCGTGCTGCTCGTCGGTAAAAATCTGCCGCGTGCCGAAGAAATTCAGCTGTCCCTCCTCGGGCGGGCAGACCTCGGCGGGGATCTCCTTCCGGGCGTAGCTCTCGAACACGCAGCACAAAAAGCCCGCAAAGCTGCCGTCATAGCAGTAGGCTGTGTCGGTCACATGCGCTTCGTAAGACATTGCAGTGCCTCCTGCCGCACCGTCCGGGCGGCCACGTCCGCCGCCATGCCGCGCGCCTCCAGCCTTTGCACAGCCGGGGCAGCGTCGGGCAGGGCCTTGGGTACAAAATCGTCCAGCGAAAGCTGCTGCATCCCCACGCTGAACGCCTTAGGGTCAAGCAGCGCCCCGCGATCTCCGCGCGGCTGCCGCGGGCCGCTGCCTTGCCCTTGCAGGTAATGAAATACTGTGCCCGCTTAAGCACGACTCCCATGCGCTTGAGCTCTGCCATGCCGAGGCTTTGCACCCGGCGCGCCTCGACAATGCGCAGCGCACTCTTGGGGCCGATGCCCGGCACCCGCAGCAGCTCAGCACGGCTGGCCGTGTTGACCTCCACGGGGAAAAACTCCGGGTGGCGCACGGCCCAGGTGCACTTGGGGTCCAGGTAGGGGTCAAAATTCGGCTCGTCCTCGGTCAGCAGCTCCCGCGCCGAAAAATGGTAGTACCGCAGCAGCCAGTCCGCCTGATACAGACGGTGCTCCCGCAGCAGGGGAGGGGCCGTGTGCAGTGCGGGCAGGCGGCGATCCTCCACCACCGGCAGATAGGCCGAGTAAAACACGCGCTTCAGCGAGTATTTCCTGTAGAGTCCCTCGGTCATGTCCATGATATGGCGGTCTGTCTCCGGCGTCGCCCCGATGATCATTTGGGTGCTCTGCCCCGCCGGCGCAAACGGCTTGGCCCCGCGGTAGAGCACCATCTCCTTTTTGCTCTGCGCGCTCTGCACTGCGATCTGCCCCATGGGGCGCAGGATCGCAGTTTTCTTTTTGTCGGGGGCCAGCGTGGTCAGGCTCGTCTCGCTGGGCAGCTCGATATTGACCGACAGGCGGTCCGCCAGCCGCCCGATCTTTTCGACCAGCATCGGGTCCGCGCCGGGGATCGTCTTGGCGTGGATATAGCCGTTAAAATGGTACTCCTCCCGCAGGATGCGCAGAGCCTCGATCATCAGCTCCATCGTGCGGTCCGGCGTGCCCAAGACAGCGCTGGACAGAAACAGCCCTTCAATATAATTGCGGCGGTAAAAGCCGATGGTCAGCTCCGCCAGCTCACGCGGGGTGAAGGTCGCGCGGGGTCTGTCGTTGGAGCGGCGGTTGACGCAGTAGCTGCAATCGTAGCTGCACACGTTGGAGTAGAGCACCTTCAGGAGGGAGACGCACCGCCCGTCCGCCGTGAAGGCGTGGCAGATGCCCGCCGCCGCGCTGCTGCCCAGTGCACCGTGCCGTCCGGGGCGATCCACCCCGCTGGAGGTACAGGCTACATCATATTTGGCGCTGTCCGCCAGGATTTCCAGTTTTTCCGCAAGGTCCATCGCACCTGCCTCCTGAAAAAAGGGTATAAAAAATACAGCCCGCCGCATATCCTTGTTCTGCAAGGTGTGCCGCGGGCAGCATTTTTGTAAATTTCTTCTGTTTTAGGGTTGAAAGTCCAAATTATGGGACTTACCGTATGCTATAATTGAACTTGTAAGGCAGCCTTACCACTTGGCCTTGGTCTCCACGACCTTGCCGGCAATATACAGGTGGTCGAGATCCTCGCCCTTGATGACCAGCTCCTCATAGGCCGGGTTGAAGGGGTGCAGGATGACCGAGTTGCCGCGCTGGATGTACTTTTTCAGCGTGCCCTCGCCGTCTGCCCCGTAGACCAGAACGCCGAGATCGCCGTTGTCCAGCGTGTTCTGGCGGTGTACAAGCGCCAAGTCACCGTCAGAGATGCGCGGTTCCATGCTGTCGCCCTTGACGACGAGGAAGAAGTAGTTTTCCGGGTCCTTGACGCAGGCATACTCCTTGCCGTAGTCCTCCTCAAACGCGAGGGCCCCGTATCCGGCGCGCACCGTGCCCACGACGGGGATCTGGGACTCCGTATAGCGGCTGAAGGCGTTGCGGCCCACAGCGGACGCCGCGCCCGACTCCTTGCGCAGACCCAGCAGAACGTCGGTGGGGGTATCCAGTATCTCCGCCAGACGCGCCACGGTCTGCGGATCCGGGGTGGAACGCCCGGTCTCCCACTTGCCAACAGCCTGCTGCGTTACCCCCAGCATCCTGGACACCTCGGCCTGGCTGTATCGTTTGGCCTTGCGGGCCTCTTTCAAGCGCTCTGCAAACATCGGGAAAACTCCTTTATATAAAGTAGGGTAAAACCACATCTTGTAGACAATCCCATTTCTTTAGCTTCATTATACAACCGTCTGTGGTTTTTGTAAAGAGTTTTTTGCAATTATTTTCAAAAATAAGTTGTAAAAACATATTGACAACAACCTACAGATGTATTATAGTTAAGACAACAAACGGAACGCTGTTATCCGTTGTTGAATTTGCGGCAGTCGGCCATTGCGGGGCCGGCTCCTTTGGAGGTAACGGTATGAACTGGGAACTCATTAAGCACAAATTTTGCAGGCTCGCGGTAACGGCGTCCCTCCTGCTGGGCGGCGTTATGGTGAGTGCCGCGGCCTCCGGCACCATGCCGCTGTGGGCTGCACTGCTGGGGCTTTTTGCTGCGGTTGTCATGCTCAACGCAGCCTGCGGCATCCTGCTGGGCACCCCGGCAGCGGAGCCGCGCAGGGCCGTACCTGCCCGCACCAGCCGCCCTGTCGTACAACTGCGCGTTGTGCGCGGCGGGCACGCTGCCTGAATCTGCCTACCCCTATTTGTTGTGAACCTTATAACTGCGGCAAGCCCCGCGCAGCCCTGGCCGCGCGGGGCTTGCCGTATCCCAAAGCCTATGTTACAATGGGGAAAAACCAAAAGGATGTGACCTGACATGAAGCTGTTGGAAGTCTGCGTTGACAGCCTTGCCTCCGCCCGCGCCGCAAAGCAGGGGGGAGCGGACCGGCTGGAATTTTGCAGCGCACTGGCCGTGGGCGGCCTGACGCCCTACGCCGACCTGCTGCGGCAGATCAAGGCCGAGCTGGACCTGCCCGTGCGCTGCCTGATGCGCCCGCGGGCGGGGGATTTCCTGTACACCCGCGACGAGCTCGAGCTGCTCTGCCGCCAGATCGAGACGCTGCGCAGTGCCGGGGCGGATGGCTTCGTCATCGGCGCACTGACGCCGGAGGGGGCGCTTGATCTGCCCGCCATGCGCACGCTGCTGAACGCCTGCGGCGGTGCGCCCGTCACGCTGCATCGCTGCATCGACGTTTCCCGCGATCTGTGCGCCACCTACCGCGCCGCGGCGGCACTCGGCATCGACACGGTGCTGACGAGCGGCGGTGCCGAGAGCTGCCGCAAGGGCATTTCCCAGCTGGCCGCGCTGCTGCGCCTGCGGGACGAGCTGGACGGCCCCGAGGTGCTGATCGGTGCCGGTGTGAACGCCGCTGTCATCGACGAGCTGCGCGCGGCCCTGCCCGGGGCGCGGGCGTTCCATACCAGCTGCAAAACGCTGCTGGAAAGCGGTATGACCTTCCGCCGCGAGGGTGTTCCCATGGGCCTGCCCGGGTTGGACGAATGGCATATCCAGCAGACCGACGCCGACGCCGTGCGCGCCGCCAAGGCCGCCGTAATGCGGTAAGCGCGGGCAGACAGAATATCCGCCCTGCATCTCTGCATAGCAGCAAAACAAAAGTGCCTGCCGTTTTTTGAATCGGCAGGCACTTTTTCATTTGTCGTCATAGGGGTCATCAAACAGACCAAACATCGATGTTTTTTCCAAATCCGATTCCGGGTAGGCACGCACCGGGCGGATGGGCCGGAATTCGTCGGTTGTCTCCGGCCGTTTTCGCCCGTGGCGGCTGCGGGGGCGGCTTTCTGCGGCCACCGCGGTCTGTAGTTCCTCGTAAGGCAGCTCATCTTCTTCCGGTTCCAGTCCGGGCGTCAGCTCCATCTCCTCCAGCAGGCTCTGGATGGCCGCGCAGTCCTCGGGTACGTCCGTCAGACTCGCGCCGTAATGGCAAAACAGCACCGTGCCGTCCCGGTCCAGGATCAGCGTCAGCGGCAGCTGCTGCTCGACCCTCTTGACGGGCTGGTAGCCCTGCTTTTTGGCCTCGCGCAGGATGCGCCAACCCTCGAGCGAGTAGCTCATCAACGTGCTTTTGCTCGTGGGGATGCTCAAGTGCTCATACAGAACGCCCGCCGCGTCGCACAGCAGGGGATAGGGCAGCGTGTCCGGGCCGATGCTGCGGGCCAGCTTGTCCGCGCGGGAGCGCACGACCAGCGCAAAGCCGCCGTCGTGCAGCGACGTGTATGTATCGGCGTAGCGGCTGGCAAACGTGCGGGTGATGGGATGGCCGAAGTTCGCCATGAACACCAGCACCAACGGGGCCTGCGCGTCCAGCAGGTCGCGGAACCGGTTGCCCGCGCTGTAGGGCGTATCATACAAAAAGAAGGGGAGCCTGTCCCCGACACGAATCCTTTCCGCCATTGAACAAACACCCCTTTCCCCGCAAAGTATAACCCAAAAACCCGGACAGGTAAAGCCCTGCCCGGGATGTGTGCTGTAAAAACCCCGCACAGCCGTCTGCAACCAATCAAAACCTACCGGTACAGGCAGGTGGGTACCCTACGAGAATGTTCATGCTCCCCTCTTCAGCCAAACGGCGGGAGGGCCTGCAATCCGGTCCCCGACCCGGATTCCCAATATTTGATTAGTAGGATTCTATAAGGCCGCAACAAATCGAACCGCGCAGGGTGAAGAAGCCTCGCGGCCTCTTACTGCAATTCAGAATCGTCGATGTCGTACATCGCGCGCAGGCGCTCCTCGAACACCTTGCCGACGGTGATGAGTTCCTCATCGTCGTCCACGATGTCCATATACTCGCCTTCGTCGTCGGTGCCAATGCGCATCAGGATCAGCTCGGCGTCCTCCTGCAGGCTCTCCGGGTCCTCCTGATAGGGGATGACAGCCAGATAGCGGGTGCCGTTGACTTCCGTAGCGTCGATCACCTCAAAGGTGACCTCCTTGCCGTCCTCATCCTCCAGCGTCAGCAGGTCAGGGGCAGCCTCTTCCAGCATTTCCGGGCTCAGTTCGTCAGACATAAGTGACCTCCTGTGGTCGTTCGTATTTGATAGCTATAGTGTACCCTTTTTTTTCGCAAACGTCAAGGGTGTTCAAGCGGGAAGTTCTGTGGTATAATGAATTTAATTGGATTTTTCACGGAGGACCCGTTATGCGTAAACGATTCTGCCTACTGCCCGCGCTGGCGCTGGCCCTGCTGTGCGCCTGCAGCAAGGGCGCGGCAAAGACCCCGCCCACCCGGCCTGCGGACTTCACCAGCACCGAGCGGCAGTTCAACACCCCTGCGGACGGCGACACGATTGCGATCTTTGACACCTCCTTAGGCGAGGTGCGCGCCGTGCTCTACCCGGATGCCGCGCCGATGGCCGTCTACAACTTTGTAGGCCTGGCCCGCAGCGGTTATTACGATAATACGACGATCTGGCGCAGCGAGTACGGCTTTGCCGTGCAGGGCGGCGATGCCACCGGCACAGGCACAGGCGGTTCGACGATCTGGAGCAACAACCCGTATCCGCCGGAGGCGAGCGCGGATCTGAAGCATTACGCCGGGGCGCTCTGCGCCGCGTTTGCCGCGGGCGGCGACGTGACCGGCGGCAACAGTCAGTTTTACTTTGTGACGGCCCTGCCGGACAGCGTGAGCAGCAGTGACCGGCAGGCTGAACTGACCGCCAACGGCTACACCGACGCGCAGATCGCGGCCTACGCCGCAGTGGGTGGGCTGCCGTATCTTGACAACACCGACACAGTGTTCGGGCAGGTCTATCAGGGCATGGACGTTGTGGACGCCATGGCCTGCGTGGACACGGTGAAGGACGATGACGGCAACGACACCTACCGCCCCACCGAGGAGGCCGCCATCACGATCAACAGCGTAACGATCACGACCTACAGCAGTGCCGAGGACAACGGCCTGGACACTGTGGGCTGATATAAGACAGTATATGCAAACCCGCCCCCGCAAATTTTTGGCCGATATGCCAAAGTTTGCGGGGGCGGGTTGTGTATTATGCTATTTGCAAAGGCTTCCCCTTCGGGGGAAGCTGTCACCGAAGGTGACTGATGAGGGCAAAGTTTCCTGGAGCCACCCGCTGACGGGCTGCCGCGGCAGGCTCGCCCCTCATCCGGCCTCGGGCGGGGCCTCGGCCACCTTCCCCCAAGGGGGAAGGCTTTTGGGGGTCACTTCTTCGTATTCCCGCCCATACGTCTGTCGCGGCGGGCATACTCGGCCAGTGCCTTATCAAAGCACTCCTTGGTAAAATCGGGGAAAAGGGTATCGGTAAAGTAGAACTCCGCGTAGGCGCACTGCCACAGCAGGAAGTTGGAGAGCCGCTCCTCGCCGCTGGTGCGGATCATCAAGTCCACGGGCGGCAGGTCGCGGTAGAGGTGCTTCTCAATGACCTTCTCGTCGATGGCCTCGGGCTCGAGCGTACCGGCCTTGACCTCGGCGGCAATGGCGCGGGTCGCATCGGTCAGCTCTGCGTGGCTGCCGTAGTTCAGGCAGAAGTTGACAATGCCCTTTTCGTTGTCCTTTGTCAGGTCCATCATGTAGTCCATGGCGTCCAGCACGCGCTGCTGCAGACCCTCGCGGCGGCCGCTGAACAGGACCTTGCAGCCGCGCTCGTTCATCTCGTCGGCAATCGTGCGGAAGTTATTGGCAAAGAGGTCCATCAGGTAGCCGACCTCCTTGGCGTCGCGGCTGAAATTCTCGGTGGAGAAAACATAGAGCGACAGCACAAAGACGCCGCGGTCACCGACGGCATAGCGGGTGATCTCGCGCAGGCGGTCAAAGCCGGCCTTGTGGCCCATGCTGACGGGCAGCATGCGCTGCTTGGCCCAGCGGCGGTTGCCGTCCACGATGATGGCGACATGGGTAGGGAAGCGGGGTTCATTTGCGTTCGGCATGTTCGTACTCCTTTTTATGCTTCGGGGCGGACCAGCTCGGGCGGCTCCTCGTCCGGGTGGTGGGCGCGCCAGTTCAGAAAGCTCTCCAGAATGACGGCGGCGGACACCGAGTCCAGCCGCTCCTTGCGCTTGGCACCAAACGTATCGTTGTCGGCCAGGATAGCGGCGGCGGACACGGTGGTGCGGCGCTCATCCCACAGCACGACGGGCACACCCGCGGTGTTGGCCAGGCGCTGGGCAAAGCGGCGGCTTTTGTTGGCACGGCTGCCCTCGGTGCCGTCCATGTTTTTGGGCAAACCGCAGACGAGGCCCTCGGCTCCGCGGGCGGCAAAGACCTCGGTCACGGCGGCGGCGACCTTGTTCATGCTTTTTTCTTCGATCTGCGGCGTGATGGGGGAGGTAATGGTCTCCCCGGCGTCGCACCCGGCAAGCCCGGTGCGGGAATCGCCATAGTCAACGGCAAGCCATTTCATGGGCAGGCTCCTTTACTTTGTTATATACAGGTATTATAGCATAAAAAAACCGCCCTGACCAGCAGGGCGGGAGATTTTGTTTGCCTTGTTGCTTTGCCTTCCCCCGAGGGGGGAAGGTGGCCCCGCAGGGCCGGATGAGGGGCGGGCTTGCTACGGTTGCCCGTAAACGGGTCAGCCCGGTCAGCTCTGCCCTCATCAGTCACCTTCGGTGACAGCTTCCCCCGAGGGGGAAGCCCTTGGGGTACTGTAACCCGCGGGGCGCCGAGGACGCCGCCCCCTACAGCCTCAGACCAGCGAGCCC
>ENA-OURZ01002625-OURZ01002625.1-human-gut-metagenome-genome-assembly--contig:-NODE-2625-length-16427-cov-3.034632_pt1 | contig 16427 bp, 10 predicted proteins | sample MGYA00242073_ERZ509195 | MGnify/ENA primary metagenome ERZ509195 (study PRJEB26280, sample SAMEA2338837) | human gut metagenome | biome: human gut; feature: human-associated habitat; material: faeces...
GCTCTACGTCGGCGATTCGGGCGTGGACATGCAGACCGCCGCGGCTGCGGGCGTACGCTCGGTGGGCGTCACGTGGGGTTTCAGAAAACGCGGGGAGCTGGTCGAGTCGGGCGCCGTGCATATCGTAGACCGGCCTGCGGAGATTCTCGCCCTGCTGTAATCGGGCAGTTCGGTTCGAAAAAGCGACAACCGGTCCGCAAGGGCCGGTTGTCGCTTTTTCAGCAGTATGTCTTCACGTCGTCGAGCGTGATGCGCTCTTCGCTGAGGATGATGAGCCGCTCTATGACGTTGCGCAGTTCGCGGATGTTGCCGCTCCACCGCATCGCCTGCAGTTCGCGCAGGGCGTTGCTCTCGATGCGTTTGGGCGGGATGCCGTATTCGGCGCAGATCGTGCGGATGAAATGGTCGGCCAGCAGCGGAACGTCCTGCGCGTGGTCGCGCAGCGCCGGAACGCGCACCACGATCACACCGATACGGTGGTAGAGGTCTTCGCGGAAGTTGCCCTTCGTGATCTCGTCGCGCAGGTTCTTGTTCGTGGCGGCGATCACCCGCACGTCCACGTCGATGTCCTTGTCGCTGCCCACGCGGCAGATCTTGTTCTCCTGCAGCGCGCGCAGCACCTTGGCCTGCGCCGCCAGCGACATGTCGCCGATCTCGTCCATGAAGAGCGTGCCGCCGTCGGCCTGCTCGAATTTGCCTTTGCGCTGTTTGATCGCCGAGGTGAAGGCACCCTTCTCGTGTCCGAAGAGTTCGCTTTCGATCAGCTCCGAGGGGATGGCCGCGCAGTTCACCTCGACGAACGGCGCCGCGGCGCGCGAGCTTTTGGCGTGCAGCCAGCGGGCGACAAGCTCTTTGCCGGTGCCGTTTTCGCCCGTGATCAGCACACGCGCTTCGCACGGCGCGACCTTGTCGATCAACAGGCGGACGTGTTCGATCTGGGGCGAGGTGCCGATGATATGCTCCGTCTGCGCACAGTGTCCGCGGCGGGTGCGGCGTGCCGGGGCCGCCGCGGGGGCCTGCACCGGGGCCGGGTCGTCGATCGTGCGGTGGATGGACTGCAGCAGGCGGTTCATGTCGATGGGCTTGGTGAGGTAATCCTGCGCACCGTTGCGTACGGCTTCGACCGCCGAGTCGATCGACGCTTCCGCCGAAAGAACGATGAACGGGATTCCGGCGTCGGGAATCTTGCAGCCCCGGTCCGAAAGGATGACGTCGAACGGTATTTTCTCGCACATCGTCGATGCAGCCTCCTCATCTTCGGCGGCTTCGGTCGAGAAGCCTTCGAATTCGAGACGCTCGCGGAGCGTGTTTCGCATACTTTTTGATTGGTCCAGAATTAAAACCTTTGCCATAGCTTGTTTTTACTGAAATTTTACCTACTTTTGTCCCAAAGTTATGACTTTCTGCGGTGTAAAACCAATCTTGTAGGGTCTTGCCGGATGGGGTGGAAAGTCGGAAAAAACGTCTTGAATCGGTTTACCGCAACGGGCTTGCCGGACGCTCCGGCGGACGGATTGAAACAGTGCGGAAGACCACAAATACAATATGAAAAAGAATTATAACTACACACGACGCAAGTTGTACCTGCCCGAGTATGGGCGTCATATCCAGGAGATGATCGACTCGTTGCAATTGATCGAAGACCGCCGCGAGCGCAACCGCCAGGCGCGTGCCGTGATCGCCGTGATGGGCAACCTGAACCCCTTGCTGCGCGATACGGCCGACTTCACCCACAAACTGTGGGATCACCTTTTCATAATGTCTGATTTCCAACTCGATGTGGATTCCCCCTATCCGCAGCCTTCGCGCCAGGAGCTGACCATTACGCCGCGCCGCATGGCCTACACGCAGGGGCGTATCTCCTATAAGCATTACGGCAAGTATGTCGAGCAGATGATCGCCGGGCTTTCCGGGGAAAAAGACCGGCGTACCATGGCGCGCACGGTGGACAACCTGGCCCGGTACATGCGCACGAAGAGCTACGAGTACAACCAGGAGCATCCCAACAACGAAGTGATCGTAAAAGACATCAAACGCATGTCCGGCGGAGCGATCGAAATCGATGAAGTGGCATTAAATAATCTCCGAAGTGACTATAAACAGCACTTTACGGCACGTCCCCAGAAGGGGCCGCAGCAGCGTCAACAGCAGCGCCCGCAGAAAAACCGCAACCAGCAGCACGGGCGCAATTTCTCGAAAAACAACGGCGCACACCGCAATTCGTCGAAATAAAAAGTGCGCATATCCGGAATTTTGCTATATTTGTAAGCATTTAACTGCGATAACAAGGATAAATGAATAAACAAACGCTTTTCGTGTCCCTGACCACGGCCGTCATGCTGTGCGCATGCCAGTCGTCGAAGGTGAAGATTTCGGGTCGCTTCGTAGGTAACGATGCCAAGGATGTTTATTTGGAACAGGTATTGCCCCTGACGCAGTCGGTGATCGACTCCGCGGTGCTCGACAAGGACGGTAACTATCGTTTCGAGTTGAAGGGCGTGACGAAGACCCCGTCGCTTTATAATGTAATATATAACGGCGAACGCATTCCGCTGTTCCTCGCCGCCGGCGAGAAACTGTCCCTGAATTCCGTGGGGAGCGTCGTACGCAACTATACGGTCGAAGGTTCGAAGGAGTCGGAACTGCTGCGGCAGTTCTACCAGGCTTTCGTTTCGGGCGCGCAGCGGCTGGATAACATCGCGTCGCAGTTTGCCAAGGCAACGCTGTCCGAGGAAGACCGCCAGGCGCTGGTAAAGGAGTACACGGCCGAATACTACCGTATCCGCCGCGAACAGCTGCGGTTCATCATCGAGAATAAAGCGTCGCTGGCGGCGGTCTATGCCCTGTACCAGCGGTTGCCCGGGGACACTTACCTGTTCAACGGCGACAGCGACGTGGTTTATTACCGCACGGTGGCCGAGGCCATCGAACAGACTTATCCCGAATCGCCCTACCTGCAATCGTTGCAGGCCGAGATCGCCCGCATGGACGCCCGCATCAGTCTGTCGTCCCAGATTACCGAGGCGGGGTATCCCGACCTCGAGCTCTCGGACATCTACGGCAAGAAGGTACGCCTCTCGTCGCTCGCGGGGAAAGTCGTGCTGCTCGATTTCTGGTCGGCCGAGCTGGGCAACAGCAATACGCTCAATGCCGAACTGAAGGAGGTCTATAAGAAATATGCCGACGCCCCCGTCGCATTCGAGGTCTACCAGGTTGCCATCGACACGTCGAAGCCCCTGTGGATTTCGGCCGTGCAGGAGCAGCAGCTTCCCTGGGTTTCGGTGAGCGACCTGCGCGGGCGCGCATCGTCGTCGCTGGGACTCTACAACGTGCAGAAACTCCCGGCCAATTTCCTGATCGACAAGGAGGGGAATATCGTCGGGAAGGATATTTACGGCAAGAGCCTCGAACAAAAACTCGATGAACTGACCCGTTGATGTACTATTTCGCATCGGATATCCACCTGGGCGCAGGTGGCGAGGCGTTTGCGCAGCAGACCGAACGGCTCTTCGTGCGCTGGCTCGACGATGCGGCGCAGGATGCGGAGGCGATTTTCCTGGTGGGTGACGTCTTCGACTTCTGGTTCGAATACCGGGGCGTGGTGCCCAAGGGCTTCGTGCGGACGCTCGGCAAACTGGCCGAACTGACCGACCGCGGTATCCGGGTGGTATTCTTTACGGGAAATCACGACATGTGGGTCGGCGATTACCTCGCCCGCGAGTGCGGCGTCGAGATACATACCTCGCCGCAGCAATTCTGCCTGAACGGTAAAAACGTCTTCATCGCCCACGGCGACAACATGAACATCGACGGACAGCCGGTGCTCAAATTCCTCAATACGGTATTCCGCTCGCGGACGTTGCGCTGGCTCTTTTCGTGGCTGCTGCATCCCGATCTGGCGATGCGCTTCGGGCACTGGTGGAGCGGCAAGTCGCGCAAATCGCACGGTGCCGAGGAACTCGACGTTTCGCTTACCGAGCCGCTGATCGAATATGCCCGCCGGTATGCCGCCGAGCACGACGTCGACCACTTCGTCTTCGGGCACATGCATTTCCCGCGCGACTACCGCGGGCAGGGCCTGCATGTGATAAATCTGGGGTGTTGGGAGAAATACCCTTCGTGCGCCGTGCTGGACGCATCGGGCGGAATGACTTTAAAAATGCTGGAGAGATGAAACAATACCTCGACCTGCTGCGGCGGATCAAAGCCGAGGGCGTCGTCCGCGGCGATCGTACCGGCACCGGCACCAAAGGTGTCTTCGGACACCAGATGCGTTTCGACCTCTCCGAAGGCTTCCCGCTGCTGACGACCAAAAAAGTATTCCTGAAAGGCGTGATCCACGAATTGCTGTGGTTCCTGGCGGGCGATACCAATATCAAGTACCTCGTGGACAACGGCGTCCATATCTGGGACAACGACGCTTTCCGCTATTACAACGAACTCTGCGTGCGCCATGGCGTGCTGCCCGTCGACCGGGATACGTTCCTGCGTGCGGCACAGGACGGTGTCGAATCGCCTGTCGAAGGGTATCGGTTCGGCGACCTGAACCATGTGTACGGCTATCAGTGGCGCAGCTGGCCCAAGCCCGACGGGCGCTTCATCGACCAGATCGCGCAGGCGGTCGAACTGATACGGCACAATCCCGAGTCGCGGCGCATCATCGTCTCGGCCTGGAATGTCGCCGAGATCGGGGACATGGCATTGCCGCCGTGCCACGTGTTGTTCCAGTTCTATGTGGCCGGAGGGAGGCTCTCGTGCCAGCTCTACCAGCGCAGTGCCGATACGTTCCTCGGCGTGCCGTTCAATATCGCTTCGTACGCACTGCTGACGCTGATGACGGCGCAGGTCTGCGGCCTCGAACCCGGCGAGTTCGTCCATACGCTCGGCGACGCGCACCTCTACCTGAACCACATGGAACAGGCCGACGAGCAGTTGTCGCGCGAACCGCGGCCGCTGCCCGTGATGCGGCTGAACCCCGATGTGAAATCGCTCTTCGATTTCCGCTACGGGGATTTCACGCTCGAAGGCTACGATCCCTGGCCGGCGATCAAGGCGCCGATGTCGTTCTGAACCATTTCACTCCCGTCAGGAACGGTGGCGAATTTCTCTGCGCACTGATCCGCTTGAACTGATGAAACAACAGGCGTCCCTGCTTCAGAGACGCCTGTTTCCACAGACAGTTATTTCTCGACGATCTTGATTTTTCCCGGTTTCTTGTATCGGTTGTTTTCGATGACGACCTGCTGCGAGTTCCGAATGTCGATCGTCGGAAGGTCGTTGTAAGGTTTGTATTTCTCCGATAATTCGATGGTATTGTCTCTGAAAATCAGTCCTCCGACGGATTTCGCCCGAAGCAGTTGTTCGTTGAATGTTCGGAAAAGATTGCCTTCGATCGTGATGTTGCGTTCGTAGGGATGGCCCGGAACCTCTTTTTTCTGGTGCGGGTTGATGAATATCGTCGGGAAATCGGCGCCGCCGTATGTGCCGTCTAGGAACTTGTTGTTGCGGATCGTTACGTCGCGCACGGCTCCCGATTCGTACCAGTGATCCATGTCTCCTTCGAACAGAATGGCGGACATCATGGATGAGAATGTATTGCCTTCGATGATGACCTTCCGGGGCGTGCTGACCAGAATACTTCTCGCCCGGTTGTTGCGCACGACGTTGTTCCGGAAGATCAGTTCGGGGTACCACGACATGTTTTCCAGCCCGTCGCCGACCGTGAGTCTGCCTTCGACAGGTGAGGTGAACGTCAGCCGGATGTAATGGGCATTGATGCGTTCCGATTTTTTCACCCGCAGGGTGTGTTTCGCAAGCAGGGTCTGCCCGTCCACGACGTCGATTTCGTCGCCTTTCCCGGCGAATTCATACCCGGCCTGCTGGGGGTGGTTAATGCGGGCGATGACCTGATTGGGCGCCGTGATTCCGGTCACGCGGACGTAGGAGCCGTGTACGTTGGTCGCGTCGTCGAGCATGTTCTCGAAAATGCACTCTTCGATCAGTACGGTTCCCCGGCAGTTGCAGAAGTGCGTGGCGTCCGCCGTGGTCGTTATTATCCGGGGGCTTCCTTTCCGCAGAACCACCTGCAGCCTGCGGACTGTTACGTTGTCGGTCTTTTCGGCGATCAGTCCCATGCCGCCGCAGTGGTGGATGGTTACGTCTTCGACCAGAACGCCGGACGACGCGGTCGCGTGGATGGCGGGCGAATGCCGGTTCTGGGTAAAGACGCCTTTGAACGTCAGGATCGTTCCGACGGGCGGTAAGGCGCGTACGAACCGGGTTTGGAGTTCATACCGGCCGGGGGCCTTCGGCGTAACGCGTATGTCGAAATTGTCCGGCTTGGGAATATAGTAGTCGTCGCTGCGGTAGGCGGTGGCCATGGTGCGGGGGTCGAAAACGATATTTTCGCCCAGAATACGTTCTTCCCAGCCTTCTGCCCGCATGATGAGCTTGCCGTTTTCGAACGCATGGCCGAATTCGTCCGGAATCTCGATTTCGATACGTTGCCGTTCCGGATCCGCAGCCGTCACCTTTCCTTCCAGCGTGAACGGAATTTCCCAGTCGACGGTGAAATTGCGCAGCGTCACGCCGTGCGAATCCTCGATCAGAAACGGGATGATCCGGCCGTGGAAGATGAATTCCGAGCCGCCGCCGTCGATCTCGATGTTCCGCCGTCCTGTCAGCGGGAATGCGAAATGCCGGTATCCATTGTCGTGGTTGGTGATACAGTGGTATTTCCCGGCGGCGAATTCCGGCCAGAAATGGTAGGTGCCTTCGGGGAATACCAGTTTTACCGGGTTGTCCGCCGGGATGTTTTCGAGCAGGGTGTAGATGAACGGGGTCATGTCCTGCGTGTCGTACCGGCCTTTGTAGTCCGCGATGTCGATTACCCCGGTTCGGGCGGATGCCGTACCGCAGACCATACTCATGAGGAGTATGACGATTCCCATGGGTGGCTTTATACGCATGGCTATTTCTTTACGTTGTTCTTTTCCCAGATTGGCGCACCCGTGTCGGCGCCGTACCGCTTTCCGTGGTTACGCGTCACCTCTTTTGAGTTTTCGACCTCGTTGTCCGACATCTTCAGCCCGTCGACCGACGTGACGACGATTGCCGGGTAGGGACAGTCGGTTACCTTGTTCTTTTGAACGGTGATGTTCATGAATGCGCCCGGATCCGCGACTTTCGCGTCGCCGGTGATGTAGAAGAGCGACAGCGCTCCGGGAGGCAAGCGCGGATTGCCGCGCTCGAACATGCATTCCTCGATCGTATTGCCGACGATCTGCACGTTCGAGGAGAAGCCGCCTCCCATCCATTCGATTTCGGGCGACATGAGTATTCCCTGCATGGCGCATCCGGTTATCTTGTTCGAAGACACTACTCCGTCGATACCCTTGATCAGGATTCCGCGCGAACGTACGTGCCCCACTTCGTTGTCTTTGACGAGGAATCCGCTGCCGACCGCATCGGCATTGAAAACCACGTCGCCGGGGCCGATTTCGAACGGCATCTGCTTCACCTTGACCCGGAACCCGAGTTTGTAGGAGGGTTTCGACAGCAGCGAGGGATAGCCCCTCGTCACGGCGTTGCGCTGCTCTTCGGTCGGGTCGAAGCGGTTGATCGAAACCAGCCGGAGCTCGCCTTTGCGTTTTCCATCGTAACCGACCACAACCAATCTGTCGCCGCGCCGGAATACGGGGTGAGTTTCGCGCGTCACCAGGTCGATCGTCCTCTTTGCGGCATCCGCCGATCCGACCGGGAATGAGCGTCCGCAGACGATGATACAGTCGTCGCCGTTATGGCCCACCTTGCACCCCGTGACGGTCGGGCCTTTTCGGGCCTGACTGCTGTGGATGCCGTCTGCGTTGCCTGAACGCAGGCGGGGTGCGATGCCCTGTGGCATGGGGCCGCGATCGACGACGCAGTTCTTGTATTCGTTGGCGTAACCTTCTTTCTCGAAGAAAGAAAAGGTATTGGATCCGTATACCGTAACGTTTTCGAGTTTGGTGTTGTAGCACTTGTTGAGCATGACGGTATGTACGCCGGCGTTCGGCTTGTCGGTCTTGACGTCCATGACTACCAGATCCCCGACCTGCTCGCCTGCGCTCCACGTTCCGTTCTTGACGGCCCGGAAGAGGTTGTGACCGAGCTGTTTCAGCTCGGAGTAGTTGCTCGTGTAGGTGGTGATGCTGTTGCGCTTGAGCAGGCGTGTCTGCGGATCGTAGAACTGCACGCGGTTGGCGGCCAGACCGGTTACGGGATACCCCTTGTCGATCCGGACGTCGAACCAGCTTCCGTCTTCGGCCACGGCCGTAATCTCGCCCTGCGTAAAGCAGAGCGGATCGTAGTCGATGGTCAGGTCGCGCAGCTCCACCCGCACGCAGTTGTAAAAGCTGAACGCCTGCTCCTGATTGTTGCAGATGACCGTCGATCCGTTGCCGTTAATGTGGACATCGGTCAGGTTGTGGAACTTGTACGGCCCATTGTTACGCACGTCGAGCGTATAGGTGCCTTTGGGTATTTCGATGAGGCTCTGGCCTTTCTGTCGGTCGAGGATCTCGTATAGATCCGGGTAATTCTGTGCTGCCGCAGATGTCGTGAGGCATGCGACAGCACAGAAAACAGTCAGTTTGTTCATCTGAATAGGGTTTGTTGTCGGAGGTTACCCGCAGGAATCGTCAGATCGTCTGCGAGTACCCCGGATTTTGGCTCAGGTTTTTGTTCACTTCGCGTTCGCGCTTGGGTACCGGCATCCATATCTTGTACGGTTTGTAATTGTTCTTGATCGGCTCCATCTGCGGGGCGAAGTAGTAATATTTGTTGCCGGTGTCATTGACGGTTTTTATTCCGCCGATCACCTCCGTCATTTTGCCCGTGCGGATCAGGTCGATGCGTCTCCAGCCCTCGACGCAGAGTTCGCGCGAACGTTCGTCTAGCAGCTCTTCCATGAAATCGGTCTTATAGTAGGCCGAATTCATGGCGTTGAGCGCCGATTCGTCCAGTTTGCCGTCCGTATCGGTGCAGGCGCGTTCGCGCACCTCCTCGACCAGTTCGCGCGCAAGGGATTCGTTGCCTGTTTTGTAAAGCGCTTCGGCGTACAGTAGTACGATGTCGGCAAAGCGAAGCATCGGGAAGTCGATATTGCTTGCCCACGTCGGAATGCCCTGCGACGTTCTGACTGCGGGATCTGACTGGCGGAACTTACCGTGGCAGAGGTTGGCGCCCGATGCGTAAAGCGCCACGGGACTGAAATATTTCGCTCCGTTGACCGTCGTATAATCGGTGACGTTGTTACCCAGACTGCCGCAGAGGTTCCAGCCCATGCGGCTGTCCTCGGTCACGTATTTGTCCGATAACTCGCCAGTCGGGCGTATCCAGCCGTAACCGCCTCCGTTCGTGCCGACGTTACCTTGCGGCCCGGCCCAGTAGGCGAAGAGGAAATATTCGTTCGAGCCGCCTGCTCCGGTTTGCATGACCATCATGCATTCCTCCTTCTGACTGCTTTTGGTGTCGGCCAGAAAATTGTAATGGTAGGGCCTGATGAGCTTATAGCCGCTGTGGGCATAAATATCTTCGGCGATGGCCGCGGCTTTTTTCCAGCACGCTTCGGCATCGACCCAGTCGAAACTGTTGGTCGGCGAGCCGAGTTCCCGCCCCACGCGGTTCTCCTTGCAGGAGGCCAGATAGGTATACATCTTGAGCAGATAGCTGCCCGCGGTCCATTTGTTTACGCGGCCGCTTACATTTGAATTGCGGTCGGGAAGTTCCTTATAGGCTTTGTCGAGATCTTCCTCAATGCAGGCGTAGACCTTGTCGAGCGGTTCGCGCGGAGCTTCGGCCGACGAGTTGGGCGTGTTCGGCAGGGGGACTTCGCCCCAGAGCCACGCCTGATAGAGCCGGTAAAGGCCGCGCAGCAGCTTCGCTTCGTTGACGATCTCGTCGCGGCGTTTGGGATCCATGTCGATAGCCGGAACTTTCTGAATGATGTGGTTGGCACGGTCGATGCCGACGAAGAGTCCGAACCATGCCATCGAGACGAAATCGGCCTCTTCGTTGTAACCGCAACTGGCGATGATCTGATGGTGCGGGTCGCTGATGCCGTTGGGAGCGATCTCGTCGCCGAGCATCATCAGGTAGTGCATGCCGCGTCCCCAGAGGGGCTGGTTGCCGGTTCCCTGAATCGCACCTGCGTTGAGTATGTCGTATACGCCCGTGAGGGCCAGCTCCGCATTCGCGGCAGTGGTATAGAGGTCGTCGCCCGAAACGAACGAATAGGTTTTTTCGTCGAGAAAACTGGTGCAGCCCGCCATCGCCGTGCAAAGCAGGAACGCAGTCGTGTATTTTAGTGCTTTCGAATAGAACGTTTTCATATCGCTGTTTTAGTATTTGATTGAAACTCCGAAAAATACGGATCGTGCACGCGGATAGTTAGTGTAGTCCAGTCCGGGAATCAGACGATTCCAGAACGATACTTCCGGATCATAGCCCGAATAGCCTGTGCATGTGAAGAGGTTTTCGGCCGTGACGTAGACCCGCAGGTGGGAGAGTCCGATTTTCCGCGAGATGTGTGTGGGCAGCGTATAGCCTACTGTCAGGTTTTTCAGGCGGAGGTAAGAACCGTCCTCGACGTAGTAGCTCGACATTTCGGTCTTGCCCTCGCCGTTGAGCGACGGATACCTATTGCTAGGACGCTCCTCCGTCCAGCGGTTGCGCCAGTAGTCCGTCGAGACGTTGTTGTAGCCCACGAAACCCTCGTAACGGTAGCGGCCGATGTTGATGATGTCGTTGCCGTAAGACCACTGGAACATGAAACTGAGGTCAAAATTCTTGAACGTAAAGTTGTTGGTCATGCCGCCGAAGTGCTTCGGGTCGCTGTTCGCAATGACCGTTTTGTCGTTGTTCGGGTCGATGACGTTGTCGTTGCCCGCTATGTCCTTGAACTTCATGTCGCCCGGCTTCACGGTGATTCCTGCGAATGACGGCACGCCCTTTTTCAGGTTCCCCTGTTCGTCGAAGTCGGATTTCTGGTAAATGCCGTCGAAGACGTATCCCCAGCCCGAACCGATCGGGTGTCCTACCATGACGCGGCCTACTTCGGTGATGTGTCCGCCGGCGACCTTGACCGGGATCGAGCTGACGTCGCCCAGCGATACGACTTTGTTGCGGTTGAGGTTGAAATTCAGGCTTGTCGACCATGTGAAGTTGCGTTTCTGAATATTGACCGTGTTGATCGTAAGCTCGAAACCTTTGTTGTCCACCTGCCCGATGTTCTGCCACTGACGGTAGGAACCGATCTGGCTGGGAACGTCGGCATGCAGGAGCATATCCTTGGTCTTTTTGTAGTAAACGTCGGCTTCGATGCTCAGTCGATTGCGGAACATGCTGATATCCAGACCTCCGTTGAGCTGATAGGTCGTCTCCCACTTGAGGTCGGGGTTCGATATCTCCGAAGGCGACAGACCCAGCTGTACGGAGTTGTTGTCCCCCGAATAGTAGGTCTTGTCGGTACGGCTCAGCGACTGGTAGGCCGGAATGCGGTCGTTACCCGTCACGCCGTAGCTGAGCCGCAGTTTCATGTCGCTGAAAATCTTTTGCTGCTTCATGAACTCCTCCTTGCCGATGCTCCATGCGAAAGCGGCTGAGGGGAAGTAGCCGTACTTGTTGTTCTTGCCGAACTTGGACGAACCGTCGCGTCGAATCGAAGCCGTGAAGATATACTTTTCGGCGAGGGTGTAATTCAGGCGCAGGAATTCCGATTCGGAGGTGTTGCGTTCGCGGTTGGTTTGTACGTTCTCGGGGAATACGGAGCCCTGCCCGATGTCGAACGCTCCGTTGAAGCTCTGGTTTTCGAATCCTTCGGCGCGGGTGCTGAGACGTGTTGCGGTGTAGCCGCGTAGTTCAAATCCGAGTACGGCGTTGAAATAGTGTTTGCCGCGCGAGATGGCATAGGTCAGCGTGTTGGAGGTTTGCCACGATTCGGCGCCACTCTCCGCGACGACGGCCATGCCGTTTTTGGAGTAACCCCACGAGGTCGTCGAAGGATACCACTCTTCGGTCTTCGAATTCAGAATCGTACCGCCGCCGCTGATACGCAGCGTCAGGTTGTTGAGGATCTTGTATTTGAGGTAGAGATCTCCGATCGTACGGTTCTGGGTGGAAGCCTTGTAGGAGTCGTTGATGAAGGTGATGGGGTTGGTCAGATTGTAGTTTTCGGGGTTGGAGGCTTCGTCATCGTCCTCGCTCAGGAAGATCGGTTTGTAGAGGACGAAGCTCTGCACCAGTCCGTTGTACGAGTTGGCGCCCGCATTGGTGACGGCTCCCTTGGTCACGATGTGGGAGAAGTTGATCGTACCGCCGATGGTGAACTGCTTGCTGAGGTCGCTGTCGAAACGGATGCGGCCCGTGAAACGTTCCATCTGATTCTTCTTGACGGTGCCTTCCTGATTGAGGTAGCCTGCCGAAGCGGCCACTTTGGTCTTCGCGCTGCCGCCCGAAGCGACGCCGATGTTGTAGCTCTGGATGATACCCGTGCGCATGACCTCCTCCTGCCAGTTGCGGCTGCGGTAGTCGGAGAAGTCCCTCACCTGATCGGGCAGGCCGTCGCCGTTGGTGTCGATACCCCACGCATCACTGGTCGGGAACTTTGCGAAACGGTAGTCCGCGAATTCCTGTCCCTGAAGCACATCGATCGTATTCGACATCCTGGCCAGGCCGACGCTCATGTCGAAATCGACTGAGGCTTTTTCGCCGCGCCCGCTTTTGGTGGTGATGATCACGACACCGTTGGCTCCGCGCGACCCGTAAATGGCCGTTGCCGACGCATCCTTGAGGACGGTGATCGACTCGATGTCCGATGGGTTGATGCCCGCCAGCGGATTGTAGCGCACGTTGGCCGACGTGTAGCTGCTCGTGGCGACTTCGTCGGCATTGACGTCAATCTGTACATCGTCGATGATATACAGCGGCTGTGTTCCAGCATTGATCGAATTGCCTCCGCGGATCGTAATGTCGATGCCCGCACCGGGTTCGCCCGAACTGGAGCTGACCTGCACGCCGGCCATGCGGCCCTGGAGCGCATCCATAAAGCTCGTGCCTTTGGATTTGGTGATCTCTGACGTGCTCAGCACGCCCAGCGAGCCGGCGACATTTTTTTTCTGGGCGTCGCCGTAACCGATTTGCACAACGACGTTTTCGATCTGGGTCACATCCTGCTGCAGCTCGACCCGCAGATCGGTGCTGCTGCCGACCATGATGTTCTGCGGTACCATGCCAATAAACGAGAAGGTCAGGACGGATTGGTGGTTTTTGACGCTTATGGCGAAACGGCCTTTGGTGTCGGTCGTGGTTCCGTTGGTGGTTCCCTGCTCGATCACGCTCGCGCCGGCCATCGGTTCGCTGGTCGCGGCGTCCAGCACGGTGCCCGTTACTCGGAGCTGGGCATAGACGCTGCCGTACGTAAACAGGGCCGATAATAGTAAAAGTAGTACACTTTTCTTCATGGTTATATTCAGGTTGGTTTTTACTGGATGGTATGTCGTGGATCCGATGCCCCCGGAGCCGCCCGTGTCCGGGACGGCTCCGGAGATGTCGGATACGGAATTATCTCATTTCGGCGGACTCTTTGTCGAGCGGTGTATGGCGGATGCACCGCACGGAGTAGGCGTTGGTTCGCTGGTAGTTGTTCAGGTATATGCTGGTGCCGTTGAGCATGATGAAACGCGCCGCATTGGTGAAGATGTTGCCTGCGCCGGCGATGATGGGCATGTTCGTCCAGTAGACGCCGCGGCCTCCCGATACGGTTCCCCCGACGACCGCCTGTCCTGCCCACGGCATTTTGAGCGGGCTTCGGGCGAATACGGCAGCAAGATCGGTCACCTTGTAGGAGGTGTCGCCGTAAACCATCGTTTCGAGTCCGGTGACGGCTTTGGCCATCTCAATGAATTCGTTCACCGTCGGTACGCGGTAGCCCGGAGGGCAGGGATTGTTGTCCTGCGTGGCGGCATCGAGCGGCGCCGCATACGTCTTGTCCTCGAAGCGGCCGCCCCAGAGTCCGTCCCGGTTCGACGTGTCGTCGCGCGCCCAGTCGTGGGGCTCCTTGTTAGTTGGCATGAAACCTTCCCGACCCGACTCCCGGCGGTCGGCGGTGGGAGTGTTCAGCGGTGCGAGGGCATTGACGAATGAACCAGCCGTGGCAGAAGTCCATTTGGTCTTTTCGTGTCCGTCGGCTTTGCGCGACCACTGGAAGAGCGATCCGAAGGCCGCATAATCATTGGATGCGGCGGCGATGCTTTTGGCTCCGAGGTTGCGGTCGAGCCATGTTTGTTCCGTCGCCTGGCCGTTCTCGTCTTTGACGGTGATGTTTACAGGGAAATAGATGATCTTGTAATAGTCGTCATCCGAATCATAGTTGCGATCCTTTACTCCGATCACGGTCACTTCGCATTGGGCGGTTTTCTTTCCGCCGTCGGTGGTCGAGACGTGGATGGTCGTTTTGCCGTGCGATACGGGAACCAGTAGGCCGTTTTCGTCGATTTCGGCGACGAGCGGATCGTCGGAGATCCACTTGAGCTTTTTGTTTGTGGCGCTCTCCGGCAGGATTGTCGGGGTGAACTGGAAGTATCCGACTCCCGGATCAGTTGCGAAGTCGAATGTCTTGGACGTAGCGTCTAGCGTCAGGCTTTCAATGGGAATGCTGTTGTCCACGTCGTCGATCGTGAGGTGGATCGCGTCGTTGACGTGCATGTCGTTGGCTTCGGCTGTGAGCGTCACCTCGCCGAAAGCCAGCGCTGTGACCAGGCCGTTCTTATCCACGGTGGCCACGTTCGTATTGGAGCTGTACCATGCGATTCTCTGGTTGGTGGCATTTTCCGGCGTGATCGTAACCGAAAGCTGATATGTCTTACCGGGATTGAGGTGGAGTTCCCGAACGTCGATACTTACTTTTTCGACATGGATGAATTGCCCCTCGTCATCTTTGCAGCCGGAATGGACAGCAGCGATAGCGGTGATTAGAAAAGCGTAAAGAAGTTTTTTCATATTTTAGGGTTTGTTTGTTGGTTGCATACAGCGGATAAATCGCCTAATCTTATAAGCAAAATTATCAGAATGAATATTTTTTGAATCTCGTGTCGTGAAATAAATTAACGGGAACGGTTTCGGGAACGGTTTGATTAGCCGGGAGCGTTCCCGGAAATGTCTTCAAAAGTGAGAAAACCGCCCTGAAAAAACTTTTTCAGGACGGAATCGGGACTGATTGTATTATTTTCGGGATGCTCCTCCCGCTTCGCCGAATGTGCGTGCCGCGCTATTGCTGCGGCCTTATGTCGGTGGATTCGCGGATGTTGATTCGCGCGTCGAGTACCACCGTGCGGTTCGGGGCATCGGGATTCTTGATTTTTTCCAACAGCAAGTTTGCCGCCGTTTCGCCGATCAGGTCGAGGGGCTGGGCCACGGAACTCAGCTGCGGTTCGGTCAGTAGGGCCGACTGCGATTCCGAGAAGCCCATCACGGCGATTTGCTCCGGAATGCGGTAACCCCTCTTTTTGATGGCCTTGAGCGCTCCGATAGCGAGTTGGTCGTTGAAACAGAACACCGCGTCGGGAATACGATCGCCGTCGAGTATCATATTCATGGTCTCGAAACCGCATTCGCGGGTGATGCCCTTGCATTGGATGAACGTATCGGGTGCGGGGGCGATGCCGTGTTTACAGAGGGCGTCCTTGTAACCCTGGTAGCGTGTGGCTGAGTTGAAAATCCCTTTCGGTCCCATCAGGTGCAGCGGTCGGGAGCGTTTGGTTCTGTTGGCGTAGAGAATGTGCTCTACGGCGAAAAATGCCATCCGGAAATCGTCGATGACCACTTTGCTGGCTTCGACTTCGTTGCTCGGACGGTTGAAGAAAACGATCGGGATTCCGTTGTTGATTAGCCTTCGGTAATATTCGTCGTTGCGATCCTTTTCGGTGACGGAAAGGATGATGCCCTCCACCATGCTGTTTTCCAGCAGATGCAGGTTCTTGAGTTCGATCTCGGCGGATTCGCCTGACTGGGTGATCAGGACATTGAAACCCTCTTTCTCGAAGACTTTCTGTATCTGGATGATGATGCGCGGGAAAAACGAATTGACGAATTCGGGTACGACGACGCCGATGACCTTCGAGCGTCTCCGTATCAGGTTCTGAGCGTATGGGTTCGGCCGGTAGTTCATTTTTTCGGCCATTTCGAGCACCAGCCGTTTGGTCTCGGGCTTGACGTCGGAATGATCGGCCAAAGCGCGTGAAACAGTGGATTTGGATATGCCCAGAGCTTGGGCGAGATCCTTTATCGTGGCATGTTTTATCATTTCCAGCTTTTTCACGCAAAATAGTATTTTTTTTACAGTTTACAAAAAATAAAAGATTCCCGCTTCCCGGAAGATTATTCGAGCACGA
>ENA-OURZ01002635-OURZ01002635.1-human-gut-metagenome-genome-assembly--contig:-NODE-2635-length-16391-cov-7.719821_pt1 | contig 16391 bp, 19 predicted proteins | sample MGYA00242073_ERZ509195 | MGnify/ENA primary metagenome ERZ509195 (study PRJEB26280, sample SAMEA2338837) | human gut metagenome | biome: human gut; feature: human-associated habitat; material: faeces...
AATTAGTTAGTCCCATATGTTCTTTATCTGAGTTTGCTCTACTATATATTAATTCAGCAGCAGTATGTCCACTTATAGCAAAATGTAACTTATTTTGAACTATTTTAAAGAAAGTATACGCTTCTTCTGCCTTAGGATTGTAATCTGCTGCTGTTGCAATAAATAAATCAGTGATTTTTTGATATGCCATTCTTTCGCTAACTCTAATTGTTTTGATACGTTCTAATAATTCATCAAAATATTTTGTATTATATTTATTTCCATTTATAAAACATTCATCATTTAATGCAAAACCCTTTATCATATATTCTTTTAATATTTTTGTTGCCCATATTCTAAATTCTGTTGCTTTTTTAGAATTTACTCTGTATCCTACTGCAATTATGGCATCTAAACTATAAATAGTTGTGTTATAGTTTTTTCCGTCATCGGCAGTTAACGAGCATTTCTCGGTAACTGATTTTTTGTCTAATTCTTTTTCTTCAAATATATGTTTCAAATGTAAACTTATATTATCTGTAGAACATTCAAAAACCTTTGACATTCCTTTTTGTGATAACCATAAAGTTTCATCTTTATAAATAGCATCTACTATAATATTACCTTCATTATTTTTATATATAATTAATTTATTGTCTTCCATCAATACTCTCCCTTCCTTTAGTTTTTTATAATTCATACACTTAAATGTTCCAAAATATAAAAATCATTTAGTAAAAATACTCTTTATTTTCAAAAGTTTAAAAGTGTTTTTTCATAGTTCCCCACTTACCAGTTAATATTTGCTTTATTACCACCATTTTTTAATTTTTCATCATCCGATGCAAAACCTTTAATAGTATATTCTTTTACTATTTCATTAACCCATTTTCTAAATTAAACTGCCCTTTCATTATCCACTTTAAATCCAATTGCTATAATTTTTTGCAAATTATAAAGCATGCTTCTAATATCACTATTAGAATTTTTTCCATTTAATGATATCATTATTAATGTAAAGAGACATAAATTCGGATAGTTCCTACCCTACATACAAATAACATATATCTACTATCCCCGAAATAATCATACCATATATTGACATCCATGTAAATATTTTTAGAACCCCACTACCAATTAATATTTGTTTTCATTATTCATTATTTTTACTTTCTTTTAATTATTTCATAAGTACTATTTTTATAACTTTTATCAATAAAATTAACATACTCATTTTTATATTTTTCAAGCGATTCATCTACATTAATCCAATATACACTAGTTAGTATTCCATCATATGGATCAATTTCAGTTCTTTCTAATTTTCCACCTAACGCCTCCATAGTCTTGCTTGAACCTAGATTTTCTACATCACAATCTAACATCACTTTATCCAATCCAATCTTTTTTGCTTCAATCAATCCAAGATATAAATTCATCTTGTTATATCCCTTTCTTCTTTCAGTAGGTCTTATTCCATAACCAATATTCCCCCCAAATTGTTTCACTTTTTCTGTCAGATTCCATCTAACATTTATAGTTCCAATTATTTTATTATCATTCTTTCTAATTAATAAAAAGGTTTTCCCCTGACACCTACCAAATTTTTTGGCATATTCTTCATATTGCATATTCAGGCAACTCTCAAGTGCTTGTTCGAATGTATATCCATCTAATATCTTATCCAACGATCCTGTTCCATTAATATCTGATTTATGTTCTACAAATTCATTTATATAATCTATTATTTCATTCTTACGTTCTAAAGATGGTGTTTCTAAATAAAATGTTTCCATTAAATTATTATTATTCATAATTTTTTCCTCTTTTCTTCATATCTATTTAAATGATAAAAACCTATTTTAAATAAATCATTTATTTATAATACTTTTCTAACCCGTCGAATTCTTTTTTAGGATCAGTATTTTGTACTATCAAATAGCAGATATATCTTGATAATTTATAGTCTTGTATATTAGCAACAGCATTATCATTTCTTTTTGACAACTTGTTGACTTCAACAAGTTGTTCATCTAAATTAGATTTAGAATTTTTACAAGATTCTTTTGCTTTATCTATTACATTTTGAAAATTCCTCAATCATTCCTCAATCTTTGTATTCTAATACCTTTTGTAATTCACGTGCATACCAAAATTCATTATTATATTCATCAATATGTTTTATATTCTCAAAAATACTATTAGTATTTTTATTTTCTATTTCTTGCATTATTACCTCCTTTTAATAAGTTATACTATATCGCCTTTTCTTCTCTTTTTTACCAATTTTTTATTACCTCCTAATATAGAATTTTTTATCATATTTAAATTTTCAGAAAAACCTTGCATATAAATATAATATCTATAATCAAAGCTACAAATATTATCGTCGGTAATTCTTTCAACTTCATCTATCTTTAGTTCTATAATAGTTTCTTTGCCAAAAATAGTTTTAATTAAATGTTTACTTATATATCTTCCTTTAGAATCAATATATATAGTATCCGACATCCAGCCTCCATGTAATTCTAAATTTATAAATAAAGGTTCATCATCATTAACTTCGATTATAAAATATCCATAATCTATTGTATCTGACATTAAAACATCTTTAGCAAAACTATTAGTATCAGAAATTATTTTTAACAAATAATTATCAGAATACTTATTAGTTAAAATTTCTTTTCTCTTTTTTATAAATGACTTAGCATTATCCATTGGCCAACAATAAAAATTAACTAGATAGTTTTTATATTCATCTAAATATATCGCATTATTTATGTTATCTCTATTTAAATTGTTTTCTAAATACCTTACTATTTTATCATGTTCTTTAGCATATTCAATCTCAGACTTAGTACTATCACCAATATAACCACCTACATTTATAACAAAAATTTCATCAGCCATATCAATCTTTCTTTTATGCATATCATCTAACATTTCTTTAGTTTTAGTAAGAGTTCCCTCATTCATATTTTCCCATACTTCAAAGTCTCCAGCATGACCGAATAATCCTACTGAAATTACAATATTTCCCTGTAATGTTAATTCTTTTTGAACCCATAAAAATTCATCTTTAAATCTAGTAGAACCACATAATGTTATTACTTTATAATTACCAATCATACACAAAACACCTCGTCTTAATTATAATATACATGGTAACATAAAGTCAACTCTTCGGTAAGATTATTACTAAAGAAAAAAGCATAACAAATGTTATGCTTTACTATTATTGATACTTCTTAATATTCTCTATTCTAGCAGCAAAATAAGGCTTATCTTTACTCTCTTCTTTTAAGAATAAAGCAAATGTATTATCAATATTAAAATATCTAGGCTCATTCATATTAGGCATTGCCGTTGTCTTCACGTCAGTAGCGGCTTCACTCTTAATCTTACCACCTTTTTCATCTAATGAAAAACTAATTGTCTGAATAGCGGTATCAATAACATATTCCTTACCATCTTTAGAAGTAAATATCTTATTAGATAATTCATCATATTCTCTTTTAACATTAAAATCAATCATAGGAGCCTTAAATTCATCATTATCTTCAAAATTTTTATTACCTTTATAGCTATTACTATCTATAATCATATTATCATATATTTCATTAAAAGTACTACCCTTAGGATTTTTATATAAAATAACCTCATCACCATTCTTAGTATGTAGTTTAATAGCAAAATTATCTTTATTATTATAAAATAATACTTCAATCTGCTTTCTTACCTTATCATTAGATTTCTTATTAATACCAAAGTATTTAACATCATCATAATTACCAAACTTATCATTCTTTAAAACACTAAATTTATTATTATACTCAAATTCTCTATATAACATTGTATAGAAGAAATACCTATCATCATTATTACTAAGTTCATCTTGACTCCAACTAAAACTATCTAATATATCACTTGTCTGATTAAATTTATTCTTAATACCTTGTTCAATTTCTTTCTTTAAACTTAATGTCTTAAAACCATACTTCTTATAATAATATTCTTCAGATATCATCGAAGTATTAAAATCCATTTTATTTAAATTAGTAACCATATCATTATTATCTTTAAATAAAATATCTTGTCTCACTACTTCATTAATCATATCATTCCATACTAACTGAAAAGTTCCGCACCAAGTACTATCACTATCTATCTTATCATTCATCGTAGGTACTACTTCTACTCCTTCAGTTACTACTTTATTCTTCTTATTTTTTAAAACTACAAAATAAAATATACATAATAATATTACTACTACAACTAAACTACCTATCAATAATTTCTTTTTCATATCTAGTCTCCTTTACACTCTAATGATAACATAATTCTAATAATTTGTCTAGAAAAAAGCACCTCCGAAGAGATGCTTTTTCTTAAGATATTCTAACAATATTCAAATAAGCATTAGTACCATTAGCAGGTGTTATTGTAGCAGTAGTAGAAGAATTAATACTTAATCCTATTTCGTCACCAACAGCAAATGAATTAATAGTACTACTGTTAAAGTCTGTATTGTTATTAGCGGTTACAGTTTTAACAATCGAAGTACCACTTATAGCATTAGCATTTTGATTTACCTCAACAGTCAATGTAGCATTAGTACTTGAACTTCCAGAAAAACCATATTCTACTAAATAAACTCCATTTTCTGTTATTGTAAGAGTATTTTGTGTAACAGTTGTAATATTGTTAGTAGGTCCATTATTACCAAGTGGAATATTTTGAGCAATATTAGTTTCTAAAGAAATATTATCTGTACTAGTATTGTATTTACGACCATAAGTTTCAATAGCGGTAGGTCCTGTTGGCCCTGTTGGTCCCTGTATTCCTTGAAGACCTTGAAGACCTTGTGGTCCAGTTCCTCGATAAAATAAATCATCTAATAGAATTAATTGTAATTTCAAGCATTATTCCTTTATTAATATTAAAAAAATAACCTAATCATTATTGAAAAGGTTATTTTATTTTAATTAATATCGTATTCCATTTTTCATATCTTCTTTTAAATTTGGATATAATCCAAATATGGAACTAATTTTTTTGTAATTCTTAATTTAGTTATTAACTCTAATTCTTCTTTCAAAAAATTAGATTGTTTATCATAAATTTTTTTTCTTCAGGTTCAGGTATATTATGTTTTCTTCTATATTTATTAATATAATCTCTAATATACATTCCATCTTCACTTGATATATTAATTATATTATCCTCCTACACTAATTTTATAAAGCATATATCCAATACCAACTGCAATACCGCAGACAAAAGCTATTATTAAAGTTAATGTAATTGCATTTATAAAACCTTTACTACCACTTGTTCCAGAAGTATTATATCATATTTTTTAAATTTCTTTTACGTTGCTTTACACATTTGACATTTTTAATGTATAAAAGATAATAATCTAATTATTAATTGTTTCATCAGTTATTGTTATTAAATCAATTTCTTTTTCTAAACTTTTAAAGCAATTAAATATTTCTCTATTAATATTATCAATTTTTTATTATGTTCTGCTAATTTTTCTTTTGAAAAAACAAAGGTTTATTTTCTGTTAATAGTGTTTACAAAGTCTGGAAAACATGTAATTTTACGTATAGTCGTAAATTATTACATAAAAAAGTAGTTAAACCTTAAAATTTTACTTTATAATTAAGTTGTAACAATAAATTAGAAAGTAGGTTAACCACATGAGCATTATACCAATTTTTTATAATTTTACAAATGTTTTTATTTTAAATTTGTTCAAAATTTATTTAAAAAAGAGAGAAAGATAATCTTTATGAGTATTTTTCTCTTTTAATCTTATGCACTTGCTCCGGTTGGGCCTGTTGGACCCGTTGGTCCTGTTGGTCCGGTTGGACCTTGTATACCTTGAAGTCCTTGAAGGCCTTGTGGGCCTGTTGGACCCGTTGGTCCTGTTGCACCTACTTCACCTTGTAATCCTTGAGATCCAGTTAGGCCTTGAGGAATTGTTAAATTTAAAATATAATTAGGTGCTGTTCCAGTTATTGAAGCTGTAGCTTGAGTTCCTGGTTCTCCAGTTGTAACTGTTCCAATTTCTAATGTTGGAGTATCTCCACTGGGTCCTGTTGGTCCGGTTGGTCCAGTTGGACCTTGTATACCTTGAAGTCCTTGAAGGCCTTGTGGTCCGGTTGGGCCTGTTGGACCTTCTGTTCCAGGTATTCCTTGAGGACCAATTGGACCTGTTTCACCCCTTGGTATATTAAAATTTAAAATAACGTTATCATTAGTACCTACATTAGTAACACTAGCATTAGTACCAGGATCAGTAGTAGTAGTTACTCCTACAGCAATACTAGCAGGGCCTTGTGGTCCTATTGGCCCAGTTGGACCTACAATAACTGGAGTACAATTGCACTGTTTACCACAATCTAAAATTTTTTTAATTTTATTATCAAAACAATTATTATTCATCATAATCTCCTTTCAATTTATTTTATGAAAGAAGATAAAAATATTATTTACTATTGTCTATATATAATAAAAGATGTAACTATAAATTACATCTAATTATATATATTTCCAAATTTAGATATTGGCCAAATACGATATACTGCTTTACCTAAAATATCTTTTTCATCTATAAGACCAATCATTCTACTATCTTTTGATATTGGTCTATTATCCCCTAATACTAAGTATTTACCTTCAGGAATACTATTGCAAGAACATATTTCTTCTAAGTTAAAATCATTAGTCTTTCTAAAATCAAAATTTTCTTCTAATACTTTATCATTTACATATAATTTATTATTCTTATAACTAATATGTTCTCCAGGTAGACCTATTATTCTTTTAATAATTTCTTCTTTACCATCTTTAATTACAACAATATCAAATCTTTTAATATTAGTGCTATTATAACCAATTTTTCTTTCTAATAATAAATCACCATTATGTAAATTAGGTTTCATTGAGTCTCCACTTACAATAACTGGAGTAACAATAAAAGTTCTAATTAAGATAACTCCACCCAATATTAAAACATATGGTAATAATTCTTTAATTATATTTTTCATTTTTCACCTCTAAACAAAAAGACAATAGCTAAGCTATTATCTTCTTTCTTTAATATTATACTTACTCTTTCTGTCTCTTAAGAAATATAATTTAGCTCTTCTAACTTTACCTGGTTTAACAATCTTAATATAAGCAACCTTATTAGAATGTACATGGAAAGTTTTTTCTACTCCAATACCAGAGTACTCTCCTCTTACAGTGAAAGTTTCAGATACTCCTTTACCTTTTCTTGCGATAACTGTACCTTTAAAGTCTTGGACTCTTTCTTTAGATTTTCCACCTTTAGTTTCAGTAATGATACATCCTACTATAACAGAATCTCCTACTCTGAATTCAGGTAAATCTTTTTTTATTTGACTAGCAGTTATTTTTTCAATAATGTCCATCGTATATACACTTCCTTTCTTTTTCAGATAATCACTATATTTAATAGGCGGATTATCCCATAACGAATATAATTGTACCATATATTATATTAAATTACAACTATTTTTATGTATTTTTTCCTTTTTTAGTCCAAGAAAGTCTAAGTCTTTCTTGGTTATGACTAGCTTATAATCTAGCCATAAATAATTATACAATATTATATCTGGTGTGAAATACTTTCTAACTAAGATAATTTCAAATAAAAGAAAGATAACTAGTATCTTCTATTTATACCATCTAGCATTAAATTTATCAGTTTGACTCATTCCAGGACTCATTGTCCTAACTTTAGGAGTAGCTATTTGTTCCTCCTTCATTTTATCGGTATGTATTCTTCTAAAATAATAAATATTTTCATTCACCGGAACAAATGAACCATACATAGGAATTAATTGTTTTAAATTCAAACAATCAAAACATCCTTTATCAAAGGATAATTCTATATCAAGTATACCAGGATAACTTATATCTCTTGTAAATATATTACATAATGGAGGAACACTTACTCCAAGGTATCGAACTTGAGATAAGAAATTTTTTATTTTATAAAAATGTGAATGCCCATAAAAAACTATTTTACTTTGCTTATTTGCATTAAGCGAACAGTCAATATATGGATGACTAAGTACAATAGCTTCATTTTTAACATTAATTAATCCTTCACAATAACCAATTGTAACTAAATCATGACGATAATTATTAAGTATTGTCATAAGATTTTGTCCATAAACTTTTAATGGACTAATATCATGATTTCCTAAAACAATAAAGTTTAAAATACTTTTGTCAAAAGGATAATTATTTAACAAATAATTAACTCTATCTTCACTATCAACTTTTCCTGAATTAGAAATATTATCTATTATATCACCGCAATTAAAAATAACATGTATTCCTTTTGATATACAATAATTATATGTATCCTCAAGTAAATCTAATCTTTCTTTTTCACTTCCAATATGGGTATCAGAAATAACTACTGCTCTTAGTGTCTCATCATTTTGTGACATTAATAAATTTACTTCATTAGAAGCAGGTACATTATATCTAACTTCAGGTGTATATATTATATCACCATTTGAATAATAATTTCTTTTAAAGTCATAACCAGTGTTCTTTATCATTGTTAAATAATTGAATATTTTTTTATGTGAAATATTCAAAATTTCACTTATTTCATTTAAAGTTTTTCCTTCATTAATTAATCTTAATAATTGAATTGTTAAATCCGACATCAAAATCCCCCCGAAACATTCAATATAATAACACATTTTCTATTCAAAGTCAATTATCTTAAGTCAAAAGAAAAAGAGCAAATAGCTCTTATACAATTTGTTTCTTTATAACATAATATGTAACTAATCCTACAGAAAGAATACCAATAACTACAATATAAATCATAAAACTACCAGTTTTTACAGGTGTAGGTTCAGGTGTATTAGTAAATACAATTAAATTATTATCTACATCTTTTTTATCCATTTTAACTTTACCATCTTCAGTAACAGTAAATTCTATTGTAGTATCAGATAATTCATATCCTTCTGGAGCTATAGTTTCTGTTAAATAATATGTACCCGCAGGCAAATGGAAACTAACTTCTTTAGTAGATGAAATCCATTCTAATTCTTTTCCATCTAAATCAGTTACTACCTTTCCATCTTTATCTGTTACCTTTAATTTAGCTCCAGGTAATTCTGTTTTACCATTAATACTCTTTTTAGATATATATATAGTAATAGGTTCATTCTTCATAACTACTGAAGTTACTTTTTTACCATCAACAGTAATTGTACCATCACTCTTTACAACAAAGGTTATCTTAGATGTACTCTTTATATATCCTTTAGGAGCAATAGTCTCCTCTAAAGTATAAGTACCAGGAGCAAGTGATAATTTTTTTGGCGTTGTAGTAGAAGTCCAAGAGATTACTTCTGTATTTCCTTGTTTTACACTTAATTTTGCTCCGGCTATCTCTTTAGAACCAGTAATGTCTGTTTTAGAAATTACTACTTTATTTAATGTAATCTTAGTAGTTAAAGATGCACTAGCATTCTTTTTATTTTCAGTAATATCATAATCAACAACATTTTGATTTTCTATTGAATTTCCTACATGTGTACAATCATATAATTTTCCTGAATATCTAATATAACTTCCTTGTGCTGTTATTTTGATTTCTGATGATTGATTTACATTTTTAACTGGAACTTTTATATATATTTTATCTCCAAAAGTAAATGTATTTGTTCCACTAGTGGCATTTGCATCTTTAGTTACAAATGCACCATTTACACCACTTACAGTGATAGTTGCTTTTTTATCAGTAATATTATCACTGCCACTTAAAGTTATTTTATTACTTATAAAATATTTTCCATCACTTGTAACATTCATTTTGTCTGAACCTTCTATTGATAATTTGACATTCCCTTCCCCTACCTTAGCATATGCATCAGCGGCATCTATAAGGGCTTGAATTTTTCTATTAATAGAGTCTCTATTAGGATCAAAGTTTTTAAATACATCACCACCATGTCTAGCAAAGTACCAAATTGCTAATTGCGTTACAAAAAAGTCATCATCATCATTTGAATTCCAAGTACCATTTCCAGTATATTTATAGCCGTTGGAAATTAAATAAAAAATTTGGTCCCTATTATCTTTTAATTCACTTTCACAATTCCAGTAAACTGTTCCACCATCTGATGGAGATGGATTTCCTTTTTGTTCATCTAAACAATATAATAGTTTGTTAGTAGTAGATATCTTTATATAAGAATGTACTTCACTACGAGCAGTTCCAATATTTTTTGATACAACATGATAGTTGATGTTACCACTACCTGGACCGCTTCCATAGTTCACTCCTACTTCATAAGCTAAAACATTAGAACTAAAAATTAAAAATACCCCCAACATAAACATAAATAAACTTAATATTTTTTTATTCTTCATTTTTATATCCTCCTATGATTAAATGTTATCATAAAATTAATTTTTTTTCAATATATTTCATAAAATTAATTATGAAATATATTATCCATCGAGGAATAACCTCTAAAAATATTAAAGAGAATTCTTATATTGCTATTAAAAAAGCTATTAAAGATAAAGAAAGTATAGGAGTAGAATTTGATATAAGATTAACTAAAGATAAAAAAATAGTTTTATCTCACAATTCTCTTATTAATTTAAATGTTATTGAAGAAACTAACTATAGTGAATTAATTAAAAATAATTATCTAACTACTTTAGATAAGATTCTTGATATTGGTACTAATAAAATATTTTTAATTGATATTAAAACTAATAATAACTATAAAGTATTTGGCGATATTCTTATGAATACTCTAAATAAATATAATAAAAATATTTATTTAGCCTCTTTTGATAAAAATATTATTAAGTATATCAAAAGTAAATATAAGAAAGGAATAATTACACTACTTTATAGAAGAAATAATTATAATTTTATTATTACTAATTATAAATTAATAAGTAATAATAAAATAAAGAAGATTAAAGATAAAAAAATATTTTTATGGACTATTCATAATAATAATGAATTAGAAGAAATTAAAAATAAATTTAGTAATATAGGTGACTATTACATAATAAAAGATAAGAAGGAATAAACTATTCCTTCACTTCAACATAATCACCAGAATCTAAGTAAATAATTCCTTTTTTACCTTCCAAACCTGAATATATACTATTATATTTATTTATCTTTGTTATTTTAGGTAATGTTATATATACTAGATTACCATCATTCATTTTTAAAGAAAATCTTTCACTATCTACTTCATTAGGTACATAACTAATTTCCGATATCTTAAGTAATACATCATTATCTACTAATGAGAACTTTTTAATAAATTTTTCTTTTATACTAGTAATATCTCCAATTAATATAGGAGCACTCATTACATTATAATTATTATCTACTAGTAGACCATCTTCTAATAAGAGTTTATCATTATATAAAGCAAGTACTTTCTTTTCAGTAACATAAATATATACTTTGCCCCATATTTTTTTTTGAACTTTTATTTCTTTAATATAATTATTTTCCATTAAATTATCTTTGATATTACTACCTAAAGTAGTGATAAAAGATGGATAATCACCAATACCAGAAATATCAATAATTTCTTTATCAGATAATATATTATTACCTACTATATAAATATTAGTAATTGGTAATCTCTTTATATAAAGAAAAGATAATACTAGTATACCCATAATTAATATAGTTACAAGTATCTTCTTTACTTTTAATCTTCTTTTTTTAACCTTAACCTTTATTTTCTTTTTTTCTGGCATAACATCACCTTATTATTTCTTGTTCTAATATTAAATCTATATCATAAATTACTTTAATTCTTTCTTTAATATAATCAATTAGCATAATAATATCTTCGTAAGTAGCAGTACCATTATTAATTATAAAATTAGCATGTTTATCACTAATCATAGCCCCACCATGAATGTATCCTTTAAGACCAGCATCTTCAATTAACTTACCAGCCGACATACCAGGTGGATTTCTAAATACCGAACCAGCACTAGGTTTATCTAATGGTTGTGATACTACTCTTCTATTTTTTCGATCGTTCATTACTTCTTTTATCTCATCTTTATCTTTATATTTCATTTCAAAAGTAGTCTCTATACAAACATAATCTTTATTTCTTTTAAGAAAAGAATCACGGTAAGTATATTCTAATTTTTCTTTATTTAAAGTAATTATTTTTAAATCAGGATCTATTACTTTTACTTCTTTTACTACCATAGACATATCTTCATTATATGCACCAGCATTCATCGAGGTACTAGCTCCAACCATACCAGGTATACCACCAGCAAAAGCTAAACCATCTAAATTATTTTTCATACATTCATTAGCTAGCTTAATAAGAGGTACGCCTGCTTCTGCTACTACAATATTATCATTAATGGTAATATTATTTAATTTATCTAGTTTAACAACAACATCAAAGCAAGGTTTAGCAAGAATTACATTAGAGCCTCCTCCTAAGATAATATAATTAATTCTATTTTGTCTTAAGTAATCTAATAGTTCCACTAATTCATTTATATCTTTAGGAAATATTAAATAATCAGCATAACATTCTAAACGATAAGTATTATATTTTTTTAAATTAACATTCTTATAATACTCATAATTCTTAATAAAATTTTCTATCATTTATAATCAAATCCTTTAAAATATTATATATTCTTGTACTACTATCTTTAATACCAATCTTCTTTAAATTATCTTTAATATCTTTAATCTTATCTTTATCATTTAATGTCTTATCTATTAATTCTATTAAACTTCTATCAGTCATATCTTTTTCTTCTAACATAATACCAGCATTTTGATCTACTAAATCTTTAGCATTTTTATATTGATGGTTATTAGCTACATATGGACTTGGTATAAATATAGCGGGTACTCCTAAAGCTGTTATTTCACTCATAGTAGAAGCTCCTGCTCTTGTTACCATTAAATCTGTAATCTTCATAACTGAAGGCATTTCATAGATAAATGGTACTACTTTAACATTATCTGGTACTCTTCTTTCTTTTACTCTTTCATAATAACTATTACCAGTAACTATTATTACACTATAGTTTTTATTTCTAAATTTATCTACGAAACTAAATATTCGATCATTAACACTTCTACTACCAAGTGAACCCATTACTATTAATACTAGTTTTTTATCTTTATCTACTCCTAATTTATCTTTAGTAGTAGCTTTTATTGATAGAGCCTTCTCACTACAAGGATTACCAGTAAGTATAGCTTTACCTTTAGGAAAATCTTTTATAGTACTTTCAAAAGATACTCCTACCTTATCAGTATATCTAGATAAAAATTTATTAGCTAGTCCTACAACACTATTTTGTTCATGTATAAATGTTCTTTTACCTAACTTTTTAGCAGCATATATAACAGGAGCAGTTACATAACCACCACACCCTATTACTATATCTGGGTCAAAATCTTTTATTATTTCTTTAGCTCTTTTAATAGCGGATATAAAACAAGTAACTGTTTTAATATTATCTAAAGTTAATTTTCTTTTTAATCCTTTTACTTCTAATGCTTCATATTTATAACCTAAACTAGGTATTAAATCTTTTTCCATTCTATCAGTAGTTCCTATATATAATATTTCACTATCTGGTTCTTCTTCTTTTATTTTATTAATTATAGCTAAAGCAGGATATATATGTCCTCCTGTACCTCCAGCAGATATTATTACTCTCACTATATCACTCTCCTACTTCATTATATCAAAATAATTAAAAAAAAGATATATTTATATTAAAATATATGCTTTTTTATATTTTTTTATTATATTTCATATTACTTATAGCCTATTATCATAGTCTATAAGTAAATAGTTATAAGATATTATATTCACAGTGAAGTACTTTCTAACTAAGATAATTAAAAATAAAAAGAAAGATAGCTAGTATCTTCTATAATTTATCATAGTGAGTCCACATTCTTAGAATATGTATTTCTTTATCTTCTTCATTAACCTCATATACTATACGATGCTGTCTATTTATTCTTCTTGAATATAGTCCACTTAAATCACCACTTAATTTTTCATATGATGGTGGATAACAAAAAGGATCTTTTTTCATTAAAACAAGTATATTTATACAATTCTTATCAAGACCTGAACTTTTAAGTTTTATCTTATCTTTTTCTGCTTGCTTAGAAAATTTAATTACATATTCTTTACCATTCTTCATCTGGATTAAACTCCTTAGCATCATCCCAATTTTCATTTTTTCTAATATTATTTATATCCTCTACTAATCCAGGAATACTTGATAAATATAAAGTTTCTTCTATACTTTTCCACTCATCTTCAGATATTAAAACGGCATTTTTACCTTTATTATTAACTATTGTAATAGGGTTAAAACCAACATTTACATCTGCAACAAGTTGAAATAAATTTTGTCTTGCATTAGTTATATTGATAGTACTCATTTAAATCACCTCACATACATTATAACGTACTTTTTAACGTACGTCAAGTCTTTTACTTTATTATATGTATAATTTAACAATATATACTAAATATTGTATTATTTTTCCAAACTATTAATATTATTAATATTAGAATACTTAATACTAACTACTTCCTTAGTTAAATTATTATTATCTATTTTAAACAAATTAGTATAATCAATTATAATATTTTTATTATCTTCATCTACTTTAATAGTAATAACATCACTACTATTACTATTTAATACTATATCAGATATTTTAACACTATAAATATTATCATTATAAGTAGCAAGTTTAATATATTCCTTAATATTATTAATATCTAAGTATCTATATTCAATATAAGGAAATATATCACTATCATTAGTTAATATATAATTACCTTTAGTATCTAATATATAATATTTATCATTCATTTGATAAAAATAATCTTCTTTATTATCTACTACTCTAGTAATATCCATATTATGACCTAATTTACTACCATAATATTTATAATTATTATTATCTATAGTAATATCAATATCATATTGATAATTATCTGTAATATCATTAATAAAAGATTTTATATTATTATCTTTAGGAATATTACTATAACTAAAACTACTTGATATACGAGCAAATATAATAATAGCTAAAAAGAATATACCATATAACATAAGTTCTATTTTAGCTCTTTCTCTTTTATCTTTCCATCTCTCTTTAATATTAAGTTTCTTTTTTTCTTCTTTTTTATTTTCTTCCATTATTCAAATACCTCACCAATATATTCTTCTTTCTTGATACCATTAATAAAATCTTTTACTAAGCATCTTTTCTTACCTTCTAATTTAATATCAATTAATTTTATAACATAATCTAAAGTAGTAACATATATTCCATCACTATTTATATCTACTATCGTACCAGGTTCTTTATTAGATTTAATATTAGTTTTTTCTGATTTATATATTTTCATTCTTTTATTATTAATATTAGCATAAGCTCCAGGTATACTAGATAATCCTCTAATCTTATTATGAATATTATCAATATTATCATTAAAGTTAACTTTTTCTTCTTCTTTAGTTATATTATAACCAAATGTTACTTCATCTTCATTTTGTTTAACTCTATTATTAGTACCATCTATAATACTAGGAAGAGTTTCTATTAATAAATCTCTACCTAAATATGATAATCTATTATAAAGTTCATCTAATGTAGTATCTTCATGAATAGGAGTACTCTTTTGACTAATAATATCACCAGCATCCATCTTCTTATCCATATACATAATAGTAACTCCTGCTACTTTATCTCCATTAATTATAGCATGATGTACTGGAGCTCCTCCTCTTAATTTAGGAAGTAAAGAACCATGTACATTAATACATCCATATTTAGGATAATCAAGAATAACACTAGGTATTATTTGTCCATAAGCCGCAGTTACTATAATATCAGGTTTAGTATCTAATACCTTTTGATATTCTTCCTTAATTTTAATAGGTTGAAATACTTCAATATTATTTTTTAATGCTAATTCCTTACATGGAGAATATATAATATTACCCTTTCTATCTTTTTCTCTATCAGGTTGTGTTACCACCATAACTACATTAGTCTTTTCTATTAATGATTCTAATATTGGTACTGCAAACGATGGAGTACCCATAAATACTACTTTAATATCTTTCATATATATCACCAATATTATTGTACCAAATTTCTAACAAAAAGTCATTAAAATTATTAAAATAATACTACCTTTCATGAAAATCCAAGGTATTTTCATGTTATTACTAGCCTGTAGTCTAGTAATAAATAATTATAAGATATTATATTTGGGGTGACCAACTATAAAAAGTCAAGTGCTTTTTCATAAAAATGC
>ENA-OURZ01002637-OURZ01002637.1-human-gut-metagenome-genome-assembly--contig:-NODE-2637-length-16388-cov-2.738689_pt1 | contig 16388 bp, 4 predicted proteins | sample MGYA00242073_ERZ509195 | MGnify/ENA primary metagenome ERZ509195 (study PRJEB26280, sample SAMEA2338837) | human gut metagenome | biome: human gut; feature: human-associated habitat; material: faeces...
TTTTCGAACCCCCCGCCGTCCGATTGCCTACCATCGGGACGCAAAAAAGGACGCCTTAGAGCAACGAGGCCCGTCGCTCTTTCGTTAAACCGGGGAGACCCACTATCAAAACTTTCTGAATATCCGAGGGTTGATATGCTCACCCCGATATCGGGGGCATACGGCAGCGAACCCTCGCTTGTCCGGGGGGATGTCTCTCTGCGTGAAGAAGGTGTAAACGCAAACCGGAAGAGGATCAACACCCCTGTACATGCCCAAGCGAAAGCTCTCTCCTCAAAAGCCCCGGGAAACAAGGCTTCCGTCGGGATGAAAAATTTTTCAGCTTTTTTTATACTCCGGCGAGTCATATCAGGGCCATTCTGTCAACCGCCAATTTGCAGCTAGTTACGCATAACTTTTCTTAAGTATTGAATTATTTTTTTCTAGAAATATCAAAAAAATCCTGCCTCACTGCCCCTTTATTCAGCGTATGCGGGCCTCCTTTAAAAAGTAACGATTCCTAATTATAGAAAAACCTCCACCAGGGGAGAGCCTGCCGAAAGCGTCTGGAGGCGGTAAACCACCCCCAAAGCCTCCCGGCACCCCGCACGGAGGATCGGGTTTCCCGCCTAAGAGAAGCGTCCTCAACCACCACGGCCAAGCCGTGTTGACGGGTGGCGGGTAGCCCGGTACAAACCCAAAAGGCACCTTCAAGATGACCGCCGGTCAGCCCATCCCTCCCCAGTCCGGCACAGCGCTGTTTGTCTCGCCTTGCCAGCCCTCCGGCGTTTCCGTTCCGAGAGAACCATGTCCATTGTGACGGAAGCGGAGGCATCCTCACCCTGCCGGTGCCCCGCTCCGTCAGAAAAGGCGGAGGCGCCGCGGATCAGGTCTGTCCGCAGCGGGAGCCGTGCCCTGACATACGGAAAACATGAAGTGCATTCCTTGTTTCAACATCCGCCGCAACCGACGGCGGCAAACCCACCGCGCATACCGTGCGCTCTTTTTAGGATACGTTGTATGACAAACGGATTTACGAAAGCAGAGGATCCTGCCCGCCCGTAGCAAAGGCTGCTGCGCGACGAGCTGAAGATTGAAGCAGGCGGCCTTTGCTCATCCTCACATGAAAATTCATGCAAGGAGTGGGCAAGGTAGTGAGCTATACCAACGCCGACCGGATACTTCCCCGCGAACTGCTGGACGCGATCCAGCAATATGCCGACGGGGTGTATCTGTATATTCCGCGCAAGGCGGAACGGAAACGGGCTTGGGGCGAGGCCACGGACTCCCGCAGGGAGCGGCTCGCCCGGAACAGGGAGCTGTACGAGAAACATCTCGGCGGCGCTCCCGTGCACAAACTGGCGGAAGAATATTACCTCTCCGCCAAGACCATCTATAAAATCCTTGCCTCCATGCGGCAGGCATGACGGACAGCGCCACAGGCCCACGCTTGCGGCGCTTTTTCGTTTGAGAAGCGAGAAGGAGGACCACAAAAGCGCCCGTTTCCGATATAAGGCAGGGATACTTTTTTACACAGGAGTTTCCACATGCAGCCAACATCAACAGCATCCAACCCGTTGTTCGACCGCGACTTCCTTCGCGCCACCATGATGGGCCCCAATTGCGTCAGGTTCGCCGAAGAACTGACCGCAAACATCCCCCTTTCTCCCCATATGCGCGTGCTCGACCTGGGGTGCGGCATGGGGCTGAGCTCGATATACCTCGCACGGACATTCGGCGTGCGGGTGTTTGCCGCGGACCTGTGGATAAACCCTTCGGACAACTTTGCGCGTTTCCGGGACTTCGGGCTTGAAGACGCCGTTATCCCCCTCCGGGCCGAAGGACATGCCCTGCCCTTTGCCGAAGGGTACTTCGACGCCGTGATCTGTATCGATGCCTACCATTTTTTCGGCTGTGATCCGGAGTACCTCGACGCCCACATCGCTCCTCTCGTCAAGCCGGGCGGCTTTATCGCCGCCGCCATCCCGGGCCTCCGGCAGGAATTCACGGGGGACATCCCCGACGAGCTCCGGCCTTATTGGAAGGAAGATATCAATTTCCACTCCGCCGGATGGTGGGCCGAACTCTGGAAACAGTCCACCCGCGCCGCCGTACGGGACGCCTTCTCCCTCCGCAGCCACAAAGCCGCATGGGAGGACTGGCTCCAGTGCGACAACCCCTATGCACAGCGCGATGCCGACATGATGGAAAAGGCCGGCTGGCGCTACTTCGACTCCATCGGCATCATCGCTACCGTGTCCCCGGCAGCCTGTTCGGAACCGTACCTTCTATTATAAGGTAGAGGTCTCCCTTGAAAGCCTGTCGCCCGTGCGGCGGAACGGCCTCCCCCTTGGCAGCCCCACCTTGGAATACCGTTCGCCGAACCTCCATACCTCCGATAGGCATTCGTCCGTTTCCGGCACTAACCCGGACGGATGTATACCCGCCATCCCACATCAGCCCAAACCTTTTGCCGGAGCCTCACACCTCCGGCAAAAGGGCATCCCCGGCGAGCCCGGAACACAGCAAAAAGCAGCGGCTTCGGGCGAGACTCTCTCTTCCGAAGTAAAAAAGCCCTAAAGATCTGCATGGATTCAATGGCGACGGTCCCGATGATACCCACCCGCCGGGACGCCAAATAGAAACAAGTCTCATTGACAGCCGATGCATGACTGCTTATAAACAAGAAAAGTTTTCGGCATCCCGCCCCCTTGGGGATGCCCATCATTCTTGAGAAACGCGCCTTCGCGCACCTCTCCCAGCCCGACATCATCAGGACTGCCCCATCGTAGATAAGGCCCTGCACATTACGTGCAGAGGCCTCTTTTGTTTTTCTTCCTTCCGTTAAGGAGTCCTGATATGGCGGACATCATTCTCAATAAGCCGGAAGCGGGCACTCAGGCCGTCTTCGAAGCGGCCGGGGACAGCCGAATCGACCTCAACTTCCCTACTGATCAGGCAACGCTGGAACGTTCCGGCAATGACCTTATTTTCCGTTTCGACGACGGCAGCACCGTTGTCCTGCGTGATTTCTATACGGCCTATACCAAGGACTCCATGCCCGACTTCGTGATCGAAGGCACTCCGATCGCGGGCGAGCAATTCTTCACGGCCCTGAACGAACCCGACCTCATGCCCGCGGCCGGTCCGGCGGCAAACGCCGCCAGCGCGGACGGCGGACGCTTCCGCGAATATGCCGACGACGCCCTCATCAACGGTGTAAACCGCCTTGACGGGCTCGACCTGAGCAGCAACCGCGCCTTCTTCCCCGAGCGCGACCCGTGGGGCGGCCTGCGCGGCGACGATACCCCCAACTACGCGCCGACCCTCAGCGTCAGCGGCTCGCTCGGCGTCATCGAATCCGGCGTGTTCCCCGGCGGCAATGAACTCTACGAGGGCGTCCCCTCCATGTCCGGCAGGGCCACCGGCACCGACGCCAACGGCGACACGCTTTCCTTCGGCTTCATCGACGCGAACGGGGCGCAGGTGACCAGCATCGTCACCCCCTATGGCGTGATGGCAATGGCCCCCGACGGGACCTACACCTATACCATCGACAACGCTGATCCCGATACCAACGGCCTCGCTCTTGGCGAAACCCGTACCGAAACCTTCACCGTCTACGTGAGCGACGGACGCGGCGGCCTCGCCACGCAGGAAATCACCGTCACTCTCACCGGTACCAACGACCGGCCCGAACTCTCCATCGACAATGCCACGCAGGGCATCCACGAAGACTCCGCCTCTGTGGGCGGCACATTCACGGTGCAGGACCCGGACAGCGACAGCGGGCAGAACCAGACGTTCCACATTGAGGGCGGCAAGACCACGGACGCCGACGGCAGTATCCATGACACCATCATCGCCGACGGCACCAGCCCTTCCGACGGTTCCCACTCCGCCACAGGCAGCACGGATGCCACGTTCACCACGGACTACGGCAAGCTGACTCTTGATCCCGCCACCGGGCAGTGGACCTATGCGCTCAACAACGCCAGCGACAAGGTCCAGCAGCTCAATGCCGGGGAAACCAAGGTCGAAACCTTTGAAGTGACCGTCACCGACGAGCACGGCGCGACCTCCACCCAGACCATCTCCGTTACCATCACCGGCACCAACGACATCCCGGTGATCGACACCGATCAGAGCAACTTCCATCTCGACTTCAAGGAACAGGGCGTCTACCAGCCCTCGGAAAACGGCGACGGCAACACGCCCACGACGCCCGGCGGAACGGGCGAAGGCCAGCATCAGACCGGAACCCTTTCCGGCAGGATCTTCGCTTCCGATGCCGACAAGGAAAACGGGGCGGGCTCCACGGAGCACGATGTCAACAAGCTCAACTTCCACGTCGAGCACGCAGGATCGAGCCTGACCGACGGCGGCGCCTCCACCACTGTGACCGGAACCGGAGCCCCCGGCACCGGGGACGTCGTCTATGCCTACACCTCCGCCTACGGCACCCTGACCTTCCGCGCGGACGGCTCCTACGAGTACACGCTCAACAACAAGAATCCCGGCGAAGCAGGCGCGGACGGCAATGCCGTCAACAACCTCGCCCTCGGCCAGACCGTGACCGAGACCTTCACCGTCTACGTCACCGACGCCCAGACCGGACGGAGCGTGCCCCAGACCATCACCGTCACCATCAACGGCACCAACGACGTCCCCACGCTTGATCTGTCCAACGACAATCTCAACGATCTGCCCGGCGGCGACGGCAACCTCCATGTGGTCGAGGACGGCGTGGGCCGTGACAACGCCAACACCCCCACCACTGATCCCGGCAAGGAAAACACCTCCTTCACGGGCCATACCACCGACACCGGAACCGCCAGCGGCAATGACGTCGACGCAGGGCATATCCTGTATTTCGGCGCGGCCGCGGGCGAGAACACCAAGACGTTCGATCCTTCCGTATTCAACACGGCCGACTCCACCGCCACGGGCGGCGCGGCCTCTTCCGTGGTTGCGGGCGGCCAGTACGGCAACCTGACGATCAACTCCAATGGCTCCTACACCTACGCCATGAAGGGCGAAGGCGAAAACGTCAGCTTCGAGCTCGACGGCAAGACCTACACCTCCCTTGATCAGCTCGCCGAAGGCGATACCATTTACGAAACCTTCACCATCTACGTGCGCGACGAGCACAATGCGTGGACGGCGAAGACCGTCACCGTGGCCATCCACGGCACCAACGACATCCCCACCCTCGACATCACGGGCAGCGACTGGAACATCACGCAGGGCGGCGATCTGTCCATCGACGGCACCTTCACGGTCACCGACAACGACCGCGACGCCGGGACGGATCAGGCCTTCCATATCGCTGGCGGCAAGGACACCTCCGGCACGGGCACTGACGGCGCACACGGGACCGACGGCGACACGAACGCCACGTTCACCACGGACTACGGCACGCTGACCCTCGATCCCGCCACCGGACAGTGGACCTACGAAGCCAACCCCGACGCGATCAAGGGACTCGGCAAGGACGAAACCAAGATCGAGACCTTCGAAGTGACCGTCACCGACGAGCACGGCGCGACCTCCACGAAGGAGATCACCGTTACCCTGCACGGCACCAACGATACGCCGTGGATCAAGCAGACTTCCATCGAACTGAAGGAACAGGGGGTCTATGACAGGCCCGAAGATTGGATTAAGGACGACGCCAATACCTCTACGACTGAAAAGGTCGGCGGCACATGGATAGGCGCCGGCGAGCACAAGCTCTCCATTGAAGGCGATCTGTCCCTGAATGCGGGTGACCTGGACGTTCACGACAAGCTCACCTATGGCATCAACGGGCTGACCACAGGCAGCGGCTCCGCCGACAGCCTGAACGTGGCGATCAAGGGCAGTGACCCCGACGCTCCCGATACCGTGGAAGTCAGGGTCATCTCCTCCACGTTTGATCCGAGCAATCCGCATATCCAGATCATTGAGACCAACTACGGCACGCTCACCCTCGACACGCAGACCGGCAAGTTTACCTTCGACATCAGCGGGTCCGAGGCCGACAAGCTGGCGCAGGGCGAAGAGCTGAACTTCAACTTCCGCACCACCGTCGACGACGGGAACGGCGGAACAGCCGAACACATGCTGGCCGTGAAGATCAAGGGCACCAACGATCGGCCCACGCTCGATCTGGTTGAACCCACCCACGGCGACAACGTCACGGTCGTGACCGACGATAAGACCGGCGAAGTCAAGTTCGACATCACCGAAAAGGCCGACGTCGCCAACGACACCACCGTTTCCGGGACGCTCAAGTCCGACGACGACGATCGCGGGGCGAACCTGCGCTACGGCGTGGCGCTCGGCAAGCAGGACGTGGAGTCCGAAGCGGGCCGAAACCTCGCCTTCGGTTCCGGTTCCGACGGCAAGCCCGGCATGGGCGAACCGCTCCATCAGGTCGGCGGCAAGATCGTGATTGAAGGCAGGTACGGCACGCTGACCATCGATCCGGAGAGCAATACCTACACCTACAAGACCAACGAAAACGCCGACCGGCTCGGCCTCGACGCCGACGGCAACCCGCAGACCGGAACCGACGAGTTCACCATCTACGTGCGTGACGAGCACGGCGCGTGGACGGCGAAGCCCATTTCCGTCACGGTCACCGGTTCCAACGACACGCCGACGATTACGGCTGACGACGCCGAGCACTGGGTCAAGGAAGCGGGCGTCGTGGACACCTCGACGGACCACGGCTCCACCACCGACACGGCGAAGACTCCGGATCCCTCCGACGATTCCCGCGAGCTGACCGACGCGGATAACAGCCTCTCCCGGAATGAAATTTCCGGTCAGGTCCACGTCAAGGATACCGACACCACCGACACCCTGACCCTCAACATCGGGGCGAAGGAAGGCTCCGGCACGATCGTCAACGGCTCAACGACCGACACCAACGGCAACATTACGCTGGAAACCAAATTCGGTTCCATCACCCTGAACAAGGACGGAACCTATACCTACACGATCGATGAAGGGAAAACGGAGTCCCTCGCGCAGGGCCAGACCGAGAAGGAAATCTTCACCATCACCGTGGATGACGGGCATGGCGGCAAGGCTTCCGTGGACATCACGATCAACATCGTGGGCACCAACGACCGGCCTACTCTGACCCTGACTCCGACGAGCGACACGGTCGTCAGTGATCCCGGCTACGACAAGGACCATAATGAAGTCGCGGAAGACCTCACCGTCACCGGTACCTTCGAGGGTGCTGACCCCGACTCCAACCCCACGCTCGAATACGGCGTAAGCACCAGCGCAGGCAATCGGGACACCGCGTTCGACGCGAACGGTAACAACCCCGGCATGGGCGGCGGACATCATTCGGCCACGGGCACGTACGGCTCCCTGACTATTGATCCGAACACCGGCGAGTACACCTACACGCTGGACACCGCCAAGGGCGGCGCTGCGGACAAGCTCGGCCTCAAGCCCGACGGCAAGCCGGAACAGGGTTACGATACCTTCACCATCTACGTGCGCGACGAGCACGGAGCATGGTCCGAACAGACCATCACCATCACCGTCAACGGCTCCAACGATGCGCCCGTCATCGCCAAGACCGAGAATACGCTCACGGTGACGGAATCCGGTTTCGATGAGCACAACAGTACTATCATCGGCACGAAGTCGGACAAGGGACAGGTGAACGCCACCGACGTGGACACCAGCGATCAGGGCAAGCTGACGTATTACTTCTCCGACAAGGCTCACAACCCCGTCACGTTCGGGAAGGGCGACGTGATCGGCCATCTGACGCTCGCCGACGGTACGAAGACCGAGATCACGGTTACCTCCGTCAAGCCGGACGGAACCATCGTAACCGACTACGGCACGTTCCATCTGGACACCAAGACCGGCGAGTACACGTTCACGAAGGCCGAATCCACCGGCAACGCCACCGATCAGCTCCAGCTCGGCGACAAGGTGGAACTCGACTTCTCCATCAGCGTGAAGGATTCCCACGGCGAAACGGCTTCGAGCACGCATGACGTCACCGTCGTGATCAACGGCTCCAACGACCGGCCTTCCGCCACGATGCAGGGCATCACCGTCAAGGAGGCGGGTGTCCATGACGGCAACACCGCGACCACGGCCGATACGGACGGCACCCTCGGCGCTGGCGAGCACCGGGTCACCTCCGGTACGCTGAATATAACGAACCTCAAGGACGTGGACGACGACATCAGCAAGGGGTTCGGAACCGGAGAGGATCAGTTCAAGATCAGCTTGCGGGGCTCGGGCAATTGCGGCACGCCGAGCCACAATGCCGACGGCACGTGGACCATGACTCACCTGCTGAGCAATGGCGGAGACTTCAACAACGTCAGGGCCACCCTCTTCAACTCCAACTTCCCGAAGGACGCCTTCGACAAGCTCGAAGCGCAGCTTCGAGCCGAAGGGCTGCTGGGACAGAATCAGGATCTCACTTACGGCAACGCGGCTTCCATCCTCTCTCAGGTGGCGCTCGGCACCCTGACCGTCAACCCGGACGGTTCATACTCCTTTACCCTGCCCCCGGACGGCTCGGCGGGCAGCATGATCGTGAACATGTTCGGCGCGGACAACTCCTCCAACCGGACCATCAACTTCTCAGTCACCGACCCGCACGGCGGCGTTTTCAACGGTTCATTCGGCGTCACCATCAAGGGCACCAACGATCGGCCCGAACTGGAACTGCTCGGCGGCGATGATCACCGCCTCGTTATTTCCACGGGTACGACGCCCGACGGAAACGCGACGACCCACGCCACAATCACCATGACCGAAGATGACAAGTCCTTCTCGGCCAATGCCAAGGGAACGGACGTGGACTTCGGTTCCAGGCTGACCTACGGCATCGCCGGAGGCCATATCGGCGACGCGGACAGTGCCGACATCAATGACCTGAAGGCGGCCTTTGACGGCGACAAGGGCATGGGCAACGCTCATACCCGGATCGAGGCCGATCACGGCGTGTTCACCATCGACCCGTCCACCGGCAAGTATACCTACACGCCGAACGAAGACCTGGTCTACGGCGAAAAGTACACGGATGAATTCACCATCTTCGTGCGCGACGAAAAGGGCGCGTGGTCGCAGCAGCACGTCACCATCAACGTGACGGGCGGCGCTGACGCCCCGATCCTCGTGGGCAAGCTGCCCAACGCGATCATGGCCGAAATCACCGAGGCGGGCGTCGTGCCCAACACCAATACGGATGTGGACGGCTCCATCCACGTCAACGGCCAGCTCGTGGACGGCCACTTCAACAGCGGCGGGCACGCGCTCGGCTCCTTCGAGGTCAAGCAGGTCGACACAGGAGAGGGCGCGGGGCATCTGATCGCCGGGTTCGTCGTGGGCGGCAAGTTCTACGCGGGCGACCTGCACACCGATTACGGGACCCTGCACGCCGAAGTCGCCACCGAGAACGGCGTGTCCAAGATCGTCTACTCCTTCATCCTGCCGGAACCGGGCACGAAGGAAGCCGCGAACCTCGACGCCCTCGACGCGGGACAGCGTGAAAAGCTGTTCGACAACCTCAAGGTCGGCGTCTACGATTCCGCCCACGAATCCCTCGTGAACGGCGGCGCCAACGCGGACGGCTCGTTCAACATCAATACCGGCAACTCGAACCTCATCCCCACGCAGGATGTGGATGTCTACGTGAAGGGCACCAATGACCGGCCCGTCTTCACCGACGAAAACGGGAACGTCATCGCCGAAGTCGTCACCGACGCGAACGGGAAGACCTTCACGAAGATCACTTCCGACCAGACCAGTGAAGGCGTGTTGCAGGAAGACGGCAGCCACACCCTTTCGGGAAACCTGAGCGCCCACGACCCCGACAAGAGCCACGGCGACGCGGCGGGCAACCTCAGCTACAGCATCGAGAGCGGCGGCAAGCTGGTGCAGATCATCGAAGGCAAGTACGGCATCCTCAAGCTCAATCAGGATGGCAGCTACACCTACGAGATCACCAAGCCCGAGCTGCTGAAGGAGCTGAATGCAGGCCAGAGCCTCACCGATTCCAAGCTCCCACAGGAAGTGTTCGACGTCCGCGTCACCGACCCGCTCGGGGCCCACAGCTCCGGCAAGCTGGTCATCGATGTTACCGGAACGGCGGATATGCCGACCATCAGCTTCAATAACACGGTGATATCTGAGGATAACGGCGCGATCGTAACGCCTTCGGAAGGCGATCACAGCCATGATCCCTCCATCACCGGACAGTTGGCGCTGGGCGACAGGGTCGACGCCGAAGACATCGGCGGCAGCCTGACGTGGACGAACAAGGGACAGACCGGCTTCGCCACGGGCGCGGACGGCAAGCCGCTCGGCACGCTGAACATCGATCCGGAAACGGGCGAGTATACCTATACGCTGACCGAAAACGGCTCGAAGATCGTCCAGTCCATGAACGATGGCGACGTCAAGACCGAAACCTTCAAGGTGCAGGTGGAGATCGAAGGCGGCAAGATCGTCGAGAAGGACATCACCATCACCATCAAGGGCACCAACGACGCCCCGACCTTTACGGATACGGTTACCGGCCTTGAGGGCGACGTGAAGCAGGATGCCTTCGTCGATCCCGATGGAAGCGACGGCGGCGTCCCCGGCGTGGTCTTCACGGGGACCCTCTCCGGCGCGACCGACGTGGACGATCCGGACGGCCAGCTCCGTTTCATGCTGGTCGGCAAGGATGGGAAGCCCGTCACGGAACTCAAGACCGAATACGGCACCATCGTCCTCACCTACGAGACGGCGGCGGACGGTTCGATCATCACACATTACAAGTATACGCTGGACAACGAGAGCACGAAGCTCGACGAAGCCCTCAATAAGCTCCAGAACGGCGAGACGCTGCCCGACGGCGCGAAGGTCGTGGTGGTCGACCCCCACGGCAAGGTTTCCGAGGAGCAGAAGGAGCTCACCATCAACATCCATAAGCCCGACAGCGGCGAGGGTGGATGGGACGGCGGAGCGGGCCTCATCATCGACGCCGACAAGAGTGAGTTCAACGGCGCGGTGGTCGAGGACGGCAGGGATCTGCCGCAAACGCCTGATGTCACGGAAGGCCTGATCTTCGAAGGCCAGCTCCATGCCAAGTGGGACGGCGAAGGCCACACCGGAACGCCTCCCGACCGCGTCTTCGGCATCGAAGAAAAGGATGAGTTTGGGCTCGGAACCGGAAAGCAAATCCAGAGCAGCGCCGCCGACGGTTTCGTAACCGCGGAAGGCAAGTACGGCTACCTCGTCGTCGATCCCGTTACCGGGAAGTACACCTATACCCTGTACAACGGCGAAAACGGCAAGCCGGGCAAGGTGCAAGACCTTGCCGAAGGACAGATGGAGAAGGAAGAGTTCAACGTCATGCTCAACGGCACGCCGACAAACTCCAAGATCACCATCACCATCCACGGCACCAACGACGCACCGGTCATCGACAGCTACCAGAATATGACGATTCAGGAAGGCGACGATGGGCTGGGCAATCTGACGACCTCAGGAACCCTGAAGGCGCATGACATCGACAACCTCAAGGGCACGGACGGGTCGTTTGAATCGGGAACTGAAACCGAGACGCTCAAGTACTACTTCCGCGACAAGGACGGCAACGAAACCAACACGCTGACGACCAAGTACGGCACTGTCACGCTGACCTTCGATAAGGACGGCAACTGCACCTACACCTACACGACCGACGGGGCAAAGTTGCCCGACCATCTCACTGAGGGCAAGACGTTGCCCGATTCGTTCATCATCTACGTGCGTGATGAACACGGCAAGGAGGTCGAGCAGGAGATCACCGTCACCATCAACGGCACCAACCACGGCCCCGAAGTGGTTCCGGGCGAGCACGTCCTGAACGTTGTGGAGGACGTGACCGTCTCGCAGGAAGGCAACCTGAACGATATCATCAAGGATGACGAAGGGCTGAACAACCTGCACTTTTCCATCAACGGCAAGGGAACGGTCGTGGAAGGCGAGTACGGTACGCTGCACATCGATCCGGCTACCGGAAAGTATATCTACACCCTGAACAATGCCGACCCGGAAGTGCAGGGCCTCAACTCCGAGGACAACATTCAGGAAATCTTCACGATCACCGTAAGGGATAAGCACGGGGAAATGACGACCGTTGATGTCACGGTCAACGTCAAGGGCACCGACGACACGCCCGAGCTCACACTCGGCAAGGTCCTCTCAGTGCGCGAAGGCGACGCTGACGCCGTTGGTGACACCGCCGTGGGCTTCGACAAGGATATCGCGGATCAGGGGCACCTGACCTACTCCTTCGGTAAGGATGCCGACGGCAATCCTCTTACTGAAATAACCAACGAATACGGTACGTTCACCATCGATCCCAAGACCGGTGCATACACGTTCACGCTCGACAACACGTCCGAAACCGTGCTCAAGATGGCGGCGGGCCGTTTGTACGAGACTTCTATTAATGTGACCGTCACTGACACGTCAGGACTGTCAGATACAAAGGAACTCGTCGTCAATATCGAAGGCACCAACACCGCCCCCGTCATCACGAGCGGCGAGCACGGCGTCATCATCGCCAACCCGGCTCCGCTGGTTGAAGACGGCGGCGTCTCCAAGGTGACCGGACAGGTGACGGCCCGCGAATACGACGAAGGCGACCACGTCGTTGCCTTCAAGTTCGTGAACGACAAGGGCGAGCTTGTCGACTCGCTCACCGGCAAGTACGGCACCATCAGCATCGATAAGGACGGCAACTACACCTACACGTTCAACAATGGGCAGGCGCAGCATCTTGGCGCTGGCGAAATGACCGCCGAGCACTTCAACGTCGTCGCCGTCGACACCTACGGAGCGCAAACCACGACGCCTTCCGACCTGCAGATCCAGATTCAGGGCACCAACGACGCCCCTGTGATCACCAGCCCTACCCCTGTGCTCAACCTGACGGAACTGGCCAGCGGGCAGGCCGAAATAACCGGTACCATCACGTTCAACGATGCGGACAAGAAGGCCGACGGAACCTTCTATGACACGCACACCTTCTCGGTCAGGCCCACCGGAGCCGCCGAGACGGAAAACGGTACAGCAGCCGAAGGCAAGTACGGTACGCTGACCATCGATGAACACGGCAACTACAAGTACACCCTGATCAGCGACGCGCTCGGAGAGGGAGACAAGTACACAGAAACGTTCACGGTCACCGTGGACGACGGCAACGGCGGGAAGGCCACCCAGACCATCACCGTCAATCTCACCGGCACCAACGACGCCCCGGTGATCACGGAGTCGCACACCGACAACGGCACCACGGGGTCCTTCATCTTCACCGATGCCGATGTAAAGGCCGATGGCTCCTTCTACGATACGCATTCCTTCGCCATCAGCGTCGACGGCAAGGCACACGGCGTAACGCTGGATTCCACCGGCACGCACGGCACCGTCACCATCGACGGCCTGGGCACGTTCGAGCTGACGCAGGGCGACGGCGGCAACTGGCACTACGCCTTCACCGCCAGCCCAGAGGCCATAGCCGGGGCCGCTTTGGGGAGCCTCGTGACGCATAACTTCCAGATCATCGTCAATGACGGCCATGCCACGGCGATGACCCCGGCAGGCGAAGATTCCCTGTCTGTGAGCTTCATGGGCACGGGTACACCCCCTGCGGACATGGATCTGGGCAACCTGACGCCGGGCATGGCCCAGGGCGATCATCTGCCCGGAATGGATGCGGACGGACACCAGCTCGCCTACGCCTTCGACAAGGCCGTGGACGGCAACATCCAGGGAGAATTCGGGAGCCTGCATTTCAATGCGGAAACCGGACAGTACACCTACACTCTGGACACCTCGGAGGACGGCCTCCACAAGCTGGCGCAGGCACAAGCCGACGGTTCCGCCCTGAAGGAATCCTTCGGATATACCGTAAGCGGTCATGAGGGCCATTCCAACGGCTCGCTGGAAATCAACCTGACGGATCTGCACACGCAGCTCGGCCACGCCGGAGCCGATACGCTCGGCGACCAGACAGCGGCGCATTCACAGGTGATCTTCGGCGAAGGCGGCGACGACGTCATCCACGGCGGCGCGGGCAACGATTGGCTGTTCGGCGGCGAAGGGGACGATCAGATCTTCGGCGGCACGGGCGACGACATCCTGTACGGCGGCGCGGGTAACGATTACCTCGACGGCGGGACGGGCCACAACTCGCTCTACGGCGGGGCCGGAAACGATATCCTCGTCTACAACCAGGGCATGGCCCACGCCAGCGGCGGTGAAGGCATCGACTTCCTCGTCGGAGCCGAAAAGGACACGTTGGACAGCCTGTTCGCCAACCCGGACAACAATCCCATCCAGAGCGATATCGAAGTGCTCATCACGTCCAAGCCGGACAGCCTGAGCCTTACGAATCTGGATGATCTGAAGAGCATCGGCATCTCCATAGAGGGCGATAAGCTCCACCTCTCCGGGGATTGGGCACCGACGGCTATCGGAGGAGAGGAACACGGAATCAGCCTCGGCAATTACGCCGAGTTCACCCATCACAGCGACCACGGAGACATTACGATCCTCGTGCAGTCCGGTACGCCGGCCACTGACGACCTGGCGCAGCAGATCGTCCAGAACACGCTGAACCACGGACAAGGCTGATCCTGAAACGCAGCCGGAAGCCTTCCGGCTGCACCAAACACCTTATCCATCAATTCTGAAACAAAGGGTCCCGTCCCGGCGCTTTTGCCGGGACGGGACCCCTTTCTCAAACATCACCGACCCGCTTTACCCAACCTTCACAGCAACAAAAAAAGCGGGGAAATCGCATCCCGCCCTATCGGCAATAATCCGTTTTGGGGCGCCGCGAGTGTCTGGCCAGCCCACTCCCTCTATGCACACGGGGTAATCGCCACTTGACGCTCTCCCCTTTCTTGCCCACGGAGGATGGGCATACCCCACGGCCTCGAGTGAAGCCGCAGTCCACGCTCTTCGCCCAGACTTCTTCAAAAAAAGCCATTGATCCTGCTCGAATCAATGGCTTGCCTGTCTGCGCCGGGGCAGGAAAAAGGGCATAGGCGGGGTGACGGGACGCGGCGGCATTGTACGCCGGGGACGCGGAGCGTCAAATGATCCGGTGACGACCACGGCCCGCTCCTCTTCTTCGAGTTCCTGCTGGCAAGCCACGCAGTACCGTACCGAAGGCGACGCCAAGAGCCGCAGGAGCGGTATGGGCTCCCCACACGCCTCACAGACGCCGTAATCCATGACCTCGATACGCCGCAGGGCGTTCTCCAGATCCCGGATACGCTCGACGCGCCGGGCGGTCAGCCGCTCATCCACCGCACGCTCGCTCAGACGCGAGGCCAGTTCGTTTTCATCGGGACATTTGAGAGAAATCTCCGGAGACATCCGGGGCGACCGCAACGCCGAAAGTTCCCGTTCCATCATCCATCGCAATGCAGCCAATTGAGAGGTGTTCATACCGTTCCTCACTTGCGGGGGTTGTTCCGTGGATTCGGATGTATCCCCCACAACGCGACGGCTTCATGACGCCCCTATGGCTTTTTTGTGCAACACATGAAAACTGTTGGCACGGATGGCGGAGTTTTCCTGTCCTGCGCTCTGCGCATAGGCATCGCGCAAAACGGCCACAAGGCCCTCAACCGTCCGAAGGACTCAGCATTTCCCGCAGATCCGCAACGCTTGCCGCCAGCCGCGTGGCACCGGCCTCCACGAGTTCCTCCCGCGATCCGTAGCCGTACAGCACGCCTATGTCCGCAAGCCCGGCCTCACGCGCACCCGTGATGTCGTACTTCCGATCGCCCACCATGACCGCACTCGACGGGGCTATGCCCCGCTCCCGCATGGCATAGCGGATCACGTCGATTTTGGAGGAACGTTTCCCTTCCATATCCGCGCCGTATACGCCCTCCAGCGCCCCCGCAAACCCGAAATGCTCCGCGATGCGTTTGGCGAACACCTCCGGTTTCGAGGTCGCCACGATGAGCCGCCTACCCGCAGCGTGCAAGACTTCAAGCATTTCAGGCACCCCCGGATACGGAGCGTTCTCGAAAATCCCCTTATCGCGGAAATACACGCGGTAGGTGTCCACGGCGCGTTTCGCATCCGCGTCACTCATGCCCATTGTGCCCCGGAACGAGTCGTACAGCGGCGGCCCGATGAACGACCGCAGCGTCGCCGGTTCCGCTTCCATCCCGAAGCTCCGCAACGCGTACCGTACCGAATTGACGATCCCCGGCTCCGAGTCCGTCAGCGTCCCGTCCAGATCAAAGAGTATTGTTTTGTATTGCATGGCTCGCTTGTACGTCCCCCCGGGCCTTTGCGCAACCGTGGCCGGGGTAGGGATGATGCCTCCGGCGGCAAGGGCTGCCGCCCCTTGACCCTGCCCGGGGGGGCAAGCG
>ENA-OURZ01002639-OURZ01002639.1-human-gut-metagenome-genome-assembly--contig:-NODE-2639-length-16383-cov-3.604912_pt1 | contig 16383 bp, 17 predicted proteins | sample MGYA00242073_ERZ509195 | MGnify/ENA primary metagenome ERZ509195 (study PRJEB26280, sample SAMEA2338837) | human gut metagenome | biome: human gut; feature: human-associated habitat; material: faeces...
CGCGATGGCGGAAAGGCCGCAGGCACCCAGCAACAGGCCGGAACAGTACAACGACAAAAGGAACCCCTACTTTGGAGACCCGACGGCGCGGTTCGTGCAGGCATATGGGAAATATGCCGCGGACTACGTGGAGTGCAGGGTGCAGGGGCTGGACAGCGAACCCGCCAATTTCTGCGAGTGGAGCCGACAGCTGATACGTCTGGCGAACGCCAGGAAAAAGGGCAACGCCATAGACCGGCCCATTGATAATTATAAGGAGTTCCTGATGGTGGACCGGCGCATCGAGTATGTACCGGAGGGCGCCAAGGTAGAGACCATGGGGAGCACATGGCTGGTGACGAACCCCGCCAACATCTCCTCCGCAGTGGGTGGGGGCATCATGCGGCGCTGCAACGCCACATGGAACCATCTGGACTGGTATGGCAACCTGCTGAAAGAACCGATGGTGGTGGAAAATGTGAAACTGAACGCCAACGCCAACGACTTTCAGGAGACGGTGCTGGTGATGCAGGGGTACTTCAACATCATCATCCAGCGCAACAGCGAGACGGAAAACCTGGATGTCAACAGCCGGATGATCATGGGACGGATGGCCTACCAGATCACGGGATACAGCGATGTGGCGCAGGAATTCACGGGAGACGACGAGAGCTGCCGCCTGCTGCGGTTCACGGCGCGGATGACGGAGCCGGACAGAGAAAAGGATGACCTGGTGCTCCGCGTGGCCAATGCGTACCCCTTCAGCTGGGAAATACGGATAGGCGGCAGGGCGGCCATGAGCATCGGAGAAAAGGTGAAGTTCACGGCGGCATCCCTGCGGAACGGCGCGGAGGCAGACGGCGATGCGGAACACCCCGTGCGCTACCTGTGGTACAGCAGCGACGAGCGCGTTTGCCGTGTAGACCCCGTAGGGAATGTGACGGCGGTGGGCAGCGGGAGCTGCACGATCACGGCGGTGCTGGCGCAGAACGAGGAGCACTGCGGCACCTATGAGGTGACGGTGGCGGAGAGCACCGGAGGACTCCACTGGCAGACGGAGCCTGCGGTGCGGCTGGAGGCATATGGGAAAACTACGCTGACGGCGGTATACGTCGAAAGCGGCAGCGAGACAGAGAACACGGTGCTGTGGACATACGGCGGTGCAGATCCGAGTGCCTACACTGCGGAAGAAGACGGGAATACGGTGCGGATCTCCTGCTGGGGCGGCAGCGTGGAACCGCTGGTGGTGACGGCCCGCTGCGGAGAGGAGAGCGTGCGCGCAGTCATCGCGCTGGAGGGTTGGTAAATGAGCAAGCCTACCTGTGAAAATGCCTATCGAAAGCGGGGAGAAGTCTCCCTGAGATGCCGCGCACAGAGCGGGGAGACGGATTTTTGCTGCTACCAATATTATTGCCCGGACAGCTGCCGCAACGAAAATGCGTCCCAGTGGCGTACCTGCGGGCTGCGGGCGAAGCGGGAAGAAAACATCCATTGAGAGTCTGAGAGGAGTGGAAACAATGGAGAACACCAACTGGAATGACGTTTTTGCGGGCGCAAGAACGTACATCCCCCTGATGAAGAAGGCGGAGATCGTGAGCCACTGCGCGGAGCGGTGCATTGACAGAGTGGTGGTGAACACCGGAGAGAAGTTCCGCGGGGACACGCCGCCGATGTACCGAGAGAACGGACAGCGGAAACGCCGCTATCTCATGGGCATCCTGGCAAAAGCATACCTTCGGCTGAGTTTTGATGCGGCGGAGGATGACGAGTGGCTGATGAGCGCGGATGACTACGACCGCATGGGTGTTATCCACGTGATGAACCGCATCGAGCGCATGAAGGCCGCGAAGGGGATGGAGCGCGAGAAGGCTTACGACCTGATCGGCGATTTCCGCGACCTGGAAAAGATGCTGAATACGGAGATCTGCGCAGACCTGGCTGTGATGAACGACGTGGTGGCCCGCATGGCCATGAGTGCCGCCAGCGCCGTGACGCCGGAGAACCTGACGGAGTTGGTGCAGATGGCGGATGCGCTGAAAATCGTGCCTGAAAATATCAAAAGTGAAACGGACAAATAGTTCACAAAATATACGTTTTTGAACGTAAAATGTCAAGTTTCACGTGAAACAATTCAAAAAATAGAGGTGGTGAGCCGGTGGGCGTGGATTTTAATTCGCCGTATTACCCTTTCGAATTGGTGCAGTCAGGGTATGGAAAATTCCGAGGCGCGGAAAAACTGCCGAAGAAAATCGTGAATTTCCTGCTGGATATGCCGGATCGGAATGGGTATGTGCCGGCGGATGACAATGCAAGGCCCAGGGTGCGGCTGATGAAGTATCTGTGCCATGACGGAGCGAACCCTTTGGCGCAGGCGCTTCCGACCCCTGCGGAAAAGCTGGGCATCGTGTTTGATGGAGAAGAACCTGTTCTGGATACGGAGGAGCAGAAGAAAAAGCACCCGAAGGGGTACAGGATGTATCCGCTGGAATACTGGGGGCAGGCCCAGACCGTGGCCCAGACGGTACTGAAGGTATATATCGGAAGGGTGATCCCCCAGAGCGCATTTACCGCGGCCATTGGCGTGTATTTTGACATCCTGTGCAACTACGGACATGAGACGACCACACGGACGGACGATTACGCGCGCAGCGTCAACATCGAGCAGTGCCTGATCGAGGCGCTGAACGGCGTGAACATCGGCGGTGCGGGGGTGATGAGCTTCGACAGGAATGCACATCCGGACAACGGTTCCAGGGCGATATACGATCAGGGCACCAACGTGGGGCGGAGGCTCCACATGAGCCTTTCGTGGGCGGAGAGCGACGAGGGAAGCGTCGTGACTACATTCTAAAGGAACGGAGGACGGCGCAGATGGATGAAGTGCAGATGGAGCACCGGCTGGCGGAGGTGGAGCAGCGGAGCAAAAGCAACTCACACCGCATTGACGAACTGGCGCAGGAGCAGAAAGCTCTGAACGAACTGGCCACGTCGGTGGCGCTGATGACGCAGGAGCAGAAGGACATTCGGGAGGATATTTCCGAGGTGAAGAAAGACGTGAAGTCGCTGACGAATCTGCCGGCAAAGCGGTGGAACGACGTGATCGAAAAGATCGTGTGGCTTGTGCTGGGCGGCGCCGTGGCGGCGCTGCTGGCCCAGGCGGGGATCCATGTCTGAAAGAAGGGTTTTCGTGAGAAAGGAAGTTTGATATGGCACTCTCACAGACCATACAACGAGCCTGCCGCCGCTACGAGGAGATCGAGACGGACGGGCTGGTGCTGTACCCCATCACGGTGGAGGAGATAGAGGAATTTGAGTTGGCAAGACCGGGCATCGACATCGTGCAGCAGAGTCTCCCTGTGACGTATGCGGCCATGCCGCTGCTGGCGGCCCTCTATCGGATGGAATATGACGCCATACAGGCGGGCGAAGCGGGCATCGGACTATTCCCGCGTGCGCTTCTGATGCTGGCGCTCTCCCTGCGGCTGGGGAGAGGACTGGGACCGGAAAAGCGGGCGAGAATGTTCCGGTGTCTGGTGGACCCCGACGATATGGGACGGCTGAAGGCGGTGGAGTTCACCGTGGACGGTGAGGAGACGCACCGCGTGACGCCGGTGCAGTTTCAGAGGCTGCGGGAGATCGCAGCAGCACAGAACGGCATTGAACTGGCATCGCCGGAGGCCAATCCGGAGCTCATTGAGGCGCAGCGTGAATTGGCAAAAATGAGCGGGGCGCCGCTGTCTGGGGACGTATGGGAACGTATTTCCACTGTGGCGGCGCTGGAGCACGTGGAGGAGGCGGACATCGAGAGATGGCCCATTCTGAAACTGCGGGAAAAAACAAAAACGTGGCAGCGCATCGTGAGCTATGCGGTATGCGCTGTGGCGGAGGCACAGGGGACCACGTGGAAAACGGGGAATCCGTACCCAAGCCTGTTTTATGAAAAGGAAAGTGCCGGCAACGTGGGGCTGCGGCCCATGGAGCAGGCAACGCGAAATCTGGGACAGGCGTGACAACGACCAACATACAAAGAGGAGTGTGAAAAGCATATGATCCGTTTTAATGATCCGAATCTTTACACCCGCGGTATCTGCTCGGCGCAGTTCGCGGACATGACCACCGGAGACATCTATTTCTCCAGCAACAAGTTCCAGGAGGGCAACATTACCCCCAGCAGCAACAGTGATCCCCTGCGGGCAGGACTGGGCAACGGTATCGCCACCATCGTGGAGAGCGATGCCGACATCCAGGTGAACTTCACCCAGGCCAATATGGATCTGAAGACCAAGCTGGCCGGCGTGGGTGCGGGCGTGACCTACAATGCTGTGGCTCCCGTCTGCCAGGTGGTGACGGCGGACTCCGCCGCGCTGAAGGTGGATGTGACGGAAGGTGTGCCCGCCGCGCAGTATGGCATGAGTAAGGCCGTATGCTACGTGCAGGAGGTGGGTACCGCGTCCGCCATCGCGGCCGACGGTATCGCCTACGGGATCGCTGCGGATGGCACGGTCAGCGGCTTTACCGCCGTCAGCGGTAAGCAGTACAAGGTGTGGTACTTCGTGGAGAAGCTCAGCGCCATGTGCGGCAAGCTAACCACCGCCATGAACGGTAAGGTGGGCCTGTTTACCGCCCAGATGGCCGTTTACAGCAACGTGAACGCCAAAACCAATGAGGGCACCCGCTGGGGCTGGCTGTATGTCCATGTGCCCCTGAAGCTCCAGGCGGATACCGCCGTTGTGACCGGCAGCCAGAGCAATTACGACACCACGGCCATCGTGGGCAGAGCCATCTCCGCGGACGAGCTGGTGGTCAGCGGCCAGTGCGAGGATTGCAGCGGCTCCGCGCTGGGCTGGTACGTACTGGTGCCCGACGGTGACGCAGATGTTGTCACGGGTCTGGTGGCGGCCATTGGCGGCGTGATCTCGGTGCCCAAGAGCGGCACGGCTCAGGTGCGTCCGCAGGCCGTGATGGCCAACGGTCAGCTGGTGGCGCTGGACCCCGCCAAGTGCACCTACGCCATGACCGGAGCGCCCAGCGGCACCACTGTGGGGCAGAGCACCGGCGTCATCACGGCGGGCGAGACCACCGGTGACGCGGACATGACGGTGACGTTCCGCTACGGGGACAAGAGTTTCACCGCCCAGTGCGCGGTGAGCGTCACGGAAGCCTAAAAAAACACCCCCTCCTCCGCTGAGGCGGCGGGGGAGGGGGCAGACGCGAGGATGCGGCGGATGCGGCATCCTGGCGTGTGGAATACCAAGGGGGCGAGGGAAATGGCATCCAGGCTGGTGGGACAGTTCAGCGGATTTGAGCGGGACATCGCTGCACTGGAAAAGCAGGTGAGAGATGCCTTCCGCGCTTCCAGACAGACTATGGCGGACGATATGCGGCTGTGCCTGCAAGACCACGTGGAAAATGATGTGTATGACCAGTTTCAGTCTATCGAATATGTGCGGCGCAGAGACCACGGAGGCCTCGCGGATATGCAGGCCAGCGCTACGGTGTACTCCGACGAGCGGGACGGCGGTATGAATCTGGCGCTGCGGTATCAGCCCAGCGGTGCCGAGGACGGCGAGGGAAATGAGATAGATCCCCACGTGGACGGCGATGATCTGGTGAAGCGCATTGAGAAAAGAGATCCAGATTACAACTGGACGAGAAAGCCGCCCAAGAGGCCGTTTTTCAGCAACTTCGTACAGGAAATGATAGATGGCGGCAGAGCCGAAGAGACGCTGGTGCGGGCCATGAACGCTGCTGACCCTGCGCTTGGGCTGACAGAGAATGGCGGCGTGATACGGGAAGAGGACGATTGGAGGTAGCGTATGGCGATTTTTAAGGTGACGGCTGTACCTGATTTCTCGCAGCTGAAAAGCGAACTGACGAAGCTGCAAGGAGCTCCCGTAACTTTGAACGTTGATACGCAGCAGGCCAATGTAAACCTCAAAGCGACTGCTCAAAACCTGACCAAACTGACACGGGTTTTTGACGGCAATAACAAATTGACGGGAGCGGTGTCGCAGTTCAGCGGCAAAGTGGGGGAGACAGTCCAGATCACCCAGCGACTGAACGCAGAGACGGGAAAACTGGAAACTACGCAGGGGAAAGTGACGCAGAACTTCGAAGCGCAGTCCAGGGCGGCACAGAAGGCTGCGGCGCAGATGCGGGCAGCCAACGATGCTTACCGTGCCTATGCGGCGCAGCAGAGCGGAACCTATACGCCCACGGCGATGCAGAGCCGTATTGAAGATATTACCGGTATAGGCGGACTGAGCGGAAAAAGCGCCAAAGAGAGCGCGACGGTATTTGAAAAGGCGTTTTTGACCGCCAGCGGCAAAGTTCAGCAGAGCGCGGAAAAAGCAGCGCAGAAGGTCAAGTCGGTGGGGCAGGCGACCAAGGAGAGCAGCGGCTTTGCGGACCTGATGGGAAAGAGCTTCGGAAAGATCGTTGCCCAAATGGCTATGTGGCAGCTGTTGGGCAACGCCATCGCGGGCGTAAAACGCAGTTTCACGGAAGCCCTGGAGACCATGAAGGACGTGGACGACGAGATGGTGACGATCCGCAAAGTCACCGGCGCTACCACGGCAGAACTGGATAAGATCGAGAAGCAGGCGTATGAGACTGCCAGTGCCTACGGTGTGGCGGCAGACGAGTACCTGAACAGCGTGGCGAATTTCAGCCGCGCCGGATACGGCGAGCAGGCGTCCGCGCTGGCGGAGCTGGCCACCAAGACGCAGATCGTGGGCGATACGGACGCGGAGACGGCCCAGCAGTTCCTACTGAGCGTGGATGCGGCGTACCAGTACAAGGGCAGCATCGAGCAGCTGACGAAAGTGCTGGACGGCGCCAACGAGATCGACAACAAGTACGCCACCAGTATTTCGAAGATCGCAGAGGGGCTTGGCAAGGTGGCCCCCATCGCGGCACAGGCCCACGTGGGCGTAGACGAGCTGACGGCGGCCATTGGAACCATCACGGCGGTGACACAGCGGAGCGGCACGGAGGCGTCCACGGCGCTGCGGGCACTTTTCCTGAATATTATCGGCGATACCAAGACGGAGATCGACGAGGGCGTGACGTGGACCACCGGCGAGATCGCGGGGCTGCGTGACGTTATCAAGATCTACGCCAAGGACGCCTACGACGCGGCGCAGGCCACGGGAAGCGTAATTGATCCCATGAAGGCCATCGCGGGGCTGGCCCAGAGCATGAAGGACGGGCTGCTGACGGAACAGCAGCTGATGGAGATGGTCAGCGACATCGGCGGAAAGTTGCGGACCTCGCAGCTGCTGGCGCTGATACAGAACTGGGACATGTACGAGTCCATGCTGGGGGACTTCGCCAATGCGGCAGGCAGCGCGGACAAAGAAGTGGAAAACGCGCTGGACAGCTGGTCTCGCAAGACGGAGATCCTCCACAATAAGTGGACGGAGTTTGTGAGCCATCTGGTGGAGACGGATACCATCAAGGACGCGCTGGATGTCGTGATTGGGCTGGTGGAGCTGCTGGACAGCACAGGCGGGCACTTGGTGATAACAGTCGGTTTGCTGACTGGTGCGGTACTGCTGCTGGGTCACGCTAAAAAAGAACTGATGGCATCGGAGGCCGTCAAAAACATAAAGTCGGCAAGCGCGGCGATAAAAGAGCTGACGGCAAAGGTTATTGCGTATGCCGCGGCAAAAAAAGCGGCGGCAGCGGGCGACGGGGAGATGGCGCTAAACGTCGCCGAACTAAAAGAAAACCTTGCTGGAGCGCTGGGAAAACTCAAGGCTTTCGGCATCGGGGCGGCGATATTCGCGGCGTTGGCGGTGGCCATCAGCCTGAGCACGGAAAAGGCGCGGGCCTATGAAAAGTCGCTGGAAGATGTGAAGGCGGCGCAAAGCGCACTGGATGAGACGAAAAGTGAATATGACGAGCTCATCAACAAGACCGAGGAGCTGACGGACGCTGAGAAGAGGCGTTTAGAGGTTTTGCAGGCGACCCGCGAGGAGCAGGAAAAGCAGCTGGAGGCCGCGAAGAAAAAGGCGTGGGAGGACTGGAACGCCATTCACGGAACCGGTGCCACCGTGATAGTAGACGGCATGGATGCCAATACCGGCGGCATGGCAGTAGGTGCGGCAAAGACCGAGCGCATGGACATCGTGGCGCTGCGCAACTACCGCGAGGAACTGGCGCAGATCGAGGAGCAGTACCGTGCCGGAGAGATGTCTGCGGGCGAGTATTATACCGCACTGGAGAAGCTGAACGCCGCCCGCGAGGAGAGCGTGGAGACTATCCGCGCGGCCATCGCGGCGGGGTACGATGTGACGGAGGAGCAGAAGGCGCTGGTGGCGGCCTACGACAATACCTCCATTATTCTGGGCAAGGTGACGGGCATCACCTACGAATGGATTGCGTCACTGATCGAGGAAGCCAGAGCGGCAGGCACGGCGGAGGACGCTCTGTATGACACGGTTTCCGCCGCGAAGATCCTCAGCAACACGAAACTGGACCTGAATCAGCAGATACAGGCGCTGGCGATGCTGCGATTTCAGCTGGAGCAGACGGCCATACAGGCGGCGTATACCGCCAAGGAGATCAGTCTTGTAGGACTGCTCACAGGGACGATCGGGAACATTATTTCCTCCACGGTATCCTCGGTACTGGACGGCGCGGGGAGCGCCGGACAGGGAAGCGGCGTTTCTGCCGCTGCGGGGAGCAGCTCCGGCGGGTCAAGCGGCTCCGGCGGCAGTTCTGATGCCGCGGAGCGCAAGAGGGCGCAGGCGGCCATCAAGGAACTGGAGAAGCAGCGGGACGCAGAGATCGAACCGCTGGAGGATCAGATCGACGCCCTGAAAAAGCAGAACGAGGAGATCGAGCGGGGCGAAAAACTGGAAGAACTGAAGCTGGATGTCCTGAAAAAGCAGGATGCCCTGCTGAACGCCCGTGACGAGCGGACCGTGCGGCAGTACAACGCCGCCACCGGACAGTGGGAATGGGTGGCGGATGCCAACAAAGTGAAGGACGCCGAGGAGGATCTGGAGAACGCCAAAAAGGACCTGCGGGACTATGAGCGGGAGGTGGAGCTGGATCTCGCCGTGGCGGAACTGGAGGCGCGGATAGAGGCCATCAAGGCGGCGTATCAAATCAAGATAGACGCATGGCAGGACTATCTGGACGGGCTGGATGGCGCAGTAGCGGTAGAAGGCGAGTACCTGAACACCAGTGTGAAACAGAACAAGGATGCGGCGGAAGCAATAGCGGACGCATGGGAGGAGGCTGCGGAGCGGAAGCGGAAAGCACAGGCGGCTATCAGTGCTGCCGCAGGAGCGGCAGCCGATGTGCCCAGCAGCACAAACCCGTCCACATCTGCGGCTGTTTCGGGTGCCGTCGGCGGGGCGGCGAACTCTCCCAGCAGCACAAAGCCCTCTGCGTCTGGTGCCGTAGCGGGCGCCGTGGGTGGAGCGGCAAAGCCCAAGCCCAGCGGCGGAGGCGGCGTAAACAAGGTGGCCCGCTACGACAGCGGTGGCGTGCTCAAGGGATTGGGCGGCATCAAGGCCACGGTGGATGACGAGATGGTGCTGCCGCCGGACATCACGGAAAAGATGCTCAGGCCGTCGGCCAACGGCGTATTCCGGCAGCGGATGGGCGAGCTGGGATACCTGTACGGCGTGGAGCGCCCCGCCGCACAGAACATGGCGGGAAAGAGCGACAACCGCAGCTATACCGACCACAGCGGACCGGAGTATCACTACGGCAGCATCACGCTGACGGAGGAGCAGGCGGAGACCACAACGGTGGCGGAACTGCGGCGGATGGCCCACCATCTTCAGCCGTATGGAGGATAAGAAGATATGGACAGCATAAAGGACCTCGCGTCTTTTGCCCAAAGGCTCTGGGACAACTTTTTCGCTCGGAAGCTCAAGGAGTCCCAACGCAGCGGCGTAAGGTACTACCGCGCGGAGGTGACGGGCGCGGCGGCAGACGGAAAGCTCACCGTGAAGCGCCCGTTTGACACGCAGGAAACGGCTCTCCCCTATGTGTCCAGCATGGCTGGCGCACAGGTGGGAGAGCAGGTGGTGGTGCTGGTATTCGGAGACGGAGGAAACGCGGGGAACAGGGTGGTATTCATGTACCCCGACGGGAGAAACCTCTGAGAGAAAGGAGCCGGAGCATGGCGAAAAAGACGAGACACATTCTGGTGATGAAGAATGGCAGAGAGATCCCCATCACGGGGATCACGGGGCGATATTACATCACGCGGGAGAGCCAGTACCGGAAGGGCAATCCGGAAATCAAGGGCGTTCGCACCGCCACAGACGAGGAGTGCGAGGAACTGGCGGCAGCGGAGGAGCGCAGAAAGCGGAAGCGGAACCGGTGAACGGCGGAGGATAGGCCATGACGGAACAGGAAAAATATCTGGCGTATCTGCGGGCGGTAAAAGGGCGGTTCCAGAAGTTGTGCAGGCTGCGGTTCCTGAACCCAGACGGCAGCACGGCGTTCTTCGTGGATAACAACCCGAAAAAAAAGCACAGCGGCGCATTTATCGCAGAGGGAACGCTGACAGTGAACCTACAGAACGGGGTGCGGCGCACAGCGTCTGTGACGCTGGCCAATTCGGACGGGGCGTTCGACTACAACGTGGACCGGATGTGGTTCGGGCAGGAGATCGCGCTGGACGAGGGGCTGGTGCTGCCCAATGGGGAGGACTACTACATACAGCAGGGCGTATTCCTCATCGAGACGCCGAGGGAGACGGTGGAGCCGGGGAAGCGGACCATCGAGTACGAACTGGTGGACAAGTGGGCCGGCCTGGACGGGACCCTCTGGGGAAAACTGGAGGGCACGTATCGCGGCGCCCTGGGAGTGAATATCTTTCAGCAGATGGACAAACTGCTGCAGGACGATAAGGGGAACGGGCAGAAGGTAGATCCGCTGCCGCCGGTATATACGGAATATTACAACGGAAAAACCCAGGAACTGGCGGACGGTACGAAAGCAAACCTCGTGGATGCGCCGTACACGTTGGAGGTGGACCCGGGGAGCGGCACATATGCTTCGGTGATGCTGGGATTTGCCGAGATGCTCAATGCCTGGATCGGCTACGATCCCACAGGGCGGCTGCGGATAGACCCCAGCCAGGATGACCTGCTGGACAGTGAGAAGCCGGTGAGCCACACCTTCTCCATGGACGAAACGGAACTGCTGGGAATGACGTACACAGCGGAGAACACGGAGGTCTACAACGACTACATCGTGTTGGGCGCCGCGCTGGATGACAACGCGCAGCCAGGGGCCAGGGCCACCAACAATGACCCTATGAGCGATACCAATGTGCAGCTCATCGGGCGAAAGACCGTGTGGACCAGTGAGGACGGATACACCACCCAAACGCAGTGCAGAGACAGGGCGGAATGGGAGTTGAAGCGGGCGACGGTCTTGCAGAAAAGCGTGGACATTTCCTGCGGGCAGTTTTTCCACATCAGAGAAAACGAGATCGTGCGGATCGTCCGGACGGACAAGCAGGGGTCACCTACGGAGCGGCATCTGGTGATGGGGTTCAGCAGGCCGCTGGCGGGAGACGGCGCTATGACGATCTCCGCCGTCAGCGTAGCGGACTTCCCAGCGGCGACGGTATCGCTGTGGCCGCTGAAAACGGATGACAAATAGGAAAGGGGGAGAGCGGAATGGCCCTTTTTATGCCCACGAATGTGACACCATCTACGCTGGGAGCGCTGGGGAACGGGACGGTGGATGCCACAGCTGACATGCCGGTATCGTGGCAGGTGGATGGGCAGAACGCCATGACGGCGTTCCGGATCAGGATACTGGCCAATACGACGGCCAGCACACTGCTGTATGACAGCGGCAAAAAATCGGACGGCTGCCCCTTTTACGGACGTGATGCCGGCGGAAATGTGGTGTTTTTCTCCTACACCATCGCCGCGTCGGCGCTGGCGTCGGCAGGCATCCGCAACGGAAACAGCTATAAGATGCTCATCACCCAGTGGTGGTCCAGCAGCGACAGCATCACCCAGCAGTCGGCGTCCGTTTTCCTGTGCAGAAGTGCGCCGACCCTGAAAATCAACAGTTTTACCACGCCGGTGACGACCAAGGAGATGACCTGGACCGCGGCCTATACACAGGCGCAGGGAGACTCCATCGTCTGGGTGCGTTGGCGTCTGGCGGCAGAGGGGGATACAGATACACCGCTGTACGACACGGGAAATGTGCCGACGGCGATGCTGCGGTTCCACTACGACGGACTTTTTGCGGGGCAGGGATACGCGGTGAGGTGTACGGTGGAGACCAGCAGCGGCGTAACAGCGGACACGGGGTGGGTGTCCTTCCGCGTGTCATACAGTACCACCGGTTATGCAGGAGCCGTGACGGCGTGTGTGAAGCGAAGGCTCAGCGGAGTGCTGGTATCGTGGCCAGGGGCATACGACATCCCCGGAGTGGCGGAAGGAAGGTACACCGTGCGCGGTGGGGAATTATCCCTGCCGGTCGGTTCCTCCATTACATGGGATACTGTGACAGGGACGCCTATGGAGATACAGGCTCCAGTAAGCATCGTATGGCGGGGCACCATCAAGGAGCTGCCCGTCACGCTATTTTCCCTGACGGGGACGTCGGGGGAGCCGCTGGAAATTGTGTTGTCCGAAACGGTAGCCGAGGTCATAAACAACGGCGAGACGGTGGGATCGGTGACGGAGAAGTTCTCTGTGGAGGACGAGATCACTGCGGTCTTGACGGGAGGAAAGTTCTACATCCGACGAAGGTACATGCAGGGTCTGTTTCCCAGCGCGGTGCTCGCTCCATCCAAGGAGCTGTTCCCAAAGAGGAAAAGGACACTGCTGGCAGCATACAGCACGGACGCCAAGGCTGCCGGTATGACCGTGGGAAAGATCACGCTGCGCGGTGCGCAGGTCTGCGACTATCTGTGGATAGAGAGCGGTGATCTGGCGGACGACGTGGTGACGGCGCTGCTGTCGATGCAGGGGTACGAGCCGGAATTTGGAGAAAACACAAAGTTCTTGGCGGACTTTGCAAGTGACCTCCGAGGAGGCAACATCGCGGCTCAAAAGCAGCTGACAGGGTGGGCGGTCTACCGCCGTACAGAAGGCGCCGTGAAGCTGGATCACGTGGCAGACCTGGCATACAGCGAGCAGAGCGTGCTGGACTGTGCGGCGGCATCACAGGGGACCTATATCTACTATGTTTTCGGCGTAGATGCTACGTCCTTTGCGACGGATGCGCTGATCGGAGAACCGGTGAAGGTGTGCCTGTGGGACTGGACGCTCCTCTCCTGCCGAGAGGAGAGCGGCGTTTTCCGCGTGGAGGAGTTGTTCCGATTTTCGCTGAACGTAGAGAGCGGAACGGTGAACAGCGGAAACCGCCCGTCGCTGCTGGAAAATTTTACGCGGTATCCCACGGTGCAGATGTCACCGCAGCTCTACCAGAATGGCACGCTCAGCGGGTATCTCGGGGAGGTCAGCGGCGAGGGCGAATACCAGGACACGCTGGAGAAGCGAAACGCTCTGTTTGCGCTGGGGCTCACACAAAATACACTGTTTTTGAAGAACCGGAAGGGAGAGGTGATAAAGGTGTTTATCAACGGCGAGATCACCAGCAAAACACAGGATGCCACGCGGCAGCAGGCGCTCATATGTTCCGTACCGTGGGCTGAGGTCGGCGATGCCGATGGGGCACAGATACTGATCCGGCAGGGCGATACGCTGTGGCCGCTGTGACGCGGAAACGAGAAAGGAGACGATGAAATGGCATACACGGCACCTACGTGGAACAATGACGCACCTCCGGCCATCACGGCGGAGGCGATGCAAGAGATCAGCGATAACCTGGAGTACGTATCCAACAATATCTGCAACCGTAATTTGCTGCACAACTGGTACTTCGGAAATCCGGTAAATCAGCGCGGAAAGACGGTATACAGCGGTGTGGGCTTTACCGTGGACCGGTGGCAGGCGCGGTCGGCGCAGTGCTACGCCACGGTGGGAAACGGAGTGCTGAAGCTGGAGGAGTCCGGCACCGGCACCCGCGTGTACTACCAGCAGAAGCTGGAGTGGCCGGTGACGGAGGTGGCCACGCTGTCTGTGTTGACAGGGACAGTGGTTGGTTCGTGCAGTGCCTATATCATGATGGCGGATGGGACGGACCCTGGTATCGGAATGACGCTGAAGGCCAATACGCTGAACGTCATGAAAGTGAGCACCAAGGACATCGGAGCTGTGGGATTTGGTGTTCCGGATGTCGGGCGCATCGACCTGAAGGCGGTAAAACTGGAAATCGGCGGGGTGTCTACGTTGGCTCATCAGGACGAGGGCGGGAATTGGATACTGAACGAGATCCCCGATTTCGCGGAGCAGTCCAACATTTGCAAGCGGTATCTGCAAGTGATGCAGTCGGCATCTGAAACCGCCAGCAACCCTATTGCGATGGGGTTCGCCAACGCGGCGACGAATCTGTGGGTAACATTCCAGCTGCCGGTGGCAATGCGTGCGGTGCCTACGGTATCCGTGAACGATTATGCACTGCTGAAGGTGGGAAAAACCGCTGCAGCATCTGTTGATGTGACGGGGGCTATCGGAGGATGGAGCATGACGGACAACAAGAGCACCGTTATCCGAAGTCTGGTGTTTATCACGACGGGGCTGACGGCTGGGGAGACCTACAATCTCTACGCGCTCAACGGTGCGCAGATCATGCTCAGCGCGGAGCTGTGAGAAAGGAGAGGTGAAGATGCCGATCAATATGACATCCAATGTGTACGTCCGCACGGATGAGGAGGGGCGCATCCTTCAGTGCGAGGGCGGATACACCATGGGGAACATCAAGGACGTGGAACAGTGGGTGTGCATCGACGAGGGGGCTGGTGAAAAATTCGACCTCTGCCAGAGCCTGTATTTTGATGCACTCTATACGGATGACGGTATTCCCCGTTGGAAATGGGAGAATGGCGCGTGTGTGCTGCGGACGGAGGAGGAAGTGGAGGCGGATCGTGCCGGTCTCCCTGCCGCTGCGCCCAGTCAGCTGGACCGCATCGAAGCGCAGGTAACGTACACGGCTATGATGACCGACACGCTGATGGAGGTGTGATATGGCTGAAAAAATCAAGCGGTGGTATGAGCAGGGGCTTTGGTCGGCGGCGATGGTGGAAAACGCCGTCAGGAAAGGCATCCTGACGAAAGAGGAGTATCAGGAGATCACGGGCACGGAAATGGCCGTGTGAAAATGGAACAGGCCGACAGGCCGGAAAGGAATTTGTTATGAAACTGAACAACAAGGTATACGACATCCTGAAATGGCTGGTCATCATCGTTATGCCCGCCGTTGCCACGCTGTACGCGGCGCTGGCGGCGGTGTGGGCGTGGCCCTATGCGGATGAGGTGGTGACCACCATCACCGCCGTGGACACGTTCCTCGGCGCGGTGCTGTGCATCAGCACGGCACAGTATCACAAGGAAAACGATCTGGAGGGGTAAGCCATGCCGACGGTACGGGAAGTAGTAGAGCTGCTGGAGGGCGAAGTAGGCTATCTGGAAAAGAAGTCCAATGCCCAGCTGGACAGCAAGACCGCCAACGCGGGCTACAATAACTACACCAAGTATACCCGCGACATCGACGCGGCGGGCATCAATGACGCCAAGTATCAGGGGCAGGCGTGGTGCTGCAGTCTGGCCATCTGGCCGGAGCTGCATCTGGCCGGTGCGGCGGAGGTGCGCAAACGCTTCTTCCTGCCGCAGCCGTCCCAGTGCAAGGCGTACAACTGCCAGTGGCTGGCGGGATATTTCCGCAGTGCCGGTGCGTGGTACGCGGAGCCGCAGGTGGGAGACTTCATCTTCTTCCGCACGGCCCGGTACAGCTACGCCCATGTGGGCCGCGTGGTGGCCGTGGAGGACAGCACCGTGTATACCATCGAGGGCAACACCTCCGGTGCAAGCGGCGTGGTAGCCAACGGTGGCGGGGTGCGCCGCAAGTCGTACCAGCGGGGGTCGTGGAACATCGTGGGCTACGGTCGCCCCAAATGGGCCAGCGGCGAGCAGGAAGGCGGCGGAAAGAAGGAGGACGTAAAGTTGGACATGAAGGTGCGGATGCTCAAGCGCGGCATGAAGGGCGCGGACGTGAAGACGCTGCAAGCGGCGCTGATCGCCTACGGGTTCTCCTGCGGCTCTGCCGGTGCGGACGGCGACTTCGGCGGCGGAACGGAAGCGGCGCTGAAGAAGTTCCAGACCAAGTACAATCTTGGTGCGGATGGCATCGCCGGAAAGGGGACTTGGGGAAAACTTCTTGGGGTGTAAAAAAGAGAGCGCCGATTTACCTCGGCGCTCTCTTCCTTCTTTCTTGTGTTAGTCATTATCGGAGTCGTCGGTCTCGATGCCGCCGTCTGCCGTCCAGAATACTTCGTGATCT
>ENA-OURZ01002657-OURZ01002657.1-human-gut-metagenome-genome-assembly--contig:-NODE-2657-length-16287-cov-3.607011_pt1 | contig 16287 bp, 12 predicted proteins | sample MGYA00242073_ERZ509195 | MGnify/ENA primary metagenome ERZ509195 (study PRJEB26280, sample SAMEA2338837) | human gut metagenome | biome: human gut; feature: human-associated habitat; material: faeces...
CGCAAACTATCCTATTATAGACTTCTTTTGACAAGACTTCGTCTTGCAAAAGATTGTAAGGGTTCGAATCCCTTGCTGTCTTATCAACAAAAAAATAAAGGGTATAGCAAACGCTATACCCTTTATTCTTGGCGGAGAGTGAGGGATTCGAACCCTCGGTCCCGTTAGGGATTACCTGATTTCGAGTCAGGCCCGTTATGACCACTTCGATAACTCTCCGTATTCGATTTATTGAGCTCAACAAAGAGCTTATATATTTTACCAAACGTACATACCTTTGTCAAATGATTTATTCAAATATTTTAATTTATTGCAATCAATAAGGGTTTTGTGCCTACGCAAAACGGATTTGCATGGTAAAATCCGTCAATGTTTGCGCAAAAGCGGCGATTACAGCATCATTTCAGATAAAAAAGTCTTCTATCGGCACGGTAAAAGTAAAGGTGAATGATTTTATACGAATGCATTATTGCATTCCGTATTTTGTCTTAATTCGTTCAAGAACCGAGCCCATAGGCTTTGCAAGCACTATTATAAATGCAACATTGGAAACTACATAGGTAAGCGTAACGGGCACAGCCGACGTAACAGCGGCAATATACCGCGTCAGATTAAACGTGCCGTCATACCAAAGGGTTGTATAAATATCCATAAGCAAAGAATACAGCACTCCAGAAACGGCACTGTAAATTATTCTGAACACAAGACTCTTTTTAAGCTGCGGAGCGAAAACTCCGGCTATAAGCCCGACTATACCCCACGAAAACATCTGGAACGGTGTCCATGGACCCTGCCCAAAATAAAAATTTGATATTACGGCGGTCAGCGCACCCGTCATAAAGCCTGCCTGTGGGCCGAAATACATCGCTGTTATTATAACGAGTGCCGTCACCGGTTTTACGCTGGGTGCCCACGCAAAAATAAGTCTGCCGACTGCCGACAACGCGACCATAACAGCTATTAAAATCATTTCCTTTGTACCGCTTTTTCCCTTTTCAAATGCGAGAAAAAACGGAACGCACGACAACACGGCAACGCAAAGCGATATCCATGCATACTGTTTATCTTTAAACACTGTGGCACCGAGCAAAACCGCCGCAGGCACCAAAATGCACGGAAAAATATACGAAAGCCATTTTTTAACCATTATCTTCTCCGTTTCCGCGACAGCACTCAGCCGCCTCTTCACTCGTTATCGCTGTGGGACAAAGCGGACGGGCTATGCGGTTCGCCGCCGTCGTATAAAAATTATTTTCTGCGAAAAACGAATTCGGCGCATCGGAAGAAACGATTTCGCCGTCAAAGAACAGCGCGCACCTATCGGCGCCGACAGCGGCAAACTCAACATCATGAGTTACCATAACAACCGTTATTCCGTCCGATTTAAGCTTCTTCAATACATTCAAAAGTGAGGACTTTGAAAAGGCGTCAAGTCCCTTTGTCGGTTCGTCCAAAAGCAGTATTGTAGGCTCTGAAAGCAATATTTTCGCAAGGGCGCATTTTTGCTGTTCACCGCCGCTGAGGTCATAAGGATGCTTCGTAAGTAAATCCGTTATACCGAGTTTTTCGGAAATATCGCGTATTTTTTCTTCGCGCTCTTCTTTTTTATACTCCATCGCCTTGAGCATTTCTTCGAGATCGCCCGAAACGGTATCCTTTAAAAATACCGTCTGCGGATTTTGCGGCAGATATGCAAGCTTCTTTCGGTACAGCGAATTGCCCTTATAATCCTTGATTTTTTTGCCGTCTATCTTTATTTTGCCGCGGTACGGCTTATTAAGACCCGAAATGACATTCAGCATTGTCGTTTTTCCCGTGCCGTTGCCGCCGAGAATACAAACTATTTCGCCGCGATCCGCTTTAAGATTTACGCCGCGCAGTATGTCGGGCAAATCTCTTTCATATCTGAACCAAACATTTTTAAGCTCGATTGCCGTATCGGTTTTATCGGAATATTCTGATTTATCACCGTCGGAAAAGTCTATATTCCTTTTGAAATTACGTCTGAAAAACTCCTGCCCCTCTTTAACCGTAAGCGGGCAGACGTCGTCCGACGAGAGCAGATTGTAAAGCCTTACGGCACTCGGAAGACCCTTGAGCATAGGGTGCTCGGGATTTATTTTTTTAAGATTTTTGCCGACGGCACGCGGTGAATCATACAAAAGCGCGCAGCCGTTTTCCATAAGCAAAACCTTGTCGGCTATCGGGAAAACATCCTCAAGACGGTGCTCTACCAAAAGCACGGTAATGCCGAATTCGTTATTCAGCTTCTTAAGCGTCGCTATAAAATCAGCCGCAGCTATGGGGTCAAGCTGACTTGTGGGCTCATCTAAGATAAGCACCTTGGGCTGCATTACCATAACCGACGCAAGATTTAAAAGCTGCTTCTGACCGCCCGAAAGCTCGTCGGTTTTTTTGCGGAACCAATCCTGTATACCGAAATAGCTCGCCATCTCGCCCACTCTGCGGCGAATTACGTTTTGCGGCACGCCGAGATTTTCAAGGCCGAACGACAGCTCGTGCCAAACCTTGTCCGTAACTATCTGATTATCGGGATTTTGCCCGACAAACCCTATGGCACATGCACTCTCGCGAAGGCTGAGTGAATCTATGCTTTTTCCGTTGTAGAGTATCTCGCCGCTCTTTTCACCTGCGGGAGCAAGCTCGTTTTTAATCAGCTTTAAAAGGGTGGTCTTTCCGCAGCCCGTTGCGCCGCATATTACAGTAAAATCACCCTGCCCGATATTAAGAGAAATATTGTGAAGCGTATCTTTTTCCGCCTTGGGGTAACGGAAATTCAAATTTTCGATATGTAATATTTCCACTTTAAATTCTCCTTTACCTCAATAAAAAACGGAAGAAACGATAATATAAAAAACGAAATGTAAGTAATTAACGATTTTGACGAAAGGCTGATTTTGCCGAGCTCCGGATAAAATGTAAAATCGATGCTTCCGCTGCCGACGCCTATAAGTACGGCAGCAAAAAGCAATAATCCCGACAATAAAACCGCCGCGTCTCTCGCCCCGAATTTAAACAGCGAAAAGTTTGTTCTGCCGTGCAGACCGTATCCGCGTGCTCTCATAGACGACGACAGCTCCATGGAATTTTCAAGCGACCACGAAATCATCGCCGTAAACACTCGTATTCCGCCGCGCAATCTGTCAACATAGCTTTTTTGCGAATAAAGCCCCATTGCCTTTTGCGCTCTGCTTACATTTTTCATCTGTCTTTTAAACATCGGAACAAATCTGAGAGCCATGGAAAGCACAAGCGACATTTTCGGAATAATTCTGCCGAACAGATACAAGAATTTATCCTCGGTCATAATTTCATTATAGCACTTGCACCAAAACAGCACTCCGACAACCATCACCGAGATAAAAACGCCGTAAACAACCGCTTCAAGCGTTACCGGGTTACCGTTCATAAAGAAAAGCGGAGTAACGCCGTTATGCGAAAACAGAGGATTTGTAACAGCCACAAGCAGAAAAAGCGGAAGATAAAAGCCCATATCGCTTAAAATAGCCTTTTTTCTCACGAGCATAAGCGAAAACATAATGCCGCCGAGGAGTGCTGTGAGCTGTATTACGGGATTCCATACAAACATAGCCGTTAACAGCACAGATATAAAATATGTAAAAGTAACAGCCGGATGATATCCGCCGAAAGCTTTCATCCCGTTTCATCTCCCATCCATATACAGCCGACGTCCTTGCCGAGATCGCAGGTATAGACCCATGCTATTCGGTCACCGTCCTTCAGTTTGTATTTTGAGCATCCGTAATTCGGAAATTCGCCGTTCACCTGATACATCCAACCAGAAAGCGGTCCGCAGGAAAATTCGTACAGATAATTTATACCCTGAACGTATACGCTGCCATAGCTGTTTTTATCGGCACCCTGATACTCCATCTGTATTTTATTATACCTTACCGCCCTGTCAAGTATATCAAAAACGGTGTCGCCGGGTCTTAACACATATTCGGTTTCCGGCAATATAACGCCGTCTTGCGGCACGTATTTATCGGATTGCAGGACTTTGTCAAGCTCGTCGTAATTTTGAAGCACGGTATCACAGCGAATACTGATAAAAACCGTCTCGCTCTGCGGGGTTATATCGTCGATATGAGTAAGGTAGTACTCGTCAACGGACTGAATGTTTGTGCCGTGAATCAATACGGCTATTATCAGCGCCAACGACAGGAGCGCCAAAATATCTTTTTTCAATTATGACTCCCCTTCCACGGGAAAAAATTACCGCATTTCGTCGTCTTCATCCTTATACATTGCCGCAAGCTCCTCCATTTCGAGAGTTTTTTTCATCTTACGGCGTCTGATTCTTATAATTATAAACACGGTAAGTCCTACCGCTAAAACAAACAGTACAACAGATATTACTATGGCGCGAACGATATTGTCAAGCTTTGTCTTTGTCTTGATGACATCCTCCCAACGCTCGATTTTTGCTCTGTCATATTCGCTGAGCGCGTTATAGCGTTTAACGATTTTATTCACCTTGCCCCTATCCTTGAGCGTGATTTTATCAAACGGATAAAGCTCGGCTTTAATGTCGTCGTTCAGCGAATCTATTTCCGCCTGAACCGCGGCAATTTGCTCCTTTGCCGAAACAAGCTTTCGGAGATATGCGTCTTTACCGTCAAAATCTTCACTCCTTTCAAGCTTATCAAGCAATGTTACAACCAAAACATACTGCTCCGTAGTGAGTTTTTCGGGCAGAGAGTCAACCATTGCACGGTCGGAATCGGTAAAATACAAAATGGCGTCGTCGTTTGCGTCATCATCCGAAAACGCAATCACCGCGGTTTCACCCGCTATTTCCGAAACGTCTATTCCGCGTTTTTTGGCTTCATCGGACAAAGTCCAATAATTGCTCACGTAGCACCGCTCTGTTTCGGGCAACGAATAAAAAACCGCAAGAAGCTCGCGAAGCGTTTGTTTATCGGTCTTATTGCCGATTTTTGAAATGTCGGAAGTAAGGTCGTTTATTCGCGATTTAAGCGCGGAGCTCTGCTCTTTTCTGAAATCGAAAAGAGTTCTCATACCGTTTTTTTGCCGCCAAAGAGATGCCATGGTATAAAGGGTCTGCTCCGACGCCATGGTATTTGATTTATCGGGCAAAGATGTGGGATTGTCGGGGTCGTAAGTAAACGAATGGACAAATCCGCCGTCCGTCATTCTGTAACGCATTATACCGTCAAAAAGGGTGTTGCCGTTTTTTATGAAACGGCTGTCCGAGAGAGGGTCGATATTAAGACTGCACAGCGCCACCGCCACCCAATCGGTACTCTCTACATTCTGAGTTCCCCAACTTTTGTAGTCGCCCGTGTCGAGTTGCAGACGTGAAAGGCACAAAACCGCTTCATCAACAACCTCGTGCACCGTTTTGCTCTCATCGGCGGATAACGCTTTTCTGTGATAAGAATATATTTTTTCGGAATTATAATACGGTGCGAGTGCCGTTATCGCCATAGCGGTAATATCGGGGTCTGCATCATCCGAGCTCAGGGCAAATCCGCCGTCGGAAAGCTGCTTTGAAATTATTTCAACGATTATATCGTCGCGGGTGTTGTACGCTCCGTCAGGCACGGCATAGCGCATACTGTCAAGAGTTATAAGCCCCCATATCCAGCCGTTTATGCCCTGTCTTCCGAGCGGCGTTGTCTTGCCGCGGTCGTAGGTTCCGTCCGCTATCAGATTTATCGGCGCGCCGTTTTCGTCGGTTCCGAAATTTGTCGGGTCGCCGCCCATAGCGAGAACGGCGAGCGCTATTCTGTGCCACTCGGTTGCCTTTGCGGCACTGAGCCTTCCGCTTTCGCGATAACGCTCCTCTACCCTGTCTTTTATGACCGCAAGGTAGCCCTCGTTGTTATCCTGTATTCCGAGTCTGCCGAGAGCTATGGGATACCAATCCCCCGGAGTAGTACCCGCATTTTCCAAATATTTATCGTTAATCAAATATCCGTCGGGTTCCGAGCCGTTATCGGCTTTTTTCCATGCGATAATACCGTCCGCGACGCTAAGGAAATTGTCGGACGTATACTCCTTATTCTCTTTTGCCGATACGATGAAAGAAATTGAGGATATAACACACAGGACGCATAAAAACACCGAAATAACACGTTTTGTCATTTTTGGGAAGAGCTCTCCTTAACAGATTTTTCTTTTTCGCCGTTTTTGCGGCGTTTCTTTACATAAAACACAATAAAGCATACTCCGCCTGCCAAAACGATAAATGCCGATACCAAGCATATTACCGTGACAAGCGTTTTTGATTTTTTGTTTTCCGACAATGATACGGCGTTTTCCGTGCTCTCTGCGCTCTCGGAAAGAGCCTCTGAAGCTTCGGTTATCTCCTCCGTTTCCGCATCGGTCTCGGAAAAAGCGGATTCCTCCGCAGCCGAAGCCGCGACAGCGTCGGCAGACCCACCGGAAGCGGCAGCTGCCGCGCCGCCCGACGCATTCTTGCCGCCTAATGCCGCACCGGAGGACACATGAGCGCCGCTGCCGCCGACGGACAAAGGAGCATCCGCAGGAGCGGAGTTTGTTTCCGACCCCGGATTTTGAAGTGCCGAATTGATAGCGGAAACCGCGTTATCGACCGCGCTTTGCGAAGCGTCAAGCGTCTCGGCAACGGATAATGCCGCGGCGTATGCATTTTTTACATTTGAGCGCGTTATAAGACCCGAATAAATGGTTCTTTCTATTGCCTTTGTAAGCGAGTCCTTATTCGCCACCGAAAAATAGCCGGATTTCGGCTGATTTTCGACATTCGGAATTGAGGTTCCCATAGCACCGAAGCCGCCTATATCCGCTCCGTAGCCGAGAGTGAACTGTACTCTGACGATATCTCCGTCGGAAAGGTATGTATCGGCAAAACCGACATTCGGAAAAACGTTGTTGACGGAATACATCCAGCCCGAGCCGTTTGTTATTACAAATTCACCGAGATGGCCTTTCCAGTTTTTCTCATAATCGCCGGGGTCATAAAACGTCATTGTGCTTTTAAGATGCGGCACCAAAACAGACGGTATTGTCGGTGAAATTCCGAGTGCTCTCGGAGACGAAGCGGACGAGCTTCTCTGATAATTGTTATATCTCACTGCAGACGCCGTACCGTCGGCTACATATGCGAGGTAAAACGAAGAGCTTACGCTGCCGCCGTAATAACCCACATATCCGTTTTCGTTAAGCAGGCGCAAAAGCTGCTGAGCGGACGTCTCGCCCTCGTATATATTTACTTTTTGGGGATACACGAGATATCCGCAGCCTATGGTGAACATTTCGACGCTCCAAACAGCCGTGCCGATTTTTTCGCCCTGCCGCGCTTTCTCGTAGTTAATGTGATATGTAAGCTGCTTTTTTCGCCCGCCGTCGGACGATGCCGAAACGACAACCGTGTTATCGCCCTCAAAGGTAAAGTTAAGGGTATAGCTTGATTTTTCGTTATCGTCCCATGTTGGCGAAAGCTTTTCGCCGTTAAACGTAACCGTCGCTTTTATTTTTTCGCCTGACGCATTTCTCGCCCATACGTCAAATGTCTTTTTGCTTCCGCGCTGAGTTGTATTGTCGGAAAGCGTAGTTCTGAGCGTAGGGCCTGCCGCGGCAAAAACCCGAGACGACGGCAGAATAAGCAAAAAACACATAAAAAAGCAAATAAGAGCTCTTTTGGTTTTGTTTTTATCCGTGGTATATACCTCCCTTGCAAAATGAATCCGCCGATAATCGGCATTTTTCGGTTTAGAGTAAGCGATGTACCCGCCGGAGACAAAATGCCCCGTCGGGTACGTAATCAATCCGTCTTATTCTTCGTCCTTTTTGCGTTTGGCGGTAACAGCCATTGCCGCAGCAAAAGAAGAGAACATTAAAAATGCAACCGCCGCATTTCCGATTCTGCCTGTTTTGGGAATTGAAACGCCCTTAATATCCGTATCGGCGGTATTTCCGGAATTTGACGTATTCCCGTCTGTACCCGGTACTGACGGTACATTGACATTTCCGTTGTCATTGCTACCGAGTGACGAATCTGTCGGAATTTCGTCAAGTGCCGCCTTGGCTTTTATCAAAGCGGTATTCACTTCGTCCTTATTCTTCGCCGCACTTATATCAGCCATACCTTTTTCGAGAGCCTTGTTAAATGCCTCACGATTGAGTGTGTAATCCGAAGCGTCCTTGTAGCTCTCGAGCTGCTCGAGTGCTGTCTTTTTGGCTTCTTTGAGGCTTATTATTTCGGAAAGCTCTTTTTCGGCGTTCAAAAGCACATCAAGATTTGAAACGTACGGCTTTAAATCGTCGTCGAGATTGTCATATGCGTTTCTTGCCTCGTTTATTTTAACGCCGCTGTCCGCCGTTACATCGCCGATGTCGTTGATTTTTTCGACAACCTCGTTTACATCGTCGGCATCAAAAGTCTTTTGCCAATAAAGGATCGGATAGCCGCCGTTTACAAGAGAATATTCGTCTTTTTTGAATTTTTCGCCGAGAAGCGCGAGGAATTCGGGAGATTTCATAAACTCGGTTGTCTCGCCTGTGGTACTTCCGTCACCGTTTCCGATTCCGTTCTCTGTAACGGAAGAGTCATAATAGCATTCTTGGACCCTGTTATCATTTGTGAGCGAGCCTGCTATTGCGCCTGCCTGACCGTCGGATGCGGAAGTTATTTTACCTGCGTTATAGCAATTGACTATGGTGTGGCCGTCCTGAGCCTGTCCTACAATGCCGCCGAGTGAATAAATACCGTTTATGCTTCCGAGGTTGTAGCAGTTGTCTATGGTAACCTCAACCGAAGTATCACGTCTTGTAGTATCGAGATGTCCTACAATACCGCCTGTATGGCCGCTGCTTGCATAAAGCGAGCCTACGTTGTAGCAGCCCGTGATATTACTCTTGCCGCCGTCGCGCACTGTACCGACTATACCGCCCATGTAGCCGCTGCCGTAAATATCGGCACCGTTCCAGCAGTTTATAAAGTCTGCGCCGTTACTCCATTTGGCGATACCGCCGAGGAACGAAGTGTATGTATTTTCTTTGCCGATTTCGCCGCTTGCGACACCGACATTCTTAATTACGGCATTTTGGCAGACAGTTCCGAAAAGTCCGCCGCGGAGAGAAGTAAGATTGTCTATGACATATCCGTCGCCGTCAAATACACCGTCAAACTGATTTCTGTCAGAGCCTATCGGGGTCCAGTTGTCATAGTCGCTGAGGTCGATATTATCGGTCATTTCAAAGTAAACACCGGTAGTTGCCATAAGCTTGGTATTTACGTAATATGACAGATTGTAAAGGTCCTCTGCTGTGCTTATAAGGTACGGTGAAGTCTCGGAGCCCAAGCCCTCCCACGGGATTTTATCCTTTACCGTAACTGTTACAAAGGTCTTGAGTTTACCGCTCTTTATACATACCTTTTGAGTTCCGACTTCAAGTGAATCACCGGAAATTATCTCATAATCCGTTACGGGCTTTTGCGCTCCGTCGCTGTAATATGCGGTAACCTCCATGCCGGCAGCGTCAAAAGAGTCGCCGTCATAATATTCGGTCTTATCGGGTGCTTTTGTAACCGCAATAGAAGTGATGTACGGCGTATTTGAGTCAAGCTCTCCCTCGCCGCCGACAAGCTCTATTGCCGAAACAAGAGCCGAATAATTATTTACGTATCTGCGTTCGTTTTCGGGAACCGCACGGAATTTTGCGAGTGCGCTCTTTGCCGCAGACTTATAATTTGCGTCCGTCGGCAGAGGAAGAGCGTCTATGGCGCTTACTGCGTCCGTGATTGCCGCTTTGGTTTCCGCGCTCCAGTCGCCGCGCATATCATAAAGTGCTCTCATCTTATTTTCAAATCTCCAATAAGCTACGAGAGCGTAAGTTGCCTGATCGTTTGCCATACTGTTCCAGCCGTTGCCGACAACATGGCAGAAGCCGCCGTTTGTATCGCGGAATCTCAGAAGTCCGTCAAGGAGCGTTAAGCCGTCGGAGGTTATAAATCTGCTGTCCTTTTGGGGGTCGATTCCGACAGAAGTCAGCGCAACTATAACCTGAGCTATACTTTCGGAGTTATCGGTATTCCAGGAAGTAAAGCCCGCTTTATCGTTCATCATTGAGCCTAAGCGGTCAAATGCTTCGTCCACGCATTGACGAACCGTTTTTGAAACTTCGTCGCCCGAAATTTCATTTTTATATGTATACACGGTATCGTCATTGTAATAAGGAGCGAGCGCCTGTATTGCCATAGCGGTAATATCGACATCCGACGATGAACCGTAACCGCCGAGAACCCAGCCGCCGTATTTATTGCCGTCTACGCCGTCGGTAAGCTGCATTTTAAGTATTTCTTTTATGAAAAGCTCACGCTGATATGCGGCGTCGCTCGGAACCTCATACATACCGGTATCAAGAGCAATAAGACCCCATATCCAGCCGTTTATACCCTGTTTGCCGGGACCGCCCTTTACCTTGCAGTTATAGCTGCCGTCCGCGATAAGATTTATCGGCTGACCGTTATATGTTCCGAAGCTTGTGGGATCGCCGCCGAGAGCCGCTATTGCAACAACGCCTCTGTGCCACTCGGTAGCCTTTACGCTGTGAAGTGTACCGCCGTTTTCGGTGTATGTCTTTTCGACGTATGACTTCATGGCATTGAGATAGTCGGTGTAGCCTGTGCCGTCGTCGATAAGATAAGTATATTTTCCGTCTACGGAATCGAAATATCCGTAACGACCCATAGCAAGTGCCATCCAGTCGGTAGCCGTAGAGCTGGCGCCTGACATATATCTTTCATTGCCCAAAAGAGTGTCGGCGGAAGTGAGCCCCGCTTTGGTTTTTGAGCTCTTGACTGCCTCTTTAATGTAACCCGAAAGCTTTGCCGAAAGCTCGGTTCCCTCGCTGAACGAAGGACGAACGGGCTTATCTGCGGAAACAAGGCTTTCCCAAGCAAGCTTCGGATTTGTGTTGCCCGAAACAAATGCCGAACCGAGCATAGTTTCGGTTACGGAGTCAACCTTTGCCGCGCCGTCAACATCGCCTTTATTGCCTGTTGCCGCGAAAGACGAGGTTGAGAGATAATAGCAGTTCTCCGCCGTTCCTCTTGTGGCGCCTATCAATGCGCCGATATTGTTTTGGTAGCCTGCCGAGTCTTCAACCGTGCCTGCATTGTAGCAATTTACAAGCTCGGGAGACGCCGCTTTGTGTCCGCCGGCTACGCCGCCGACAGAGGCAGGACCCGATACCTTACCTGTGTTATAGCAGTTTTCGAGTTTGCCTGCGCGCCAATGCTGACCGCTTACGCCGCCTATGTAGCCTGTTGTACCGCTGACATTACCCGAATTGTAGCAGCCCGAAACGGTAGACGCGCCGCCGACATAGCCCACTACGCCGCCGACTCCCGAAGAGCCGCTGACATCGGCATTATTTCCGCAGCCAATTATATTGCCTGCATTGAGGTAACCGACAACGCCTGCAACCGATGAAGAACCGCTGACGCTGCCCTTAACCGTAACATTCTTAACCGTACCGCCGTTTACCTTTCCGAAAAGTCCCGCATTGGAGCCCGAAGAAATGTAAAGTCCGCTGATTACGTGGTTGTTTCCGTCGAATGTTCCGGCAAAAGCCGATGACGAGGAGCCTATCGGCGTCCATTCGGAGCCTTCTCCGCCGAGGTCGATATCGGCTGTAAGCTCTACTGTTTTTCCCGAAAAGTCTTCACCGCCGTTCACCTTTTCGGAGAACGCGAGCAGCTCCTTTGCCGACGATATTGAAAGATCAGCCGGTGCGGCAAGTACCGCAACGGGTATCACAGACAATATCATCACAAGAGCAAGAAGCCATGACAGACATTTCTTTACTGTCTTTTTAGGTTTTAACATACCTTACTCCTTTCAAAACTCTTTACTTTTTGCGCTTCCCGCCGGGAGTTTTAAGACCGGCTTTTTCGAGAGCGCGCGGCCAAGGGCCTAAAAATGCCTTAATTCGCGAGCGTGTGGCGTCATCGAAATCGTCTTTTCGCGGAAGCCTTTTCAGCTCCTCGGATTTACGCACAAGCTCATTTACTGCCCATTTTTCTTTGTCGTCGCCAAACATAAAATCCTCCGAACACAAAAAATCTCTCCCTGCCGAAAAGCAGGGAGAGTGCAACAAATTAACCAACGAAAAAATCTTGTGCAATCGGGCAAAGAGTGCACCGACAGCACAAATCAAAAGCTGATAAATCGGCTGCACTCTTCTCACCAAAGTTGTGTTTAACCATAAAATACGGCAGGTCTCCTGACTTATGATCCCATACATCACGGGAAGAGTCGCCTTCTCGGAAAGTTCCAATGGATCGGACTCTCTTACGTCAAACACAGTAATGGCGGTTGTTCCGGATTTCAACCGGATTCCCTTTTAATTCGCGGCAAGAACCGCGAAACCGTATTTTTTATCAAATATTAAACTGTATAAGCCCAAGTTGCAAAGACGAACCGGCAAAAAGCGTCGATTTTGCGGTTTATCTTGCAACTTATTGATATTTTACTACATAAATATTGCGCCGTCAATAAAACACGGCGCAAAATATGTGCGTAATACCTGTTTGCATTTGAAAAAATTTTAGTAAATTATTGACAATGAGGCTTTAATTTAATATAATATCAAAGCATGAAATGCGCCGATGTGGCGAAATCGGCAGACGCAAGGGACTTAAAATCCCTCGGTAGCAATACCGTACCGGTTCAAGTCCGGTCATCGGCACCAAATCGAGTATTCATAAGGGATTTGACTTTATGAATACTCGATTTTTGTTTTCCATCTTAATATTTATGTACCGAGCAGACAGTTGTCTGCTCTTTTTGTTATGCCGAGTTCGGTTTTGTAAGTGCCTAATGAAGTGCCTTACCGTATATCCGTTATATACTTTTCGGGTAAAATATCAGAAAATATTCGGAGGAAAAAAATGGAAGAACGAATTTTAACAGCAGATATTATTGAAGATTTCAGAAAAAATTTAGAGCTGCAAGAGAAAAGCACGTCAACAATTGAAAAATACATCCGCGATGTGAAAGCGTTTTCGGCGTATACCGAAAACGCAGCAATAACAAAAGAAAAAGTGATAGCGTATAAAAAATATTTGAGGAATAATTACGCGGTGCGGAGCGTTAATTCTATGCTCGCAAGCATCAACAGTTTATTTTCATTTTTAGGTTGGCACGATTTAAGGGTGAAATCCTTAAAACTGCAACAACAGGTATTCTGCCCAGAAGAAAAAGAGTTGACAAAAGCAGAATACGCACGGCTTTGCAAAACGGCGGAGCGTAAGCACAATGAAAGGCTTAATCTTATTTTACAGACTATATGCGGAACGGGTATTCGTGTCAGCGAACTGCAGTTTATTACTGTCGAGGCGGTAAAGAACGGTGAGGCGATTGTAAACTGCAAAGCAAAAACACGGGCGGTATTTATCGTAAAAGAGCTGAAACAAAAATTGCTCCGCTACGCAGCAGAGCAAAATATAAAAAGCGGTATGATTTTTGTAACTCGCACGGGCAAGCCGATAAGCCGCACAAACATCTGGCGGGAAATGAAAGACTTATGCGAGGAAGCAAATGTTAACCCGAAAAAAGTATTTCCGCATAACCTGCGCCACCTGTTCGCTCGTGTGTTTTACGGGATTGAGAAGGACATCGCAAAACTTGCTGACATTCTCGGTCACAGCAGTATCAACACAACCAGAATTTATATCATTTCAACAGGTACGGAGCATCGCAAACGAATGGAAAATATGCACTTAATTATTTAGCTTAAAAACAAAAAAATCCGCCCAAATCAGCGGCATACAACATAATCGCCATTATGTTGCAAACACCGGTACAGCGGTTGATTAAAAACTCTTGCAAATTGCACAACGGTGAAAAAAGGGCGCAGAAATACAAGCCTTATGTAAATTGTCGAAGCAGGCAATGCTGAAGGCTTTTTTATTATGCTTATAAATACAGTTTTTCGCATCTAATCTTGACTTTTTATGTCTAATATGCTATGCTGACCAATAATAAAAGTATTGAACTTTGTTTATTTATTCTTGAGCATACAACATAATGGCGATTATGTGATAAATTGGACATAGCAAGGGGGAATAAAATTATAATGGGTATTGGTTATTAGGAAAAACAAATGTTCAAGTCTTTCAGAAACAACGCTAAACGGTGTTGTTAACAGTGAAGAACATATGAAATCATAGACGGCATTTTGATAATACGCACAATGACTAATGACACGATACATATAACACGAGATATCGGGAAAAAGCTTGTTGATATCATCAACAGCGAACTTATTTAAAAAATTATTTAAAGTACGGGGGTAGTACTATGTTTAAAAAGAATGGTTTTAAATTATTTATTTGCGCAATGGTTGCTACAATTTTCCTTGCTTTACCATTTGTTGTGTATTCACTAAATAATAAAGACAAAAATGCAAAAAATGCTGATTTAACAGAGCCAGATCCAACATATAAAATTTATACATTCGGAGCATATGAACAAGATAATAATTTATCAAATGGAAAAGAAAAAATCGAGTGGCGTATTCTCATGCAAGATGGCAGTAAAATGCTCCTTCTCAGCGACAAAGCACTTGATTTTCAGCCGTATAATGTTCAGCCGTATGATGAGGATTATTATATTTATTTTGATGATCTTGATAGAGCCAATTATAAACAGTATACCACATGGGAAAAATGCACTCTCCGTAAATGGTTGAATGATGATTTTATTGATGCGGCTTTCAGCCCAGAGGAACAGAAAAAAATACAAACCACATATGTAACGCCAGGTGATAATCCAAATTTTGCTGGCATTTACGATACGCACGATGAAACTATGGATAAAGTGTTTTTACTTAGCATAGATGAAGTTGAAGATTATTTGCCAAGTTCAGAAAGTAAGAAATGCTCTGCTACAGATTATGCAGCTGCTTGCGGAGCAGTTATAACTGGTAGCTCCCGCGCTGAATGGTGGCTACGGACGCCGGGCAAGGGTTTTTACAATGCCTCATATGTCACGTCTGTGTATGGGTGGGTTAATGGCGATGGAAATGATATTCGAAACAGAATGTCTGTCCGCCCGGCTTTGTGGATTGATCTTGATAGCTAACCACTAACTGTTCTATAAAAAATTTGAATATATACCCAATCAAAAAACAAATAATCCATTAAAATCAAAGGAGAAAGCAATATGCCTACAGAAACAGAGGACTCAAAAAACAATCAGTATATTTTCAAGTATAATAATGAAGCGTTCAGCCAAACAATAACATATATGAAAAATGTAGTAGAAGAAATTCAAAAGCACCCAAAGTCGAAGAGCAGTTTGCCAATTCAAGAATTCTCCAGTAAAAGTGTGACTGAGCAGAGGTTTAGTGAATTCGTTCGGCTTGCCAAAGATGCCGGATACACGATATATAAGGTTATGGAGCTGTAAAGCATATACCAAAAATGCCATTGATAAAGAACTTTCTTTATCAATTTTCGCAAAGGCAGCAAAACGCACCTCACAAAAGTGGGGTGCGTTTTTTGCCTTTGCTTCGGCGAATGTTTGTTTTACTTGTCGGTATTTGGTTGTTTATTTGTGTTTTTTACCTGCTTTCGGTTATTCTCACCTGTTTAGGGTTGGGTTTAGGTTTAGATTTAGGTTTAGATTTAGGTTTAGGTTTGGGTTTGCTTATACTTATTTATATTTATTTATATTTGTTTATAAATTATTTAGAATTGTATTATATAATGTTTATAAAGAACAGATAGAATATAATCATAAGGTACCTTATAGAAATAATAGACAGTGTTTGGGATAGAAAGGAATGATTAAAATGAAATCTAACAAGAAGAAAATAACAATGGCAATCGGTATGGTTTTGGGTGTAACGGTGTTAGCCGGAGCGGCATTCGCAAGCTACAACACATCAAACGGATATGACGTGGCTAAGACGGCTGTTAAAGGTTTGATGAAAAATGAAAACTACACCGCGAATATGACAACAAAGATAAGTCTTGATGGTAATGAAATTTCAAGCGACACGTTGAAAGAATTGTATGACAGAAACGGTGACGTAAAAATCAACAAGGAAAATAAGGTTTCATCATATGATTATAACAGTGAGTACAGAGAATGGGTTCAAGATGATACCAATATAATTTCGTCAACGCATTATGACGGTGAAAAAAGAACACTTGTTGAGGAAAACGCATCTGAATACCTAAATTTATTTGGAGAGTTTGATAAATTCTATACCGAAGATGCAAAT